>ERZ773142.1528-NODE-1528-length-12565-cov-9.07298_pt1 | contig 12565 bp, 16 predicted proteins | sample MGYA00580853_ERZ773142 | MGnify/ENA primary metagenome ERZ773142 (study PRJEB29015, sample SAMEA2737862) | human gut metagenome | biome: human gut; feature: human-associated habitat; material: faeces | place: China | collected 2012 ... | reverse complement strand
CACTATCCCCATTATAAATACAGGTTTCCCATAAATCAATAAAAACATTGTGAAATTTTCATGTAAATTTATTATGATTTAATAAACACCGTTTTTCCTTGAAAATACGCTGTTTTTTGCTGTTTTCATTTTATCACGGTTTATCTTGTTTTTTTGCAATTTGGTACTTTTTTGGGACTGTGTAAACTTAGCAAAAGAGCAGCTAACTGCTGCCCTCTCTTAAAATATGTTTGCTATTTTCTCCATTTCCTGCGCTTTTGTATCTGGCAATACATGACTGTACAGATCCATTGTCATAGCAAGCGAACTATGTCCCAGGATAGTTTTTAAAACCTGCGGCTGCATTCCTGCTTCGATTGCTCTTGTAGCGAAAGTGTGCCGGAAAGTATGCGGTGTAATGTACGGGAACTCTTTTCCATCGCACCTGATTCTGTCAGTAATGCGATTGATTTCCCCTTGTACTCTGCACTGCTTCAGCACCTCGCCTTTTTCTGTACAAAATAAGTATCGATCTATTTTTTCCACCTTGAATCCCCAGAAACCTTTTTGATTATCCAATGCCCTGATCATGTCGTTTGTTAATGGGATATCTCTTCTGGATGTCACTGTCTTGGGCGTGTCCTCTATATATCCTTTCCCGTTTACATATCGCAAATTCCTGACTATATGTAATACTTTTCCCTTTTTATCTATATCTGACGCTTTTATCCCTCTTGCTTCTCCGCTTCTTATCCCTGTTCTCAGAAGTATATAAAAATAATTGTATAGATAACTATCTTCTGCATATTTCATAAATAAATCCTGCTGTTCTTTCGTCATAGCCTGTTTGACTTTCCGCTCTTTTTCTCTTGGTAACGTACATAATCTACAGGGATTTTGCTCGATCAATCGATTTTTATATGCCTGCTGCAAACATCCGCTTAATGATGATGAAACAACTTTAATACTCGAAACGGCATACCCTGCTTTCACCATATCGTTATATAATTTTTGAATATGTTCCGGTCTAATATCTGTCAGCACTTTGTTGCCTAATACATCTTTGATATTATTCTTGTAATACTCCCTGTAATTTATGCATGTTCCTATTTTCACCTGATTATTTTTGTATTCTTCCATCCATGTATCAAACCATTCATTTAGGGTAATCTTCTTTCTCTCGACAAATAAACCATGCTCTAGCCTATATTTTAATTCTGTCATTGCTTTCTGCGTCTCTGTGACCGTTTTCCCATGTACAAGGTATCTTTCCCCTTGATACATAAAACGCCCCTCAAAATCGTTATAACGCTGTCGTATTCCCTTTGGAAGTTTTCTTCCTCTCTTGTCAACTGCCATATTGTCTCCTCTCTACGAACAACAGTTCGTATTGAAATAGGACTACATGACCGCTATAATCATGGTAGCCCTATATTTCATGTATTGGGTTATTTTGGTTTTTGCCCCGTAGTGTTGCCGCACTGTGGGGCTTTTTTAATTGCATAGACTTTCAGCCATCAATGTCATAGCATACTGAAAGCCGCTTTCAAATCCTTGTATCTGCCCGTAACTGCTGCCGGCAAATACCAGATCTGTCCATTCCTCTTCTGTGAGGGCTTGTCCTGCTCTTCTTTTTCGTTCTTCAATTTCCTTCTCTATTTCCTCTGTGAGCTTTTGATCTGCTCCCAGGGCAGCAGGTGACTTGCTAAATACTTCCCTGTATATGGTTCTGATCTGTTCCATAGGCTTCACCTCCTTTTTAGGGACCCGGAAATCTTGGGATGCTCTTTTTAGGGTGTCCGAAATGTCCGAATACTCCTATTCGCCTTAACATTTCTTAACATCCGAGTATTTCCGAGTGTGTTCCGTTCTCATTTTCCCTTGGCATTTCTTGGTATCACGCCTATTTTCTGTAGGTATTGCATTTCGTTTTCAAATACCTACAATCCCCAGTCCTGTTTCAACTGGTTCAATAGCTGCATTTGCTGTGAAGTGTCCGTATCTGGGTTCGCATCTGGATGAAATTTCTTGGATAACTCCCGGTAGAACTGCTTCAAAACTGCCTTATCTTCTTCCTTGTAGGTATTCGATACTGAACCGCCGTAACTACTGCTTGAATCCTGATTGTAGTTATTGTAATATTCTTCGTAATACCTACGGCTTTCCTGCTCATATCTCTGCCTTGCTTCGTAATCTTTTTCTATTTTCTTCAAATACTCCGGGTTCTGCAATACGCCAAACACGTCATAACATTTGTCATATTCATTCCCTGACAGATTATATTTTGCATTGAATTCTACTTTTCTGGCAGCGTGCAAAGTTGTGATCTTTTCATGCTCTTCATGCGTCTTGTATTCTTCTGTCTGCTTAAATTCCTCTATGATCTGATCCTGTATCGGCTCTAACTTCTTCTCAATCAACGTGTAAATCTCTTCTTCTGAACAGTTCAGCACTCTGGCAGCAGTCTCTATTTTGCTATTTCCCCAGTCATACAGGCAAAACCAGTCTGTAGCAAGGTCATAATAATCAACGGTACAGATCCCAAACTGCTTTTTCTTCACTTTCCCATTCTCCCGGTAGCTTTCGTGAATGGTGATCCGGTATGCTTTCTTGATGTCTCTCTCAAAACGTTCCTCGCTGTAATGGTGCCAGTAGTGGCTCTCGTCCTGTCCGTTTATGGACATCTGCATATATTCTGATTTCAGCTCTTTTGAATATCCGCTTTGATTCTTCCTTTTTCTCTCAACTTCTTGAATTACACAATACAATTTTTCTCACCTCTCTTCCTGCTGCCGCTCCGGTTCTGATGTTGGTGCATCTTTCCGGAGAAGGCAGTTATTTCTTGTAGTCACTAATCTAATGGGCTTTTCCCGTCCGTCCCAGCATGAAAGCATATATAAGACCTATGTTTTCCTCGTTCATTTTCTCTATTTCTTCAAGAATGAATCTTTTTCTATATTCAGCTGATGCGCTTAGCTCCTGCCCTTTTCCTTTGATCCGTCTTGCTCGTTCGCCATGTATATAGCCTAATGAAAATATATCTGCCGCCACATCAATCGTAAAAGAACATGGATGCACTTCCGCAATATCCTCAATTTCTTTTCTTACTTCGGTGTTTCTCCAAAAACTATCTATCACAGGTTGATCTCCCAACATTTTCATAGTTTCGTTCGCTTCGTAAATATTAGGCGGTAATGGATTTCCATATACATCTTTCATCTTACGCGCCCCCCCTTACCAGCTAACTTCTTAGCGAACCGCTCTACAAGTTCCAAATACTCTTTGTTCTCTATCTCATCAACCGCCTCCATAATGGATTTCTTGCGATCATACTGCTGTTTTGGATTTACTGGCAGTCTGTCCCGTTTCTCCAGATATCTGTATAAGATTGCCTCTATCTGGCGTTTAATTTTATAATCTTCTGATCTTAACTGCGACAAAAGACTCGGCAACTGATTATTCTCCGCTTTAGTCTTATTCACTTTTTCTGCTCTCTGCGCTTGCATATATCCGAATCTGAATGACGATAAAGCAAGATCAAATTCACTTGGAGCATAGTTTAACAAATCTTCTGCCTGTTCAAATTTCATTCTAAATGCAACAGGAATCATCAAGTTTTCTCTCTTAATTTTCTCGTATAAGTTCATGGTTTTCTTCTCCATTGGTATCAATCCTTTCTCTTGAAAAGGGGCAGCAGGCGTGCTATACTCTGCTTAACCCCTCGTGCTGGGTTATTTGCTCATACAGTGTTGCCGCACTTGTATGGGCTTTTTCTTATCTTTCAACTGAAATCACCTGTATGTCTGGCTGAATCCGGATTACATTTGAAACCGACTCAAGCTTATACATTTTAAAGTGTTTCGCTCTTTTCTTTCGGTTCATCCATTCTCTTAACTTTCTCATGCTGTTACCTCCTGTACTTGTGACTGGCCGAAAAATCTCGCTTTATAGATTGCTCCGTCTCCCTTGCTCCCCCAGATCAGCTCTGTTCCGAACAATGCTTTACTGCCGTGTATTACCTCATATCCGGCTTTCTTCCACTCACTCCATGTTTTTGTAATTTCTTCAACGCCTGCTGCCGCTTTCGCCCTCTCAATGCGTTCAGAATTGATACTTTCTGCTTTTGCCGTGATCCATGCTCTGTGTAAACACTCTGCAAAAGAAAGTTCTTTATATTTTCTGTGGTTCTTCCATGCTCTTAACATGATTGATTTCAAATCGTATTTCATTGATCTTCCTCCATTTCTTTATTTTCAGAGCAGCCCCGGCAGGTCTTAAAGCTATCTAAGGTTTCTCGACCATCTCATTATCCCCTTACCCTTGTCCGGTGTTATGTAAGTGTCTCCGGTACGCTTTCGCCACATCGTTTTCACTCTTCGCTGTTCCCTTACTTTATCTTATGGTCTTATTATACACTTTAAAGTGTATTTTGTCAATATTTTATTTACACTTTTAAATTTATTTTTTCATTTATTATTTGATATTTTACACTTTATAATGTATAATTATCATATAACATTAAAAGCCAAAGGAGGACACTATATGTCAATCAGTATGGGAGAAAAAATAAAAATTGTTTTAAAAAGACGAAATATGACACTTGGAGAATTAGCAGAAATAACCTCACAGTCACGACAAAATTTATCAAACAAATTGACTCGTGATAATTTTAGCGAAAAGGAACTGATGCAAATTGCAACCGCTCTCAATTGCACTTATCACGCCAGCTTCACTTTGAACGATACTGGGGAAGAAATATAGCAACTAAAAGCCATTGATAAGCGGATAGAGCAAGTATCTAACAGAAAATAACACTGTCTTCTTATTTTCATATTGTTATATTGTGTTGGATAATAATTTTTCTGAAATAAAAATTAGGGAAATGATAAAACGCTTGACGATACATTTTAACCAATTTAGAATATAAAATCAGATATTGACTATAATATATTTTCCAGGCAGCTGGAAGGGCGATGCCATCCGTTTCGGAGTCTTGCGAAAGGGGTGGTGCTTATGTACGTTACATATAATGACTTATTTACATTTGTACTAATGATTGTTGCAATCATCACTCTTGTAAAAAGCTTCTATGATAAACGAAAAAAGTAATCGCCCGGTCTTGGTAGGATGAGCGATTACTTCTCGTAATTTACTTCTTACCCGGAACGGATAGGCTTCATCTATCTATTCCAGTTGTCTTGTAAGTATATTATAGTCAATGTTATTGAACGTGTCAATATGATACCATTCAATTAACTGCTACCATTTTTTAATCAACCATCGAATATGATTGTTGGTCACCTCATTTTCTTAAAAGAAATCTGTTTTGTTTTCTTCCATATCCCTTTTTACTTTCTCAAGAATATCAATCAAATTACACACCCCTATGTATGATAAATTCGTAGTTCCATGATCTTTATCAAATTTCTTTCCACCAAGTGTCTTAATTTCAACAAAGTCCTCTGAAACAACAGCTACTTGCATTTTTTCATTTTTATTAATTCCAACCTCGTACATAATATTATCTCCTTATAATTGATATGAAAAGTATATCATACTTATAAAGCCCTATTCAATTATCAATGTGCAGTAATCTCAAATATTTTCAATGAAAAATCAATTTTACCCATTTACCCTAACATTTCCTCACTGAATGGATAAAATTTGAAAATCAGCCCATTTCATTCCCTGTAGTAGCAAGGTCAAAATTATTTCTGTTAAGCCTGCTCGCCATTTCTTTTTTCTGCTCATCTGTAAACTGTTTCGGTGGATTGATTCTAACCCAACCGATCGGCACCCTTGCGCAAATACTACCGTCTTTATTTTCCGCAATGATTTTACACTCTCCCGGTCTGTTCTTCGCCAATTTCATCACCTTTGAAATTGTCCGTCCCTGTGTAAGACTTAACGTTGCCGTTTTTCCATCCTTCACCCATTCAATAACATTTTCCACATTGCTGTGATCTGGTAATGCAATTTTCCTCGTATCGCAATTTACTACCTTCGCCAATCTTTCCAGTGTGGATATTTCCAGATATTCATTTTCAAATATCCAGTCCATTGTTTGGACTGTAATACCTATCATTCGTTCAATATCTGCTTTATCTATATTTTGTTCTCTCATAAACTCTTGGTATTTCTTTACATTCAATCTCATGTATTTTCTCCTTTACTTTCTTCATCGTCTCCTAAATTCTAAGAAGTCCTTATATTTTTAGCGGATCAGCACATCACCGGGTCAGCTCAAAACTGAGCTTACCTGAACCCGTACTTTCTGGTACTACTTGGGTTTACTCAACGTAAAACTGCGCTCAGTAGATTTTCTGAGGTTTTCTGAGGTTGTAGATTTACACCGTCTAATTTTTTCCAAAAATGGAAGAAACCCTATTGAGCGCTTATACTCAAAAATTCGGATGTCGGTTTAACTGACTTCTGAAATTCGGATGTGCGTAGTATGCACTTCCAGAAATTAAATATCATTTCCCCACAAGTGGAGAAGGTGCATAAATTTGAATGGCTTTCTGCCCGATATAAGGCAGGTAGTACCGCTGAATTTTCAGCCGTCAACTTTCCCCAACTTATTGGGGAAACGGCAGCAGGTTTCCCTAAAATGGTGGAGCCCCCTATTCTCACACTTATGTGCGTAACCAGAGCAATTCTGCTCCCGTTGAAATTTACGTCAGCGTCTGGGTCTCCTCAAAAGTGAGGAGACTGCTCAGAAGTGCTCAGTTAAAGCTCAACATTCTCTTGCTTCGGTACAGCCGTACTCACGGGTACACTTGTTAAGCTATGTACCTACAAGTACGCTGCAATTCTATCTGGCACTCACGAAAAAGGTTAGCAAAAGTTAGCATTTTTACCCCTGTTTTCCGATCATTTCCGCTGATTCCTGTTTTTCATTCATGTTCAAAAAGTAGTTATTCTACGGGCTTTTCCCGTACCTACGCCCATTTCAAATCCTACTACAAGTCTAAGGAAAATTTATTTTCACAGATCCGTGCTATTGGAAAGAGTCCTCTCTCCCGATTCTCCGATGATCCTGCTGCCACCTCAAAGGGAGGGGGGATGCTATTCACCACAATAGCCCTGTGGCGTTCTATTTGCCCTCTATCTTCCATTTTATTCGCTTTGTTGAGGAAATCATCATATTCGCTATAGAACAGCTATATAAGTCATTACAGGCTCAATGCTTCTCGTTCTACTTCGCTTGTCCAAGTGTGCTGAAAACTTCTGACCCCTACGTGATGAATGGATGCAGCAGGCAAGAACTCTTCCCGGTATCCTATGAACCCTTTATTCCTTCCTCTGTTCCTTAGTAAGCTCATTGCCTTGCTCTGCTGTTGTCTGACTGCGCTCACACTGATTCCCAGTGCTTCCCCTGTCTGCTGATAGGTTTGCTTTTCCAAGAACCGGCAGCGCAATACTTTTCCTTGCAGATCTGGAAGTCTGTCAACTGCTGCCCATAGTTCCCTGCGCATAAGGTCTGAATCAATACGATCAATCACATCAGCTTCTACATCTTCTTTTGATGCAATGGTATCACCGATATAGATATCTTCCCCGTCACTGTTGATAGGCTCGTCTAGGCTTCGTATTTGCCCCATTGCTGCCGCTTTCTTTATGCTCTTGAGACTTTCTTCATCTGTCCCCATAAAGGCGCTCATTTCCCTGTCTGTAGGTATTTTCCCATAATACTTCTGATACTCACTTTTGATCTTCTTATAACGCTGCATCTTATCGACTGCATGTGTTGGAATCCGAACCACTCTACCACAGTTATCAATATACCGGCGCATGACCTGCCGGATCCAGAACGCCGCATAATTGATGAATGGTACTCCTGATGATGCATCATAATGCCTGACTGCTTCATACAGTCCGATATAGCCCTCTTGCTCCAGATCTTCCATTTCCGCACAAGAACTATACTTTCTTGCAATCATAGTGATAAAGTTCTGGTTCTGCTGCCAGAGCAGTGTCATGTTCTCTTGTTCATTCTCCCCTGCCTGGATCTGGCCAACGATCTGCTCGTTGTTCCCTCGCTGTTCAACAACTGTTTCCCCAGTGTTCGCCCGGTGTTCACATATTTGATTTTCAATGTTCATTGACATCATAAGCTCACTCCCTTTATAATTAAATTATCGAATATCGGAAACGGGCTTGCTGACGACGGCAGGCTCTTTTTTATTTTCTGTATGGACTGCTCATGCTTAACCATTTCTACTAAAATTCTTTACACAAAAATCTATCTTTCCCGAATACGCTCGCTCAATTCAGCTCTGATTTTATTTGCCGCATCCGGGTTGTTATGTATGCTTCGGAAATATTCGATCATTTCATCTGACAAGTAAATGATTTTATGATTAACTTTATCCAAATAGTCCCCATAATTCGCCATGTCATGCAACTGTTCTAATGTCCATATACCTTCTATTACAGTCAAACACTGTACCTTACATCCTCGACTTTCTAATTTTTTCTTAACAACTTTTCCTGCGGTTATTTCATCCCTGACACCGCAAACAATATGTGGCTCGTTCTTATCTCTTCCGTTTTCCTTAAAATCTACCAATATATTTACATTCATTATCTATCTTCTCCTTTTCTTGCTGTTGGAGATTTTAGTAGATGCCCGTGGATGTTCCTTTACACGAAAAAAGCCTATATTTCGAGGCTTTCTTCCACTTGATAGATTGTGGAGACTTTTTTCTCGTTCCTGTAGCATATATATTATATTTTTTCTTAAAATATTTTTTCTAAAAAATAATCTCCACACTTCCACAACTACTGTTGTTAAAGGATTTCTTAATCCACAAACACCCTAAAAACCTCCTCAACTGCTCCTCATACTCTCCATCGATTAAGAAAATGGAAAATCTTGTTGTTTGTATTCTTCTTGTGTAATGCTACAAAAACCCATATCTCTTTCTTTCAGATTTCGATAAACCATTACACCAACTTTTCCTTGGTAACGTGCTTTACTAACTGGGCATCCATTTGCCTCCATGCGTTCCTTTATATTCTGTTTATTAACGCTTCGGTACTCATTTTCTATGCACCATTTCAGATAATGCTCTTCGAACTTTGGCTTTGAAACCATATCCTCCTCATTTCCTGTAACTACATAAAATTCTGAAAGATATCTGTAAACTGTATCCATTTTTTCTCTGTATTCACTCATTGCTAAATCACAAGAAGCTGATTTTGTAATTTTGAATTTATTATCAATCAACCTGTGAAGTCCCTCTAAAAACCAGTTTAAAATAGCTTCTTTTTCCTGTAGCATTTTATCTAACAATGCCCCGTCACGGCGTTCTCGTTCTATCGTGTTTGTACACGGTACTACACACAACCTTTCAAACAAATGACCGCCCTTATCATCCGTGAACATTGGGAGATTGTTACAAGCAATAATGATTCCTCCGGGATATATAAAATTGAACGGCTGTTTGCCTTTTCTTTCAAACGAAACTGCATCACCGCCTGTTAATTGCTTAAAAATCGAACTATCCTTGATTTCACTACTTGTTTGATCTCCAATGCTTATAATGCGACTACCAGGAACACTTCCCAGAGCAAATTTTGAAGCTTCATTCATATTTTGAATCGGAATATTAACCGTTTTGCCTTCTCCTAACAACTCACTCAATAATTTTATAAATTGAGTTTTCCCCGTATTTCCCAACAATGACCACAGCACTAAACATAACTTGGTTCTATACACCCCTACATTAGACAGTAATAGCCCTCCATATTCCTGTAGAACTGCTTTTTTACTTTCATCAATCACGCCATCTCTGTCTTTACACAAATCATTCATGTACTTATCGAAAACTGGACGGTGTTGATTTCCTGGGCGATATTCACATGTGAGCTGAATCGTACTGTATATTCTTGGTGTATGGTGCTCTAATTGCTTTGTGTGCAAATTGTAAAGCCCATTTTTCATGTTAATATATTTCTCTTCCCTGTCTAATTCTGTAAAGCTGCATATATTTCGATTCTGACATAAGAGTATGTTATATATATTATTCAACAAATTATCACTTACAAGGCTCATAGGAATATATTTCAGTATGTATGACTTTACTTTGTTACGGTTGCATCTTTTATACACTCCGTTTTCATATATGTAAAAATCGTCCTTTTCTTCATCCGGACGCCGCACAATCAAATAATCTAGCCCCTTGCTGATACTATCCGCCAATATCCCGGCGTTAATTCGTTGCGCCTGATTATCACCTTTTCCTACAGTAAACAACCAAGGAGCATACAATTCTTCAGCTTCATTTACTGCCCTTTTCAAATCTTCCTTTGTATAACCTTCCTTCTGTAAATAATCTGTGACATCTCCTTTTGCAACACGCGAAGTAATCACCCACTTTATTGAATGCGCATAATGCTTCAAATCTCTCACAATTTCGTCTCTAAGCTTAATCCCAGGCTCGTCATTATCTGGAAGAATGACAACTTTCGCTCCAGTAAAATACTTCGCATACTCTTTTTTCCAATCTTTCACACCACCCGCTGTTGTTGCCGTATATCCTAGTGTCCTTAGCGTATCGACATCTTTTTCCCCTTCAACAATATACACCGGATAACCAGATTGTACTGCTTTCACTAGCTCTGGCAATCTGTATAATGTAGTGCACTCCTTTGGTTTACAATACTGATACGTATCCTTTTCTTGATCTACGGTAACATACCTGATTGTTTTCCCTTCAAATCGAATCTTTGAATAAAGATATTTGCCTGTAATGCTTCTATAATCATATATAGCTTCTATTCTTTTTTTCTGCCCGTATTCTAATCGATCACGCCAATTCGGTAGCGAATGATTACCAATGTCTTTAAATGTCAGCCCGACAGCTTCCAAAATGTTTTTCGTATCACACCCTGCATGACAACATAATAGCAATGTGTTGTTTTTCTCCGATATTGTCAGGCTCGCTTTTTTATCCTCATGTACTGGACATTTACACTGATAGGAATTGCCGCTTGTTCGTTTCGCACCTTCAAAGTGCCCTGCTAATTCTTGTAATGTCATTTTTAGTATTCGTCCTTTCTGTTCATGTCCTGCTGCCCTTCTGGCATCTTTAGCACTCTCTTTGCGCTTCTGGTAGCTGCAAATGTATTCCTTGCTCTTGCGTCCATCGTCCGGCAGAATTCTACAATCTCCTGCCGGTTCTTTGGTTTCCAGTATCCTTTCCCTGATCCGCTACAGATTACTGCGCCGTGGTTACGTTCATAAGCGATCTTCTGCTGTAGCTCTCTGGCTGAACTGCATCCACTCCGCTTCACAAGCTCTGCTGTGGTTATTGCATTCTCTTTGCCTACTGGCAGCAGGCTTTCAATCTGGAATTCTGTCTTGCCGGACTTCTTTCCATGTGCTGGGTTATTTTGGTTTTTCTGCATTATTTTACCTCCTGTATCTTCCTGTCCAGATAACGATCGATTACGACCTTGTCATAGAGTCTTCTTCTACCTATTGCCACTTCTGCCCCGATTGATTTTGCAAATTCTACACCGCGATTTCTTCCGAGTCCTAAATAGGTACACGCTTCTTTTGCGCTCATAAGTCTAGCTTCTTTTTCCATTCTTATCACACCTCCCTCTGTTAAAATAAATGTTTTATATTTGCTTATTACACTTTACATTATGCCATAACAGGAATATAATATCAAAAAGAGAATATAGCATATTTGATATGCCTTTATTACTATATTTTCATGTTTAAAATTTACTGAAAGGATTTTAAAAGAATATGAATAAGAAAAAAATTGGAGAAATCATTAAAACAGAAAGAGAAAAAAGAAATTTGACACAATACGAACTCGGAATTGAGCTTGGGCAAACCGAAGAATCTGCGCAAACGAGAATTTCTAAAATAGAAAAAGGGTTTTTAACGCCAAATATTGATGAGCTAATAAAATTATCTCTTCTCTTCAATGTATCTACTGATTATTTATTAGGAATATCTAGCAGAAGAAATAATTCTACCGAAATAACAATTGGTGATGCCTTCAGGAACTTATTTGAATTAGAAAAACTCGGTCTATCCATCCATATTGAGACAAGAAAGGAAGTCGAACCGCATCCATACACCGGGGATCCATACACTGTAAATATAGAAAATGTTACGATCACTTTCAACAATAAACAAATAGACGAAAAATTGAAAGAATGGAAAGCTGTGAGAGAAACATGTGAGGGTGAAAGTAAAGGGGATGTATATAAAAAATTATATAAAACATGGAAAAATGATATTTTGAAGAATGATATCTTGTTATGGAAAGATACCAACCCGAACTTAGATGACATTTTTGGTAATGAGATCCCTTTCAATTAAGTGCCACAAAAAAGCATTCCCCTCCCTGATCGAGTGCTTTCATTTTGTATTTTCCCATTTTGTACTTTTTTGGTACTTTCCCATTTCCATCAAATTTCTGATTTCGGGAAGATAGTTGAAATATAGCGTATTTACTGGACTTTTTACACCATAACTATACAAAGCATCCAAAATCAATAATTACATTGTGAAAATATTGTAAACTCATCCCTGTTTATAGTATACTGTATCAGAAAA
>ERZ773142.1509-NODE-1509-length-12716-cov-2.77743_pt1 | contig 12716 bp, 10 predicted proteins | sample MGYA00580853_ERZ773142 | MGnify/ENA primary metagenome ERZ773142 (study PRJEB29015, sample SAMEA2737862) | human gut metagenome | biome: human gut; feature: human-associated habitat; material: faeces | place: China | collected 2012 ... | reverse complement strand
GCGAAGCCATCAAGAACGGACATAGATTGACGGACGGACGCGTGGAGCGCAACACCAAACAAAAAGAACTGATTCATGATGCGTTGAAGGCAAACGATGAATTCATTTCCGCACAGGATTTGCATCGCAAGCTGGAAGACGAAGGCGTGAAGGTCGGCCTTGCCACTGTATATCGTCAATTGAATGCCTTGGCTGAGGCAGGCGAGGCTGATACCGTGCGTTTGGAAGGCCAACAGCTGTTCCGTCTGTGTGGTGATGACGGGCATCACCATCATCTCGTTTGCACGAATTGCGGCAAAACCGTGGAAATCGAATCGCCATCCGAAACTTGGCTGCGTGGCATCAGCGAGAAATACGGATTCACCATCGAACGGCATACGCTTGAGGTGTTCGGACTATGCCCCGACTGCCGGAATGAGGCACGACGGTAATTCCGTCGATCTCAACAATTTCGTCGATTTCAGCAACAACGGTTATGCGGACGGCGGAATCCTTGACGACAACTAGATACTGCCATCCGAACTGTCTATACCCCCTCATCGTTCTTTTGCGATTTCATCGGCATATGCGTAAGAAAATCAGAAGAAACTGTGGATGAAATCGATCATTACAGCTTTTTGTCAGATATGGTCGCGAAAATAGTGCCTTGGCGTCGCCGTAAGGCGGGAAACGAAGCGAACTGACACGTTACGAGTGGAGATAAACACTTGACGAACGAATCCGTGAATACAGAGACGATTGAGGAACTGAAGATCTCGACGATTGATCCAAACGCACCCGCCAAGGAACGTAAGGAATTCCCAGGGTGGTTGTACGGCATACTGTTTGTGGTGTTCGACGCCATCGGTGTGGCAGCGCTACAGATTGGCGTCAGTCAATCCGCTACACGCGTCAAGCTTTCGAACAACATGTGGCTGACCGGTTGGGGCTTCGTCACCAAAATGTTCACCAACCTCAACTTTGTGGCGGTGCTCAACCTGATTTTGTGGGGCGTGCTGTATGTGATACTGCTCATGCTCATCAACCGCTTCTGGATCGCCACGCCAATATTTCTGGCGGTGACATTCATTATCGCGGTGATCGAACATTTCAAAGTATCCATCCGATATGAGGCGATTCTTCCCAGCGATCTGAACTTCCTCAAAGCCGATGCGGGCAATCTTATGAGCTTCATGCCGGCAGGCGCACAGTGGACCATTCTGCTCGCCGTCGTCATATTCGTTGCTTTCATTGCGCTTTTCGTATTCCTGAATCATCGTGACGGCCGTCACGGCAAGCTTTTCCGTGGCGACGACAAGCAGTCGCGCTCGCTGAACGCCATCGTGCGACTACTGCTGATCATCGTGCCGGGAACGTTCTTCACGCTGTATTCCATGCAGGTGAGCACTGTCGGATCTTGGGCGAAAACCTTCTCTTCGGCAATGGGGGACATGCCGTCCATGTGGGATTCCGTCTACGATGCGCAGCGCAACGGACCGATGGTCGCCTTCACCAGGCAGCTGAATCCGAAAGTCATGGTGAAGCCTGACGACTATTCCGAAGAAACCATGAAGGAAGTCGCGGCACGATACGAAAAAGAAGCGAAGAAGATCAACGCATCTCGTACCGAGAACATGACCGACAGTACGGTGATCTATGTGCTGTCCGAATCCTTCTCCGACCCGTCTCGCGTGCCGGGGCTTAAGGTCAACAAGGATTCCATGCCCAACATTCGTTCCATCAAAGAGAATACGACCTCCGGTTTGATGCTTTCTTCCGGATATGGCGGTGGTACCGCAAACCTCGAATACATGGGATTGACGGGTTTGAGCATGTCGAATTTCGATTCGTCGCTCACCAGCCCGTATCAGCAGCTTGTGCCGAGCGAGCATTGGACGCCGACCATCAACCAGCTGTGGGGGGCGTCGAAGAATTCCATCGGACTGCACCCGTACGAATCGTCTATGTACTCGCGTGCGACCAACTATAAGAAGTTCGGATTCTCGCATTTCTACACGTTGACCGGTCCGGACGTCATCTCGCATCAAGACAAGATCGACGATTCGCCGTACGTGTCTGACGAAGCGACGTACGAGAGCACCATCGAAGAAGTCAAGAAAACCGATGGCAACCAGTTCCTGCAGGTCATCACCATGCAGAACCACATGCCATACCACGATTGGTATAAGAACAACGATTTCAAGGCCGAATCCACTACGGACACTCCTTTGGAGGACGATGAGAAGGAGTCCATCGAAACCTATCAGAAGGGTGCGGCTCTGACCGACGAGGCGACCGCCGACTTCCTTGAAGCTCGACGCCATCGACAAGCCGATCACCGTGGTGTTCTACGGCGATCATCTGCCGGGCATTTATTCGTCCGCTTCCGAAGACGACAACAATTCGCTTGCCTTGCATCTGACGGATTATTTCATCTGGTCCAACAAGGCGTCCAGCTCGCAAGGCAACGAGATCGACAACGCCGACTATTCGTCGCCGAACTTCTTCGTGGCGCAGGCCGCCGAGCATATGAACCCGTATCTGGCGTTCCTCACGCAAATGCATGAGAAAATCTCCGCCATGGAGCCACCTGTCGTCAACAATATCCAGGGATGGGACCGTATCCCTGAAGGTCAGAACATCTATCTCGACGCTGACGGCAATCCCATGGCCGAAAGCGACTTCGACGCGGAAACCCAGCAGTTGCTTGCCGACTACCAGCTGATTCAGTACGATATCACCACAGGGAAGAACTACCTGAAAGACACCGATTTCATGGATCTTCCCTAGAGGCAAGGGGGAAGAGATGGCCGCAACCGATCGCGAACAGCAGATTTTGGCGTGGATTAAGCAGAATCCTTTGATCAGCCAAAACGAGCTTGCGGAACTGTGCGGCATCACCCGTTCAGGGGTGGCCGCGCACATCTCCAACCTGATGAAAAAAGGGTACATCCAAGGCAAAGGGTATATCGTCACTCCGCCCAGCTATGTGGCTGTTGTTGGCGCTATCAATATAGACCATTACGGTGTCGCCATGCAGGATGTGGTTGGGGAAAGTTCCAACATGGGGCGCATTGTGTCATCCGTGGGCGGCATTGGTTACAATATCGCCTACAATCTGAACCGGCTTGGCGTGCCGAATTATTTGATTTCCGTCTATGGTGATGATGAGAACGGCGAACGCGTCAAGCAGGACGCGTATGCCAACGGCATTGACATCACGCATGCCAAGCAGATTTCCCATATGCCTACTTCCACCTTCTTGTCGGTTGTTTCCGCGCAGGGGCGTCAGATTGTAGGTCTTGATGATATGCAGATCAGTGCGGAAATCACCCCGGAATTTCTAGCGCAACGAGAGCAGACCATCGTCAATGCGGAAATGGTGGCGATTGATTCGAGCTTGCCGTCTGATGCCATAGCATGGGTTTGCGAAAAGACAAGTCGACCGATTTTCGTGTGCGTGGTTTCCGTTAATAAAGCGGCGCGAATCACGCCGGTGCTCGATCGCATCGACACTATGGTGCTTAATTCCGCCGAAGCCAAATTCGTGTCGGGGATTGAGGTGCATGACGAGGCCAGTGCCAGAGATTGCGCCGAACATTTGCTGCGGTCCGGTGTGCGTAATGTGTTTCTTTTTGTGGATGATTCGGACATGCTGTACTGCTGCGAACATGAAAGCTTTTTCTGGTCTTTGCCGGGAAGGGCGGAGGAACGTCGATATACCAATGGTGGTGCGTCGGCGGCGTTGAGTGCGCTGGTGTGGGCGCGTCGTGAGCATAAAACACAGCGGGAATGCGCTAGATATGCGTCTGCGGCGGCTGCGATGAATATGTCTCAGGTGCAGTCGATTTGCGCTGATTTTTCTGAAGAAGCTGTGCGGCGCAAAGCTGATTTGCTGCAGTAACGCAGGTATGGCGGTCTTACATTTGTTTCTTTCGTAATCGCGAGACACGCGATTTTTCCATATGTTACATCGATGAAATATAAGCAAAAGTTGACTGGCTTAAACTTTTGTTGTACTCTAAATTGAAGATAAAACGTTTCATCAAGGGTGTATCAAGGCAGATATATCCCCGAAAATGTAGGAGGCAATATCCATGGCGGATATGACTTCAGGAAATACTGTTCCTGACCGTTACGTTGTGGTCATCGGTGGCATGAACATGGACATCTGTGGTAGACCGACGAGCACCGTAGTGGACCGAGACTCGAATCCGGGCGTCGTCAGCATGTCCGCAGGTGGTGTCGGGCAGAATATCGCACAGAACATGGCTCATCTGGGCATGCCGACATACCTGATCACCGTCTACGGCGACGATGAAAACGGCAAGACCCTGGAACGTTCGTGTGCGGCCAACAACATCAATCTTGACTATGCCGCACAGCTGGAAGGACGCCGTTCTTCCACCTACATGTTCATCACCGACGATACGGGCGATCTGCTGGTGGCCGTCAACGACATGGAAATCTGCAAGGAAATCAATCCGGCATTCCTCGAATCTCGCCTCGACTTCATCAACGGTGCCGCCATCTGCCTGCTTGACGCCAATCTTGAACCGGAAACCATGGCATGGATTGGCGAACACGTCACCGCGCCACTGTTCGGAGACACCGTTTCCACAGTCAAAGCACACCGTTTCGACACGATCCTCAACAAGATGACCGTGCTCAAGCCGAATGATTTGGAAGCATCCGTACTCACCGGCATCGGTATCGCCGACCAGTATTCGGCAGGTGCCGCAGCGAAGACCTTGCTCGACAGGGGCGTGAAGAACGTATTCATTTCATTGGGTGCCAACGGAATCCTGTGCGCGAGACACGAAAACGACGAATACAGCTTCAAGCATGTGCCGCCATACCGTACCGAAATCGCCACGGCAAATGGTGCCGGAGATGCCGGCATGGCAGCCATCACCTGGAGCTTCTTCGATAACCCCGATCGAGATCTTGAAGAAGTCGGCAAAATTGCGCAGGCAGCATCCAGCATCGCGCTCGAATGCACAAAAGCAGTGCCCGATATCACCGTGGAACGCATACGTAAGAAGATGTCCGGCGAGATCGAGCCGTTGCTCGACGAAGTGCGTACCGCCTGAATTTTGCTACATCACACGTCCATCAACCCATACAAACACAAGGAGAACCGACAATGGTAGTCAAGCAGATCTATTCTCTGATCGAATACGATGAGGCCGTCAAAACCATGGAGGCTGGTGCCGACAACATTGGACTGGTGCCGATGCAGAATGGTGGCGTTCCGGCACATCGTTTGCCAATCGAACGCGTGCACCGCATTTTCGACGAATGCAAGCGTCGTGGCGTCACCTCCGTGGCCATCATGCTGACCAACGATCCCGACGAGATGATCGAGCTTGCCAGAGAGGTGCGGCCTGACATTCTGCATATCGCAGGCGATGGGTACGCCGCAGATGAAGCATTCGCGGCCCGACTTAAGGAAGCCGCTCCGAACACCAAACTCATGCAGGCCGTGCTCGTTGACGATGAATCCGCCGTCGATCGTGCCAAGAAGTACGCACAATACTGCGATTTCATCCTCACGGACTCCGGTCTGGCCCCCGACACCGGCATTGGTGCCAGCGGTCTGACCCACGACTGGAGCATTGACGCCCGTATTGTGGCCGAATGCGGCAAGCCGGTCATCATGGCTGGCGGTCTTGGACCAGACAATGTTGCCGAAGCCATCGAACAGTGCAAGCCGTATGGCGTGGACTCCCTGACGAAGACCAGCATCAAATACGACGGCGGCTACATGGAGAAAGACATCGACAAGGTTCGTCAATTCTGCATCAATGCCGACGCTGCGGCCGCAAAGATCGGACAGTGACCGATGGCTATGGAAGTCAAACTGCTGCAACCCGTCAAAGTGGTCTGCACTGACGATTTAGGGGAGACTCTGGTCGATATCATGCAGACCGCGGGCTATTCTCGTCCGCTGATGGTCACGGATTCCTTCGTCGGAAGCATGCCGCTGGTCGTTGCCGCACGTACCAAGCTTGAACAGGTCGGTGTCGATGTGGCGGTATTCGACCAGGTCAAGCCCGACCCGCTTTGCGAAACCGTGGAATCCGGCGTCGAAGCATTCGAAGCGCATAAGGCTGACAGCATCATCGCCATCGGCGGTGGCAGTTCCATGGATGTTGCCCGAGGCATCAACATCGTGCGTGTCAACGGCGGATCCATCATCGAATACACCGATCCAGCCAAGCCGATCGCACCATGCAACGGTATGATCGCAGTTCCGACCACCGCCGGCACCGGCAGCGAAATGTCCAACGCGCTGGTGGTCACCGAAGGATCCACCGGTCGTAAACTCGCGGTGCTTGCCGATCCGGCAGTCAGCGAATATGCCGTGCTGAACGCGGATCTCATGCTGACACTGCCCGCAAAAATGACCATCGCTTGCGGACTTGACGCATTCTGCCACGCCGCGGAAGGATACCTTTCCCGAATGGCAAGTCCGGTCACGGATGCCATTTGCGAAAAAGCGATGTTCCTGCTGTACAACTATCTGCCGCGTGCTGTGGCAAACGGTCAGGATCGTGAAGCCAGGGAACGTGTGATGGTCGCGTCGACGCTTGCAGGATGGATGCTGAACAATGCGGGAACCATTGCGGGGCATTCCATCGCACACGTGCTCGGAGCGAAATACCACATCGTGCACGGTGAAGCCGTTGGCTACGCGTTGCCGGCGGTTATGGAGTTCGTTGCTCCCGTACGTGCGCATAAGGTTCGTGAGATCGGTCAGATTCTAGGTGCGGTTTACCCGGAAAATGCGCCGGACGAGCAGGTTGCGATTATCGCAAGCAGAGCGTTCAAGGATTTCCGCGACCGCATGCTCGGTCTGCATCCTGTTGAGGATTACGGCATCAGCGTTGAAGAACTCGTTTCCAATGCGCAGGCCGTAGTTGACGAGCGTTTTGCAGGAAACACACCTCGTGACATCGATCTTCAGGCAGCCGAACAACTGCTCGAAGGTTTCGGAAGTCGCTGATATCAAAGGCCATTGCCGGCCTTGCAACAAGTTGTGTGACCGATGAGCCGGAGTCAGTCAATCGTCGACCACCTCATTATCGGTTCAAAGTTGGAGTACATAAGGAGGAACCATAATGTCCAAGAAAATCATCCTTGATTGCGATCCGGGACATGATGACGCCGTCGCCATCCTGCTTGCCGTGGGCAATCCCAATATCGATCTGCTGGGCGTCACCACGGTAGGTGGCAATCAGAGCCTTGACAAGGTGACCTACAACGCCCGTGCAGTGCTGGAAAAGGCGCATGCCACCGACGTGCCGGTGCATGCCGGATGTGACCGTCCGCTGGTGCGCAAGCAGGAAGTGGCAGCTTCCATTCACGGCGAAACCGGTCTTGACGGCGTTGAACTGCCTGAACCCAGTCGTCCGCTGGAAGCCGGACATGCCGTCAACTGGATTATCGACACCATTATGAGCAACGAGCCAGGCACCATCACTCTGGTGCCGACTGGACCGCTGACCAACATTGCCATGGCTGCCCGCATGGAGCCGCGCATTGTTGAACGTGTCAAGGAAGTCGTGCTTATGGGCGGCGGATACCATGTGGGCAACTGGAGTGCCGTGGCCGAGTTCAACATCAAGGTCGATCCGGAAGCCGCTCACATCGTGTTCAATGAAGCCTGGCCGATCACCATGGTCGGATTGGATCTGACGCATCAGGCATTGTGCACGCCCGAAGTGCAGCAGCGTATCGAAGGCGTTGGCACTGATCTCGCCAAGTTCGTGTCTGGTCTGATGGACTTCTTCCGCAAGACCTATCAAGACAATCAAGATTTCATCGATCCTCCGGTCCATGATCCGTGCACGGTGGCATACCTCATTGATCCGAGCGTCATGACCACCCGTCGTTGCCCGGTTGATGTCGAAATCCATGGAGATCTCACACTTGGCATGACCGTCGCCGACCTGCGAGGTCCAGAGCCGAGCGCCGAAGAATGCCACACCCAGGTTGCAGTCAAGCTTGATTTCAACAAATTCTGGGATTTGGTAACCGACGCAATCAAGACCATCGGCTGAAAGAAGAGAAAGATAAGTAAAGGGGTGCTCTAATGACAGAGACCAAAAACAGCAAAATGCTCGACGAAGGCGGCAAGTCCGTCGTCGCATTGATGGCAGCATTGATGGCAGCCATCTTCGCGTTCCAGCTCAACGCGTCCATGCTTTCGCCTGCATTGACGACCATGCGTGTTGAACTCAACACCACCGATGCGCAGATTGGCTTGACCCAGACGGTGTTCTTCACCTCGTGCGCAGTGTTCTCGCTGTTCCTGCCGCGACTCGGCGATTTGATCGGTCGCAAGAAAGTGCTGCTTGGCATTCTTGTGCTTACCGCTTTGGGCTGCGTGGTTTCCGCGCTCGCGGTCAACGTGCCGATGCTGATGATCGGTCGTGTGATTCAGGGTGTTGCCGGTCCGATTGTGCCGATGACGCTGATCATGCTGCACGCCAAGGTTACTGAAGATAAGAAGTACGCCAAGCTCATGGCTATTCTGACTTCCGTTAATGGTGGCATCGGCGGTGTCGACGCTATTCTTGGCGGCTGGCTTGCTGGCACGTTCGGTTTCCGTTCCGTGTTCTGGGTCATGGTTGGCGTTGCGGTGCTTGCCATTGTGCTTGTGTTCGTGTATGCGGAAGAATCCACCGCTTCCGAGACTCCGAAGATGGATTGGGTTGGCGTGGTTTCCCTTGCCGCCGCATTCTTGGCCGCATATCTGGCCATCAACGAGATTCAGAAGCTGGGCTCCGCCAATTGGGCGCTGGTCGCTGTCGAAATCGTTATTGCAGCCGTGCTGTTCGTGGTGTTCTGGAATGTTGAGAAGCGTCAGAAGGCTCCGATGGTCACCACGCATTACCTCAAGCAGCGTCGTACTTGGGGTCTGCTGCTGACCACCCTGCTTACCATGACCGGCGTGTTCGCCATCATGAACGGTATCGTGCCTGCTCTCGCTCAGGATACCGAAGTCGGCGCCGGCATGAGCGCCAGCGTGGTATCGTTCGCCACCCTGACTCCGTATGCGTTGATCGGTCTCGCATTCGGTCCGGTCGCAGGCGTGCTCGCTTCGAAGTTCGGCTACCGTGCGGTGCTGCGTACTGGCTTGATCGTCTCTGTTGTGGGCGTGCTGTTCGGCATCTTCGTGTGCAACGTTCCGAGCATCTGGGCACTTGTGGTCATGTCTTTGGCTTTGGGTGTTTCCTACGCAGGTACTGCCAACATCATGCTGAACGGTCTGGGCATCGTGCTCTCTCCGGAAGACAATCCGGGCTACCTGCCTGGTCTGAACTCCGGTGCATTCAACCTGGGTGCCGGTCTGAGTTATGCAGTGCTGTACGCTGCTCAGAACGCGTTCACCGCATCCGGCGGTGCGACCAGCGGCTACATCGCAGCCATGGTTGGCGGTGTGATTCTGCTCGGCCTCGCGTTCTGCGCATCCCTGCTCATTCCGAAGCCGGGAGAGCAGAAGTAATCAATATAAGCTTGCCTGTGTTGTGTGATTAAAAAACGGCGGTTTTGCAGTCGGACTCCTCTCTGTCCGACCACAAACCCGCCGTCCTTTTTATATATATGATTGCGATTGTATGGTTACAGACATTTCTGATGGTATGCAATCGCTGGGTGCATTCAGATGTTCAGTGCCTTGGCGCCGATGTCGTGACGGTAGAACATGCCCTTGGTGTCGAGCTGGTCGATAATCGCATACACCTTGTCTTGAGCGGCCTTGATGTCGGCTGCGGAGGTTTCCACCAACAGCACGCGGCCGGAATTGGCGACCAGACCTTCTTCGCTACGAGCCACGCCAGCGTAATAGACGTGGGAATCCTCATCGACTGGAATCTCAGGAATCGCAGCGCCCTTGATCACATCGACAGGGTAGCCGTCGGCGGCGAGCACCACACCAAGCGTGGCGTTGTCATTATCCCAAGTGAACTCCGGAGTCTCGCCATTGAGCAGAGCGCTGATGCCGGCGCCGAGATCAGACGTGAGCTTCGGCAGCACGACTTCCGTTTCCGGATCGCCGAAACGAGCATTGAACTCGATAACCTTCGGACCATCCGCGGTGGCGATCAAGCCAGCGTACAGAATGCCCGTGAACGGCGTACCCTCATCGGACATAGCCTGCACGGTCGGCTTCACAATGGTTTCGATAGCGGTGTCAACCACATCCTGACCGATCTGCGGAACGGGACTGTACGCACCCATGCCACCGGTGTTCGGACCCTTATCGCCATCATAAGCGCGCTTATGATCCTGAGAAATCGGCATCGGCCAGAAATCGGTGCCATTCACAAAACTCATCAGCGAGAACTCCTGACCCTCCAAGAAGTCCTCGATGACAACCTTCGCACCGGCGTTGCCGAAACGATGATCGACGAAAATGTCTTCAAGAGCGGCAATGGCGGTTTCCTCATCCATGGCAACGGTCACACCCTTGCCAGCGGCCAGACCATCAGCCTTAATCACAATCGGAGCGCCATGTTCACGCACATAAGCGGTGGAACGATCCAAATCGTCGAACGTCTGATACTTTGCGGTCGGAATGTTGTGACGTTCCATCAACTGCTTGGCGAAATCCTTGGAACCCTCGATTTGCGCGGCGGCCTTGCTCGGACCAAACGCCTTGATGCCAGCTCCCGCGAAATCGTCGACGATGCCCTCGATAAGTGGCACTTCCGGACCGACGAACACCCAGTCGTAGCCGTTGTTCTTCACGAAATCAATCAGCGCGGCATGATTGGACGGGTTGATCTGCGTGGTGCGGATGCCGTCAAGCTCCATGCCTGGATTGCCCGGAGCCACCGTGACTTCGCTGACGCTGCCGCCGCGCATAAGTGCATGGGCGATGGCATGCTCGCGTGCACCGGAACCGATGACCAGAACCTTCATGTTTCCTCCTGTTGTGTCCCTTTTGGGAAAATCCTATGTTCAGGAAAGTCTTTGGAAATAAAAGGGGGTGGCCGTTATGGCTCACCCCCGTATATGTATTTACTGCAGTTCGACGTCGCTATCGGTCTTCTTGACGATATTGCCGAGTACGTAACCGGCTTCGTCATTGGACTTGAGCAATTCCATGGTCTTATCGGCATCTTCGGCGTTGACCGCCAACACCATGCCAATACCCATGTTGAAGATGTTGAACATTTCCATATGGTCGACTTCGCCGGCCTTTTCGAGCACGTCGAAAATCGGCAGTACCGGCCAGGAGCCGAGGTTGATGTGTGCGGCCAGACCGTCCGGAATCATACGCGGAACGTTTTCGATGAAGCCGCCGCCGGTGATGTGGGCGACACCCTTGACCACGCCGGCCTTGAACAGCGGGGAGAGGGCCTTCACATAAATCTTCGTCGGGGTGAGGAGCACGTCGCCGAGCTTTTCGCCGTCGAGCTCGTCAAGCACGGTATCGACGGTATAGCCAGCCTTCTCGAACAGGGCCTTGCGCACCAGAGAGAAGCCGTTGGAATGTACGCCGGTGGACGGCAGACCAATGAGCACATCGCCCTCAGCGATGGTGGAGCCGTCCACGATTGCGGACTTCTCGGCAACACCGACCGCGAAACCGGCCAAATCGTACTCGTCTTCGTCATACATACCCGGCATTTCAGCGGTTTCGCCACCGATCAGACCGGAACCAGCCTGTACGCAGCCGTCGGCAACGCCAGCCACAACCTGCTCGAGCAGTGCTGGATCGTTCTTGCCGCAGGCGATGTAATCCAGGAAGAACAACGGTTCCGCACCCTGAGCGGCAATATCGTTGACGCACATGGCCACGCAGTCGATGCCGATGGTGTTGTGCTTGTTGGCCATCTTGGCAACGACCAGCTTGGTGCCGACGCCGTCAGTGCCGGAAATCAGTACCGGCTCCTTGTATCCGAGGGAAGCCAGATCGAACAGGCCGCCGAAGCCGCCGATACCGCCGACCACGCCCGGACGGTTGGTGCGCGCCACATGGGACTTGATGCGCTTGACGACTTCGTAACCGGCTTCGACGCTTACGCCGGCTTCCTCATATGCTTTTGGCATATCAAACCTTTCTCGGGTTCAGTGTTCTTCTTGGGATGAAGTAGTGGTGTATTCGTTGCCCTCGTACTTGCTCTTATACAAGGCGAATTCAGGCAGACGCACGCGATCTTCAGGAGTAAGGGACTTCAAAAAATCACTTTCATAATCGTCGAGTGCGGTCGGGTAGTCGCCATTGAAGTAGGCCACGCACAGACCGCCGTACGGGGCGTCCGCACCCAGGCCGATAGATTCGACCAATCCGTCGAGTGACAGGAACGCCAAGGAATCGGCGCCAATGAAATCGCGAATTTCTTCAACGGACTTCTTTGCGGCGATGAGCTCCTTGGTGGTGGAGATGTCGATGCCGTAGAAGCACGGGTACTTCAGCGGCGGCGAGCTGATACGCATGTGCACTTCGGCGGCGCCAGCTTCCTTCAGCAGCTGCACGATGCGCTTGGACGTGGTACCGCGCACGATGGAATCGTCGATAACGATCACGCGCTTGCCTTTGACCACGCCGCGCACGGCGGACAGCTTCATGCGCACGCCCTGCTCGCGCAGTTCCTGCGTCGGCTGGATGAAGGTTCGAGCCACATACTGGTTCTTGATCAGGCCCATCTCGTTTGGCAGACCAGCTTCTTCCGCATAGCCGGAGGCCGCGGACAGCGAGGAATTCGGCACGCCAATGACCA
>ERZ773142.1495-NODE-1495-length-12795-cov-6.46232_pt1 | contig 12795 bp, 8 predicted proteins | sample MGYA00580853_ERZ773142 | MGnify/ENA primary metagenome ERZ773142 (study PRJEB29015, sample SAMEA2737862) | human gut metagenome | biome: human gut; feature: human-associated habitat; material: faeces | place: China | collected 2012 ... | reverse complement strand
TGCGCAAGGCCGTCCCCGGCGTGCGCGGCGGCGCCAAGGTCGCCAGCCCGGACGCTGAGGGCAGCTACAAGGCGTTGGAGAAGTACTCCACCGATCTGACCGCCCGCGCCAAGGAGGGTAAGCTCGACCCGGTGATCGGGCGTGATCAGGAGATCCGCCGTGTGATCCAGATCCTGAGCCGCCGCACCAAGAACAACCCGGTGCTGATCGGCGAGCCCGGCGTCGGCAAGACCGCCGTCGTGGAGGGCCTCGCCCAGCGTATCGTGGCCGGCGATGTGCCGACCACGCTGCAGAACAAGAAGCTCATCAGCCTCGATTTGGGGTCGATGGTTGCCGGCTCGAAGTACCGTGGCGAGTTCGAGGAGCGCCTCAAGAGCGTGCTCAACGAAATCAAGAACGCCGACGGCCAGATCATCACGTTCATCGACGAGATTCATACGATCGTCGGCGCTGGCGCGGCCGAAGGCTCGATGGATGCCGGCAACATGCTCAAGCCCATGCTGGCGCGCGGCGAGCTTCGCCTGATCGGCGCGACCACGCTGGACGAGTACCGCGAGAACATCGAGAAGGACCCGGCGCTTGAGCGTCGTTTCCAGCAGGTGTTCGTGGGCGAGCCGAGCGTGGAGGACACGATCGCGATTCTGCGTGGCCTGAAGCAGCGTTACGAGGCGCACCACAAGGTGACGATCGGCGACGACGCGCTGGTCGCCGCCGCGACGCTCTCGAACCGCTATATTTCCGGCCGTCAGCTGCCCGACAAGGCCATCGATCTGGTCGATGAGGCGGCCGCGCACCTGCGCATGGAGCTCGACTCCTCCCCGGAGGAGATCGACGAGCTGCAGCGCAAGGTCACGCGCTACGAGATGGAGGAGATGCAGCTCAAGAAGGCCGAGGATCCGGCCAGCAAGGAGCGCTTGGAGAAGCTGCAGAACGAGCTCGCGAACACTCGCGAGAAGCTGAGCGGCCTCAAGGCCCGCTGGGATGCGGAGAAGGCCGGCCACAACAAGGTCGGCGACCTGCGCGCCCAGCTGGACGCCAAGCGCGTCGAGGCTGACAAGTTCACCCGTGAGGGCAACCTGGCCGAGGCGTCGAAGATCCTGTACGGCGAGATTCCGGCGATTCAGAAGCAGCTGGACGCGGCCGAGAAGGCCGATGCGGAAGACGGCGCGACGGGCGAGACCAAGCCCGAGCCGATGGTGCCCGACCATGTGGACGCCGATTCGGTGGCCGGCATCGTCTCCGAGTGGACCGGCATCCCCGTCGGTCGCCTGATGCAGGGCGAGAACGAGAAGCTGCTGAGCATGGAGGACTACCTCGGCAAGCGCGTGATCGGCCAGAAGGAAGCGATCGCGGCGGTGAGCGACGCGGTGCGTCGTTCGCGCGCCGGCATCAGCGACCCGAACCGTCCGACAGGCTCGTTCCTGTTCCTCGGTCCCACCGGCGTGGGCAAGACCGAGCTCGCCAAGGCGCTCGCCGACTTCCTGTTCGACGACGAGAAGGCCATGGTCCGCATCGATATGTCGGAGTACATGGAGAAGGCGTCTGTGAGCCGTCTGATCGGCGCCGCGCCCGGCTACATCGGCTATGAGGAAGGCGGCCAGCTGACCGAGGCCGTGCGTCGTCGTCCGTACTCGGTGGTGCTGTTCGACGAAGTCGAGAAGGCTAACCCCGAAGTCTTCGACGTGCTGCTGCAGGTGCTGGACGACGGGCGTCTGACCGACGGCCAAGGCCGGACTGTGGACTTCAAGAACACGATCCTGATCATGACCTCGAACCTCGGCTCGCAGTTCCTGGTGAACCAGGACATGGACGCGGACGCCAAGAAGAAGGCCGTGATGGACGCGGTGCACATGAACTTCAAGCCGGAGTTCCTGAACCGTCTGGACGAGATCGTGATGTTCCATCCGCTGACCCGTGAGGAGCTGGGCGGCATCGTCAACATCCAGGTCGCCCAGGTGGCCTCGCGTCTGACGGATCGCCGCATCAAGCTCGACGTCACCGATGCGGCTCGCGAATGGCTCGCCAACACCGGCTATGACCCGGCGTACGGCGCTCGTCCGCTGCGTCGTCTGGTGCAGACCGAGGTCGGCGACCAGCTGGCGCGCATGCTGCTCGCCGGCAAGGTACACGACGGCGACACCGTGCTCGTCGACCAGACCGGTGGCGAGCATCTGGAACTCGGTACCATGCCCGAGGATCCGGATGCCGGTTCCGATGCCGACGTCACGGTCGAAGACGTCACCGAAGACAAGTGATGGCCGGGTGATGGCCGCATAATGGCCGAGTCGCGATGAGGGGAGGCCGGGCTCAATACCCGGTCTCCCCTCAATGCGTCATAAGTGCGTCACGCTGTGCGGGTCTCGTCACGCGGCGCGCGCTCGCACAGCGTGACGGTTCGTGAGAAGCCTTATTTTTCAACGTTTTTGGAGTATGCGTCACTCTGTGCGCTCGCTCTGCGTGACGTGACCCGCACAGCGTGACGCTGCATAGTGCGTGTGTAGGCGCTGTGGTGCCCGGATTCGCGCGTAAGTCCGAACGCGTCGCGACCCCTATTCGCCGACCGCGGCGCGCTGCTCCACGAACTCGCATCCAGCTATCGCGCGGGCCATGGCGTCGCGCATGGTGGACAGGAACACGCCGTCGCGCGTGAACGCCAGCGCCTGCACCTCGATGCCGTACGGCGAAAAACCGGTGAGCTTGACGAGTGGTTCACTGCCGGGTTGCGCGAATTCGACGGTGGCCGTGGCCACCGCGCGCTTCACCGCCTCCGTCACGTGCGCCGGGTCGCTGCCGGCTTTCGCGGTGAACGTCATCGTCACGCATCCTTCATTGGACGGCGTGAGCTTCTCCAGCGACGCGGTGTTGAGCACGGAATTGGGTATGACCATCTCGTTGCCGTTGCGCTCGCGCACCACCGTCTGCCGCCACGTGATGTCCTTGACCACGCCGGTCGCCCCCGCAACCGACACCAGATCGCCCGGCTGTATCACCTTGCCGAGCATCAGCCCGAAGCCCGAGATCACGTTCGCCACGGTGTCTTTCAGACCCAGCGACACGGCGATGCCGCCGACGCCGAGCGCGGTCATCAGTGTTGTCGGGCTGATGCCGAACACCGGCTGCAGCACGATGGACGCGGCCAGTATCCACACCAGCACGCGCATGATGTTGATGAATATCGACGCGCTCGGCATGTCCGTCCGATCCAGCACCTTGCGCATCACCCGTGCCAGTCCCTTGGTGATCAACAGCGCGGCGACGATCGCCACCAGCAGGAAGATGATTTTCCCGGCGTTCGCCTCGAACCATTGCAGTATCTGATCCATGTCGCCTCCAGAGTCGCGTCCGCGTCGCGCACCCCGCGGCGGCGACTGCTCTGCAAGCCACTTTAGTGGGCGGTTTTGAAATCTCCTGGAATGTCGCCTTTGAAAATGCGGCTCCAGTAGGCCAGCATGTTCTCCTTCGACATCGACAGGTACACTCCCATGGCGAGCACGGCGACATCCTCGTTGAGCAGGTCGTCGACCGAGAGTCTCTTGCTCAGCTCCGGCCACCGCCGCAGCACCGCGAGGATACCGCCGACGGTGAAGTCGAGCATCAGGTCGGTTTTCAGATCCAGGTTGTCGGCGTCGAGCTGGAGGTCGTTGATGATCATCAGACGGCCGAAGTCCTTCAGCGATTCGATGAGCTCGGGCGAGCTATGGCTGCCGGCGAGCAGTGCCAGACGGTCGAGCCGCTGCCGCTGAACTGGGTCGTTCATCACCAGGGAGCATTGGCGCCTCCATTCGATGTCGGGATTGAGGTCGGCGCGTGGCGCCTGCACGGTCGAGTGCTCCACGGCGTGCATGATCGCCGAATCGGCCAGCTCCGGCAGGCTGGCGTAATGGTAGTAGAACGAGTTGCGGTTGACATGCGCCTCGCGTACGACTTCGGTGACGGTGATCTTGCGGTATTCGTGGTCTGCGAGCAGCTCCCAGAACGCGTTTTCGAGGCGTTCGGTCGCGGAGAGTATCTCGGAATCCTTGCGTGGGCGCGGCATGATGGTTCCCTTCCTGCGTGACGTGCGGCTATCGTTTATTGGGCACTATGTCTATATGTGTGATATGGATTATTGTAGGGCGGATTGTGAGGCGGATGATCGGAAAATAGGCGAACTGTCCATTTTTCTCGGTTGGCGAAACAGAGTTCGGGCACGAGACGGCTACCGCGAGGAACGGGACCGGACCGCGGCCATGAGCAGCCCCATCGCCTCGATCAGATGACGGCGATCCGCCTCCGACAGACCCACGAACGTGTTGATCATCGTGGGAACGGCCTTCAGACCGGCCGCCATGAGATCGGAAATGCTGTCGGCATGGCTCGACCGCAGCACGGAGAACAGGGCGTCCACCGCGCGCTCACGGTCCTCGGTGCTCAACGATTCCAGCCAGCCGTTCAACGACCGGTTGAACAGCTGGGAACTCGGCGACACCTGCGGCAGATATTCGAAATCATTGCCCGAGACCTGCCAGGAGAATGTCAGATGCTGCATCACGCCCTTCTGGTCGGAGCGTACAACCCGCATCGGCTCGGGCGTCTCCAGAATCATGCCGACAATCGAGGAGTCCGGTACGATCTTCACGATGAGGGGCATGACGCTCCGATACGGATCGCTGCCGACGATCTGCGACGGGAACCCCGGCCCGTCCAGCGAATACACCGCCGTGACACGCCGCTGCACCGGCTCGGGCGCGTTCATCGCCGCATACACGGCCAGATTGCCGCCCTTGGAATGCCCCAGCAGCACCATCGGGCCGCGCCACAGGCGCGCCACGGCGCACACATACTCACACGCCGCATGCTGTGCGGGCACCGGGTAGCGAAACGCCATGTTGAAATCCTCTTTCCAACCCACGAGCGAGTCGTCCGTGCCACGGAACGCCACCGCCAGCGTGCCGCCCGGCAGCAGCATGGTCACGGCGGCGAACTGCATCTGCTGTTCCTCGCTGAAATGCTCATCGGATGCGTCCACGCGAACGCAGGCAAAGCGCGGATTAACTCCGATGGCGGCGTACAGCTCCTGCGTCAGGCGCGGGTCGGCGAGGCCGTTATGGCCGCTCTCCACATGAAAATCATCGGGGGTCAGCGCCTCCGACACCGAAGCCAGCGTTGCGTCGCCGAACTCCGGGGCGGCCAAATGGCGAATCGAGTGCACCGGATGGCGCACGTCGATGCTGCTCAGACGTCTGCGGAATGTGCCGGATCGTGCCTCGACATCGGCCAGAGTCCGCACGCATGCCGGCATGTCCTGATAGACAAGCGACGCCAGCACCAGCGCGTCGACGGCGTTGAACGGTGCGTCGACGCCGAACGGGCGGGTCTCGGAACGTGCATAATCGATGATGTTGGGCGTCGTGCGCCTCCTTTCCGCCACGGCGGGGCTATGCTTGTCGTCCGGAGCCGCTAAGGGCCGGGCGGGTGACCGGTTACCCGTCAATATACCCGGTTCCCAACCCGCGCGAACCCAACAACAACCGGCGACATGCCCTGTTGTGCGTGGTCGGTGGTAAAAACGAAACCAGAGTCCAACGGGGAGGTTGTGCCATGATCAACGAAACATACAAAACCATGCTCGGCGGCAAATCGGTCATTCGAACCCTGAGTGAATACGCGGCCGCAAGGGGCACCGAAATCGGATACGACAACGTGTTCGACTATTCGCTGGGCAACCCGAGCGTGCCGTGCCCGTCCAGCTTCACCAAGGCGATGATCGACATGTACGAGACCGCCGATCCGGTCGCGCTCCACGGATACAGCCCGTCGCTGGGTAACCCGGAGGCGTGCCGCACCATCGCCGAAAGCCTCAACCGGCGTTTCGGCATGGATTACACGGCCGGCCACATCTTCCCGACGACGGGTGCCGCCGGTGCGCTCGCCCACGCGCTGCGGGCCGTCACCAAGCCCGGCGACGAAGTGCTCACGTTCGCGCCATACTTCCCCGAATACCATCCGTATGTCGAAGGCGCGGGCGCGCGGCTGACCGTCGTGCCCGCCGACATCGAGAGCTTCCAGATCAACTTCGCGGCGTTCGAGGCGGCGCTGAACCCCGAGGTGGCGGTCGTGCTCATCAACACGCCGAACAATCCCTCCGGCGCGGTGTATTCGGCCGAAACGCTCGACCGGCTCGCGGGTATCCTGCGGGCGAAGCAGGCCGAATACGGTCACGACATCTTCCTGATCAGCGACGAGCCCTACCGCGAGATCGTGTTCGACGGCGGCACGCAGCCGTACCCGGCCAAGTTCTACGACAACACGCTGACCTGCTACTCCTGGTCGAAGTCGCTGAGCCTGCCGGGCGAGCGCATCGGCTACGTGGCAGTCAACCCGCGGGCGACCGACGCCGAACTCATCGTGCCGATGTGCGGGCAGATCTCGCGCGGCACCGGCCACAACTGCCCGAGCTCCAGCATGCAGCTCGCCGTGGCGAAGATCATCGACGAGACCAGCGACCTGAGCGTGTACGAGACGAACATGAACCTGCTGTACGATGCGCTGACCTCGATCGGCTTCGACGTGGTGCGCCCGGGTGGAACGTTCTACATCTTCCCGAAGGCGCTGGAAGCCGACGCGAACGCCTTCTGCATGAAGGCCAAGGAATACGACCTGATCCTGGTGCCGTCCGACAGCTTCGGCGTGTCCGGGTACTTCCGCATGGCCTACTGCATCGACACCGACAAGGTGAAGCGGTCGATTCCGGTGCTGGAGCGCTTTGCGCGCGAGGAATACGGATTGTAGGCGAAACCGCGCTCTCAAAACTCGCAGATACAGCACCAAAATGTCGATTCTGGGGCTGTATCTGCGAGTTTTGAGAGCGCGTTCCGTCCTAAGAGCATCCAGAAAGCATCAGAAAACATTCGAAAACCGTTCCGCAAGGTTGCAGGACGGTTCAACGTCAGGCGCAGGGGCCGCTAGGAAAGCCGTCGTTCAATGGAGTTAATCCAAGGAAAGGACGACGACCATGAAACCCCATGACATGCGACCCCATGCGAGCCCCGGCGGCTCGCGGCGGCGTCGACCGCCGGTAATCGCGACGAGGCGGATGGTCGCCCTCACGGGTGGCCTGTGCGCGAGCCCCGGCGGCATGGTGCTGATTCGGCACCTCTCGGCCGGTTCCGCTGGCTCCGGCTCCCCGCTGCTGTATTCCACCGGCGACATTCAGGTGAACAACGTCTCCGGAACCTCATCCGGCAGCCAGATCGCCGGCATGGAAGGCCTCAATACGATCCTGATCAAGGATTCGACGTTGGAAAGCACGGTCACCGGCAAAACCGCATCCGACCCGATCGCCACGGCATCATCATCTACCAGTCCACCTCGGGCGACGCGGAAGCCAGCATCGGCGAGCACGCCACGTTCCAGTCGGTCGATTCCACACTCAGCTCCGCCCATCGGATCGGGGTCGATGTTCTACTTCACCAACACGACCGCCGATGTGGTGCTGCAGAACACTGAGCTTGATTTCGACACCGGCGCGGTGACGCTCACGGACAACGCGGCGGCCGGCTCCGGCACGGGCACGGCGAGCGACGCCCCCATCACTGTGAATGTCGACGGCACGTCCACGTGGGCGGTGGCGAAGGATACGACCATTTCCGCGCTCAACGTCGCTTCCGGCGGCGACGGCAACGCCGTCACCATCGTGGCGAACGGCAAGACCGTGGTCTCCGGCAGCGGCGACGTGACCGTCACGGTGACCGGCTCGTATTCGACCTCGGTCTCGGCCGGGAGCGACACCATCGACCGCAGCGAGTTCGACAGCCGGTTCGGCACATCGACAGCGTGGACGATGGCATAACCATGGCGGCGTGCCAGACATCAACATCAGCAATCACTTCATCAGTCAGTTTTCAAAGGAGTCATCATGACCAGCAACAATAGCAACAATGTCAACAATGCGAATGGCGGCGAGAGCGGCAATGGCGCGGATGGTGCCATCGAGGGCGTCGCTATCGAGGTGGCGGCGAACGTCACCGGTTCGGAGCAGCGTCAAGCGGCTGTGAATGACGCCGCTGTGGCTGATGGTTCGGTGACTAACGGTTCGGCGGGCGGCTGGGGCGTGGAGCCCGGTTCCGCGGCTGGTCGGGCCGATGGTGGCCGGGCTGCGGCAGACAACGGCGGTACAGACGAGTATGCGGGGAATCGTGCGGCTGGTCTGGGAGACGCCGAATGGGCTGCCGGGACCGGGGCTGCTGGATGCGGAACCGCCGGATACGGCTCGGCTGGGTATAGGCTCGCGGCAGCTCCGGGCAGTTCCGGCTATGCGCCGAACGGTCCGATGCCGGGGAGCTACGGCGAGGGGTCGTGTGCGGCGTGGTACGCGCAGAATGCGCCGACGCAGGCAATGAATCCGCAGCCGGGGAATATGCAAGCGGTGAGTGGCCAGAACATGAACGCGCAGGACGCGAATATGCGAGGCGCGAATACACCAGATGCGAACGCGCAGGGCGGCCAGATGCCGTTGTATGCGGATTGGAACGGCCGGGGGCCGGTGCCTGGAGCAATGGGCGGTCAGGTCCCGACACCGAAAGGCTCGAAGGGCGGCGAACACGCGTTGAGCGGTAAGACGTGGGCATTGCTCGCCGTGGTGTCTCTGGTCTGCGGCCTCGTGGGCGGCGTCGGTGGAGCGCTCGCGGTGAACGCGCTGACCGACGACGAAGATGGCACGGGCAGCAGCCAGCAGATGCAGATGCCCGGAGGCATGGGACAGCCGCCCAGCGGCGGCCAATTCGGCAATGGGCAGTCTCAGCAGTATGGCGGCTCAGGGAAGTCGGACAGCCGGCTCGGCAGTGGTTCCAGTGGCTCCGGCAGCAGCTCCAGCGGTTCCGGTTCCTCGTACAGCTCCGACGGCAGTGATGTGACCACAATGTAAGCCATGAGCCGGGCAAGGCTCAGCGCGAAGTGAAAGCGTCCAACCGCAATCGCTGCCCCCCCCCCTATCTGCCCCCATCATCCTCGTCAAATTACGGGTTGAAATAGCCATTCTGGGCAATTCCCCGTGTGAAATCGCCGTTTTGAGCTCGAAAAACGGCGATTTCACACGGGGAATTGCGGATTTCGGCTATTTCAACCCGTATTTTCGCGTTCTGTTCGCCCTCCACAGCCCGTAAATGGCCCAGCCGGTCGGGCTTTACGGCTCATCCGGCCAGCGCATCGCTGACGAATCGGTCGACCGTCGACCAATGCGGCCCTTGCCTCCTCGGCTGCATCACGGCGCACGCCCTCCAGTTTGGCGCCGGGAACCTTACCGGCCCTGACCAGTTTCATCATCGAAAGCGGCGCCTGCGTGTCAAGGACGAATCGGAACATGAACGCCGACGTGGCCAGCGTCAACGCGCCTGCGGATGCCGCGGCGATGCCGGTGATTCGGCATCCGCGCCGTACCCGGCCGGCGCGTTGCGAGCGAAATGAGTCATGCCGATGCGTGAAAGCAGCCGGCGCAAACGCAGCGCAGCTTCCCCTGCGGATACCCTGTACCGACTGGATTCCAAGCCGGCTGCACGGCCCAAGTGCGGCCGGCATGCCCGGGAAGAGCGCGAAAGGCGAAAAATCCTCACGACCTCTAGCGAACCGCGCGAACGGTTGTTAGTGTTGATGCACAGACGATTTCGGTTGCCGCGGCAGGCGTGCCGTCAGCTGATTGACGCCGCGCGCCGAACGCCGCATATACCGCTTGGTGCGCACCAGACGTAGAGCGGCGGTCTCCAAAACCGCAGGTCGTTGGTTCGAAGCCAACCTCGTATGCCAGTCACTTGTTTTTCGGGGTCTGCCTCCGCCGACGCCCCGACCGGGACGCTTCGCGTTCCATCCGTCTATCGTCTCCGGGAGCCAGCCGCGCGTGCGGCCTATCATGGCGTCGGGTTCGGGGAGCTTGAGGTTGAGCAGGCCGCCACTGGTTATGCCGAGGCGTTCGGCGACCTGCTTGACGCCGAGAGATATGCAACCCGAGAACACGCGACACGCAGTGAATCTTAACGACCGCAGGACTAGGCAAACAACAAATGGCACTACGCAGATGCTCATACACCCACTGCCACCTGCCCGTCACCCGCGGCCAAGCATGGGGCCTCGGACATAACGACCGGCGCGACGGATACAACGGACCCGAACACGCGAGCTGCAACCGCAAAGCGGGAGCGGCCAACAGCAACCGCATGCGCGAACACTGGAACAAGCAAACAGGAAACAACGTGGCGACTGCGGGCCGGGTGAGCCTACTTCTTCTTCGGCACGTAGATCACAGTGTCGATCAGTTCTCGGTAGTGCGCGACGATCTGCGCGCGGCGGGTCTTCAGGCTGGCCGTCAGCATGCCGTTGTCTTGTGTGAACTCGTCGGGCAGAATCTCGAACTTGCGGATCGACTCGGCGCGAGACACGCCCTCATTGGCCTGATTCACCGCACGCTCGACTTCGGTGTGCACGATCGGATTGCGGGCCAGCGACGCCAGATCGGACTCCTCCTGAGCGCCCTGCGATTTCAGCCACGCGTTCGCATCGGCGAGATCCAACGTGACCAGCGCGGCCACGAACGGCTTCCGGTCGCCGATGACCAGGCACTGGTTCACAACCGGCGATGTCATCACGGCGGCCTCCAACAGGCCGGGGGAGACGTTCTTGCCGCCGGCGGTGATGATCAGATCCTTCTTGCGGCCGGTGATCGAAATGAAGCCGTCCTCGTCGATGTCGCCCAGATCGCCGGTGTGCAGCCAGCCGTCGACGATCTGCTCGGCGGTCACATCGGGATGGTTGTGGTATCCGCGGCAGACCAGATGGCCGCGTACGCACAGTTCGCCGTCGTCCGCGATACCCGCGGTGACGCCGCTCATCGGCATGCCGATCGTGCCGATCCGATTGTTCTCCGGCAGGCTCACGCACACCGGCCCGCAGGTCTCCGTCATGCCGTAGCCCTCAAGCAGCGGCATGCCGATGCCGTTGAAGAAGTGCGAAAGGTTGGCGTCCATCGGGGCGCCGCCGGTGATGGCGAAGTCGGCGTTCGGGCCGAAAATCGTGCGGATCTTCTTGTACACCACCAACTCGTAGAACCCGTGGGCGAGGCGCCCCCGCCACGGCAGTTTCTCGCCGGCCTGCTCGGCCTTCGACCAATCCCGCGCCACGTCCGCCGCACGCAGGAACATCTTGCCGGCGATGCCCTTGCCGGCGCGCTGCGACGCTGCGTTATACACCTTCTCGAACACGCGAGGCACCGCCAGCAGCAGCGTCGGGCCGAACGACTCGAAATCCTTGACGATCGTCTTTATGTCGGAACTCAGTCCCAACGTCAGCGTGCCGCAGAAGCTCAGCAGCTCCATGAACCGCGCGAACACGTGGCTCAGCGGTAGGAACAGCAGCAGACGGCGGTCGGGCCACGCGCAGGCGCGGGGCATGTACTGCATGGCCGACAGGCACAGGAACGCCAGATTGCGGTGCGACAGCTCCACGCCCTTGGGAGTGCCGGTGGAGCCGGACGTGTAAACGATCGTCGCGAGGTCGTCGCCGTGGGCGTCGTTCTTGCGCGCCCAGAACTCCTCGTCGCTCACTTCCTTGCCATACGCCTGCAAGGCTTCGAGCGCGCCGGCCTCGATCACGAACACCTTGCGCAGCGACTGCACCTCATCGTGGATGGATTCGATCTTGTCGCGCTGCCCGTCGTCCTCGGCGAACGCGATCGTGGCCTGCGAATCGTTGAAGATCCAGCTCACCTGAGCGTCGGAATTCGTCTCGTAGACCGGGACGGTGAGCGCCCCGACCGCCATGATGGCCATGTCGAGCGCGGTCCATTCCCAGCGCGTACGCGACACGATTGACACGGCGTCGCCCTTCTTCACACCCAAGCCGATCAGGCCCTTGCCCAGGGCGATCACCAGGTCGCGGAACTGCGTCGCGGAGAACGACTTCCAGCCGCCGTCCGCCTTGTATTCGACGGTCGAGCCGTCCGGGTCGCGCTGGGCGCGGCGGTCAAGGAAATCAAACAGGTTGATATCGTCGTCGATCGGCTCCTTCAGCGGATTGGTGAACTCTTTGACCATGGTCGAGGAATTTACTGTCATACTCTCTTGAATACTCTCAGCGCGGTACAAAAACCGCGCGACAGGCGGCATTCGGGGTGATGGAGGGGTCGGGGAGGGAAACCGAGCATGCGGCGCGATGATGTCGCATTATGTGCGTCGCGCGTGGCCGGGGCTGTGCGATGGGGGCAGGTTTGCCAGTATCGCGCCTTCGGTGGCGCGGCGCGGTGATTCGTGGCCGATGAAGGTGACGGGTGGAATAGGCGAGGCGCGGGCGAGATACAGGCGAGCGGCATGAGCCGGAGCGAAGCGGCCCGAGCCGGACGGGAGCAATCATGAACATGCCGCCGGGCTGGTATCCGGCCCCATCGGGCGATCCCTCGCTGATGCGTTGGTGGGATGGCGAGGAATGGACCGGTGATTTCGCGCCGGCGCAGCAGGTGACGCCGGACGGCGGGTATGGCGGCGGACGGCAACCGTATTCGCCGGGCGCGTACCCGATGACGAATGGCGACCGCAACCTGCGTCTCGCTGCATTCATCCTCAACATCATCTCGATGGTCGCGTTGGGATAGACGTTGCTCCCGCTGGCATGGATGAGCCCGATGACGGTGATGAGTTGGGGCATCTACAAGGGCACGCGGGCCAACACCGTGGCGTTCGGTGTGTGCAACCTGCTGTTCATGAATACCATTTTTTTTTGGGGGGGGGGCTGCCCGTCAGCAACAAAGAGCGGTGACCGATTCCGCGGAATTTC
>ERZ773142.1472-NODE-1472-length-12993-cov-3.00417_pt1 | contig 12993 bp, 9 predicted proteins | sample MGYA00580853_ERZ773142 | MGnify/ENA primary metagenome ERZ773142 (study PRJEB29015, sample SAMEA2737862) | human gut metagenome | biome: human gut; feature: human-associated habitat; material: faeces | place: China | collected 2012 ... | reverse complement strand
TGAGTCTGTAGCTCAGTTGGATAGAGCAACGGCCTTCTAAGCCGTGGGTCGGGGGTTCGAATCCCTCCAAGCACGCTTCACTAAAATTAAATAGTGAAAAAGACTGTAAGTCGTAATTATGGTGGGTATAGCGCAGTTGGTTAGCGCGCCAGATTGTGGCTCTGGAGGCCAAGGGTTCGAATCCCTTTATCCACCCTGCCAGCAAGGCGAAACATTGGGCTATCGCCAAGCGGTAAGGCACAGCACTTTGACTGCTGCATTCGCTGGTTCGAATCCAGCTAGCCCAGTCTTTTATATGGAGCATTAGCTCAGTCGGTAGAGCACTTGACTTTTAATCAAGTTGTCCGGGGTTCGAATCCCCGATGCTTCACTAAATAACCCATAGAAAACGCCCATGGAGGTTTTCTATGGGGTTTTTCTTTTCTTGAAAAAATAATATGCGGTTATGACGGAATTGGCAGACGTGCAGGATTTAGGTTCCTGTGCCTTTCGGCGTGTGGGTTCGAGTCCCACTAACCGCAGAAAAATCCACAGCAGTAAAATGACAAAAATCAGATTCTAAATAATTGCAGCAAAAATATTCGCGCATCAAATATCTTAAAAACTCCAAACAGAACCGAAAATCAAATAGAGAATAGATAGAGGAAAAATGGTATGACAAGAGAAAAGTATGAGTCATTGCCTTTGAGCACGCTGAAAGCGCTGGCAAAATCCAGAAACATGAAGGGGATTTCCACCCTGCGGAAAGAAGCGCTGATTGAGCGGATGCTGGAAGAAGATCAGAAAGAAAACCAGAAAAACATGGAAGAGCCGACGGTTCTAAAAGAGGAAAAAAAGACGGAAACTGTACAGGATCAGAATCAGGAACCGCAGGAAAAGCGGGAGGACGGTATGGAGCGCCAGAATCGGGAAACCTCGGAAAACGGCACCGCACGCCCGTACCAGAGACCGCGGTATGTCCGCCGGGAAGAGCACAGTGAAAACGGAGAGCGCCAGGAGTACCGTCCAAGAGCGCCGCGTTTCAATGAGCGTAGATTTCAGGAACCACGGAATTATAATCAGAATAACCGTGAGGAAGAGCAAAGACAGGAGCCGCATCAGGAAGCAGGGCAGGAAATGAGACAGGAGCCGCTGCGTCAGGAAGCAAGACCAGAGACGAGACAGGAACCGCGTCAGGAAACCAGCACGCTCGACAGCGGCCAGGAGGCCTGCGGCATCCTCGAGGTCATGCCGGACGGATTTGGATTTATCCGCTCCGACAACTATATGCCGGGCGACAGCGATGTCTACGTTTCCCCGTCCCAAATCCGCCGTTTCGGACTGAAAACGGGAGATATCATCCGCGGAAACACGAGAGTAAAGTCCGCAACCGAAAAATTCAGCGCCCTTTTATACTTAAAGAGCGTCAACAATCTGCCGCTCGACCAGATCATGCGCCGCGGCAATTTTGAAGATATGACACCGGTCTTCCCGGATGAGCGGCTGCGCCTTGAGCGCCCGGGCGGAAGCATGGCGATGCGGATCGTGATCTTGTAAGTCCGATCGGAAAAGGTCAGCGAGGCATGATCGTTTCCCCGCCGAAAGCCGGAAAAACGACGCTTTTGAAGGATGCGGCAAAATCCATCCTGCGGAACAACCCGGAGATGTATCTGATCATCCTTCTGATCGACGAGCGGCCGGAGGAGGTCACCGACATCAAAGAAGCGATCCAGGGCTCCAATGTGGAGGTTATTTATTCCACGTTTGATGAGCAGCCGGAGCACCACAAACGCGTGTCCGAGATGGTCATTGAGCGCGCGAAACGTCTTGTGGAGAGTAAAAAAGACGTTACGATCTTCATCGACAGCATCACACGTCTCGCCAGAGCTTACAACCTGACCGTTCCGCCGAGCGGCCGTACCCTTTCCGGCGGTCTCGATCCGGCAGCACTCTACATGCCGAAACGGTTCTTCGGCGCGGCCAGAAACATGCGTGAGGGCGGAAGTCTGACGATTCTTGCAACGGCGCTTGTGGACACCGGAAGCAAGATGGACGATGTCGTTTACGAGGAATTCAAAGGCACCGGAAACATGGAACTCGTGCTCGACCGGAAACTGCAGGAACGCCGCGTCTTCCCGGCCATCGACATAGCCAAATCGGGAACAAGAAGAGAAGATCTGCTTCTGACACCGGATGAGCAGGAGGCCGTTTACAATATGCGGAAGGCATTAAACGGCATGAAATCCGAGGAAGCCGTGGAAAATATTCTGAATATGTTTGCCCGCACCAGAAACAACGGCGAACTGATTCAAATTTTAAAGAAACAAAAAATAGTATAAGGCTTGCAATTTTCAAAATTGTGTGATACAATGAGAAAGCTGTGCAAGGTTGATGAGATTTTGTCAGCCTGAAATACGAAATCATCAGAGTAAATCTGAGAAGATAACAATATTAAGAAGAGGTGAATAAAATGAGAGAAGGAATCCATCCAGAATACCATCAGGCAACTGTTACCTGCAACTGCGGAAATACTTTCGTAACAGGTTCTACCAAGAAAGAGATCCACGTTGAGATCTGTTCTAAATGCCATCCGTTCTACACTGGCCAGCAGAAAGCTGCTGCAGCTCGTGGACGTATCGAGAAGTTCAACAAGAAATACGGCATGAAATAAGAATTGAATCAAGCAAGATGAAAAACGGGCTGAGGTTGGAAGATCTCAGCCCGTTCTTGCGTTACGGATGCAGAAAATCCCCTTTGAGGAGGTAAACGTAAATTATGAAATCATCCAATATTGGCGGCCAGGCCGTGATGGAAGGCGTCATGATGATGAACAAGGACCGCTATTCCGTCGCAGTACGCCGGCCGGACGGGGAGATTGAGGTTAAAGTAGAGCAGCACAAGCCGCTGACGAAGCACAAGGAGCTCTTAAAAGTTCCGATTCTGCGCGGTGTCTTCAGCTTTGCCGATTCGATGATCGTCGGCATGAGTTCCCTTATGTACTCCGCTTCGTTCTATGAGGACGAGGAGGAAAAGAAAAAGCCGGCGACGAAAGAGGAAGAGGAGCAGCAGAAAGCGAAAAAAGAAAAGACAGACAGGCTGATGATGTACGGAACCGTCACATTTTCCGTTGTCATCGCCGTCGTTCTCTTTCTGATGGTGCCGTACTTCCTGTCCGAACTGCTGCACAAAGCGGGAGCCGGAACGACACTGACCGCGGTGGCAGAGGCCTTTGTGCGTGTGGCACTGTTCCTCGGCTATCTGGCAGCCATTTCCCGTATGGAAGACATTCAGCGCGTGTTCATGTACCACGGCGCCGAGCATAAATGCATCAACTGCGTTGAGCACGGTCTGGAACTGAACGTGGAAAACGTCTTAAAGAGTTCCCGGGAGCACAAGCGCTGCGGAACGAGCTTTCTGATGTACGTCATCGTCATCAGCATCATCTTTTTCATGTTCATCCGGGTCGATTCCCCGCTGCTGAAAATTGTGATCCGCCTGCTTCTCATTCCGGTGATCGCGGGCGTTTCGTATGAAATTATCCGCCTGGCGGGAAAAAGTGACAATAAACTGGTCAACCTGATCAGTAAACCGGGCCTGATGCTGCAGCGCCTGACGACGCGCGAGCCGGATGCCGAGATGGCAGAGGTTGCGATCGCCGCTGTGGAGGCTGTGTTTGACTGGAGAGCGTATCTGAACGAAAACTTTGGTTATACGTACCCGGCCAAAACCGAAAAGAAAGAACATGAGGAGCCGTGACCGATGAGTGTGCACGATAGAAAAAACTTGAAATCTGCACTGGAATCCGCTATTCTGTACTTACAAAAGCAGGGGGTGGAGGAAGCCCGGCAGGACGCATGGCTTTTACTGGAGTATGTCTGCGGGATCAGCCACAGCACCTACTTTGTACACAGTGAAGATGAAATGCCAAAAGAACAGCAGGAGCAGTACGAAGCGCTGGTCAGAAAGCGCGGCGAACACATTCCGCTGCAGCAGCTGACCGGAGAGGCGTGGTTCTACGGAATTCCGTTTTTTGTGAATGAGCATGTACTGATTCCGCGGCAGGACACCGAGATTCTTGTGGAGGAAGCGCTCCGCGGCCTTCCAAAAGATGCACGGATTCTCGATCTCTGCACCGGTTCGGGATGCATTCTCATATCGCTTCTTGTAACGAGAGAGGACTGCACGGGAATCGGCGCGGATCTCTCCGAGAAAGCCTTACAGGTTGCGGAAAAGAACGGCGCACAGGTGGGCGGACGGGCATCGTTCGTAAAGAGCAACTTATTTGAAAACATCGAGGGAACCTTCGATGTGATCGCAAGCAATCCGCCGTATATCCGCACGGATGTGATTGAAACGCTGATGCCGGAGGTGCGCGACCATGAGCCGCGGATGGCACTCGACGGCAGTGCGGACGGTCTTGTCTTTTACCGGAAGATTACAGAGCAGGCAGGAAGCTATTTAAAAGAGGGCGGAAAGCTCTGTTTTGAAATTGGATATGATCAGGGAGATGAAGTGCGGGAGCTGATGGAAACCCACGGCTTTGCCGATGTACAGGTTCTGAAAGATCTGGCAGGCCTGGACCGCGTGGTGACCGGTATCTGGCACAAAAAACCCTGACAGAAATGAATTTTAATTTTGACACCATAATGACATCATAAACAGACGAAAACAGCAAAAAGGAGCAGTCATTTTATGTTTGATAAACTTGATGATATCCTCATGCGTCTCGAGGAGGTACTGAATCAGTTAAGCGAGCCGGACGTCGCTGCCGATGCGGCGAAGTTCCAGAAGCTGATGAAGGAGCAGGCAGAACTCCAGCCGATCGCAGACGCATATAAGGACTATAAAACACAGAAACAGACCATTGAAGAGAGCCTGATGCTTCTCGAGGAGGAATCCGACGAAGAGATGCGCGAAATGCTGAAAGAAGAGCTCTCCGATGCGAAAAAACGCGTAGAGGAGCTGGAGCAGGAACTCAAAGTCCTGCTTCTGCCGAAAGACCCGAACGATGACAAGAACGTTATCGTAGAGTTCCGCGCAGGTGCCGGCGGAGACGAGGCGGCACTCTTTACCGCAGAAATCTGCCGTATGTACATCAAATACGCAGAGAGCCGCAGCTGGAAAACAGAGCTGACCAGCGCCGATGAAAACGGAATCGGCGGCTTTAAAGACGCAACACTTCTGATCAACGGAGCAGGCGCGTACTCCCGGATGAAGTACGAGAGCGGCACACACCGCGTACAGCGTGTGCCGGAAACCGAGTCCGGCGGAAGAATCCATACCTCAACCATGACCGTAGCGATCATGCCGGAGGTGGACGACGTCGAAGTACAGATCGACCCGAAAGATTACAAATTCGATGTATTCCGTGCTTCCGGAAACGGCGGCCAGTGTGTCAATACGACCGACTCAGCAGTCCGTCTGACCCACTTCCCGAGCGGCATCGTCATTTCCTGCCAGGATGAGAAATCACAGTTAAAGAATAAGGACAAGGCACTGAAGATTCTGCGTGCCCGTCTGTACGACTTAGAGCAGCAGAAACAGCACGATGAGATGGCCGAGCTTCGAAAGAGCCAGGTCGGAACGGGAGACCGCTCCGAGAAGATCCGTACGTACAACTTCCCGCAGGGACGTGTGACGGATCACAGAATCAAACTGACCTTATACAAACTGGACGCCATCATGAACGGCGATCTGGATGAAATCATCGACAGTCTGATTGCAGCCGATCAGGCCGCAAAGCTGAGCAGCATGCAGGAAGAAGCATAATAATAAACGCTGCGAATCACGATTGGTCTACAGGATCGATTGTTGATAGAATAAACAGGAGAAAAAAGGGGAAAAGAGAAAGGGAAAACGCTATGAAGAAAACAGCACTTGTGATCATGGCAGCCGGAATCGGCAGCAGATTTGGAAAGGGAATCAAACAGCTTGAGCCAGTAGGACCAAACGGGGAGATCATCATGGATTATTCCATCCACGATGCACTGGAAGCCGGCTTCAACAAAGTAGTCTTCATCATCCGCAAGGATCTGGAGAAAGATTTCAAGGAAGTCATCGGCAACCGCATCAGCAAAATCACAGAGGTGGAATATGCATTCCAGGAGCTCGATGATCTGCCGGCAGGCTTTGCAAAACCGGAAGGCCGTACCAAACCGTGGGGAACCGGCCAGGCCGTTCTTGCCTGCAAAGGTCTTGTAAAAGAGCCGTTTGCTGTTATCAATGCTGATGACTATTACGGAAAAGATCCGTTCGTAAAACTGCACGACTACCTCGTACAGGAGCATGATGTGGATGAAGTTATGCCGATCTCCATGGCAGGATTCGTGCTTGGAAACACCTTAAGTGACAACGGCGGTGTTACAAGAGGTGTCTGCGTCGTTGATGAAAACGGAAACCTGACCGGTGTCAACGAGACGAAAAACATCGTAAAGACCGCAGAGGGCGCAGGCGTTGAAAAAGAAGACGGAACGGTTGATCCGATCGACAAAAACTCCCTTGTTTCCATGAACATGTGGGGACTGCAGCCGGAGTTCATTGATCTTCTGGAGAAAGGCTTTGTTGAATTCCTTTCTGCACAGAAAGAGGGAGATGTAAAAGGCGAGTACCTCCTTCCGATCTACATCGACGAGCTGCTGCACGCAGGAAAAGCAGAAGTAAAAGTTCTTCCGACCGACGCAGAGTGGTTCGGCGTAACGTATCAGGAAGACAAAGCTTCCGTAACAGAAGCATTCCGCAAACTGATTGCGGACGGCGTATACAGCGAGAAGCTGTACGACTAATTACGATATTTTGTTATTTGAGTGAATAACCAGAAAAAGCGTGTTTGAATGATTGCAAAAAATTTCAGACACGCTTTCTGCCCGAAAGGGGAAAGGAGCATACCATGGGTAAATATTTTGGAACAGATGGATTTCGCGGAGAAGCAAACATTGATCTGACGGTTGAGCATGCATATAAAGTGGGAAGATTCCTCGGATGGTATTTCGGAAAAGACCACAAAGCACAGATCGTCATTGGAAAAGACACCAGACGCTCCAGCTACATGTTCGAATATTCGCTGGTAGCAGGACTGACCGCATCGGGAGCAGACGCTTATCTGCTGCACGTAACGACCACACCGAGCGTTTCCTATGTTGTCCGTACCGAAAACTTTGACTGCGGAATTATGATCTCCGCCAGCCACAACCCGTTCTATGACAATGGAATCAAAGTCATCAACGGCCTGGGACAGAAACTGGAAGCCGACATCGAAGCGCAGATCGAAGCCTACATCGACGACGGAACACCGAAGATCCCGTTCGCAACGAGAGAAGACATCGGACGCACCGTGGATTTTGCAGCCGGAAGAAACCGCTACATCGGACACCTGATCTCGATTCCGACAAAATCCTTTAAAAACATGAGAGTCGGACTCGACTGCTCCAACGGAAGTGCCTCTTCCGTAGCCAAGAGCGTGTTTGATGCCATCGGCGCCAAGACATATGTGATCCACAACGAGCCGGACGGAACAAACATCAACCGCGGCTGTGGTTCCACCCACATCGAAGAGCTTCAGAAATACGTAAGAGAGAAACACCTCGATGTCGGATTTGCCTACGACGGAGACGCAGACCGCTGCATCGCTGTCGATGACCTGGGAAATGTGGTAGACGGAGACCTGATCATGTACGTCTGCGGTAAATACTTAAAAGAAAAAGGCCAGTTAAACGGAGATACGATCGTGACCACGATCATGTCAAACCTCGGTCTTTACAAAGCGTGTGACCGCGCCGGTATCCGGTATGAGAAGACGGCAGTCGGCGACAAATACGTGTGCGAGAACATGATGGCAAACGGCTATTCTCTCGGCGGAGAGCAGTCCGGCCACATCATTTTCAGCAAGCACGCGACGACCGGTGACGGAATCCTGACCTCCCTGATGGTGATGGAAGTGCTGATGGATAAGAAACTCCCGCTCAGCACCCTGACAGCCGAGGTAGTGATTTACCCGCAGCTCTTAAAGAATGTCCGCGTGGCAAACAAAGCAGCTGCAAAGGCCAACCCGGCAGTACAGAAAGCAGTAGAAGACGTAGCAGAGGCCCTGGGCGATGACGGACGCATCCTCGTAAGAGAGAGCGGCACCGAGCCGGTGATCCGTGTCATGGTGGAAGCACCGGACGACGCAACGTGTGCAAAATACGTAGACCAGGTTGTTTCTGTGATGCATAAAGAAGGACTTGTGACAGAATGAAAAAAAGACTGGTAATCTTTTTTCTGGCGGCGGCAATGGTGCTTGGCGGCTGTGAAAATAAAAATTCAAAGCTTTATAAAAAGGGCATCGAGGCGCTCGAACAGAAGGACTACGTAACGTCGATTGCGATGCTGGAGGGAGCCGTAAAGGCAGGCGACCGACTGGCGGAGAGCTACCGGTCGCTCGGCATCGCTTATCTGAAAAGCCAGGAGTATGACAAGGCAAAAGAGGCTTTCAAGAGCAGTCTTTCGAGCATGAAGCACAAAGACGCGGAGTTTTCGCGCGATGTCATGTATTACGAGGCGGAAACCTGCGTACAGGCCGGAGATCTGGATGGAGCCATTGAGATCTGCACCAATATTCAGGAAGAAAAGGCCGATGCCGATGCGCTGTTCCTTAGGGGACGCGCGTACTTCCTGCAGAAGAATTACGAGCAGGCGAAGGTGGATTTTGATGCGGCAGTGGAGACGAAGGAGAGCTATCAGCTCTGCCTTGACATTTACGAGCTGTATCAGGAGAGCAGCATGAAGGCGGACGGAGACCGTTACCTCGAAGCGGCAGTGAAGATTGAGCCGAAAACGACCGAGGATTATTATAACATCGGCTGCGCATACTACTATCTGGAGGAGCAGGACGAGGCGGTCAAAGCGTTCTCGAAGGCAATGAAGGACGGCAGCAGCGCGGCGATGGAAATGCTCGGCGAGGTTTACCTTTCCAATGGTCAGAACGACGAGGCGAAAGCACTGTTTTCTTCGTATCTTTCGACAGATGGCTTTGCGGCGGCAGCAAACAACGGGCTGGCGCTCTGCGCACTTGCGGAAAACGACACGGACAGTGCACTCTCGTATATCGAGGAAGGACTCAAAACGGCAGAGGATTCCGACCGGGAAAATCTGCTGTTCAACCAGATTGTATCCTATGAAAAACGGGCGGATTTTGATACCGCGAAGTCGCTGATGGCGGATTTTCTGGCAGCATACCCGGAAAACACCGCGGCGCAGCGGGAAAATACGTTTCTCCAGAACCGATAACAGACGGAGGAAGTTGGATTGTTTGATTTAAGAGAAGAACAGGAGCGCGTGATTCTGGTCGGCGTACAGGAAAACGGCGGCGCAAACGCAGAAGAATCGCTCGACGAGCTGGCGGAACTGGCCAGCACCGCCGGTGCGAAGGTGGAGGGCCGCCTGGTGCAGGTGCGAGAGGCCATTCATCCGGGAACGTACATCGGAAAAGGAAAATTAGAGGAATTGAAAATTCTGGTGCGCGCCTGCGATGCGACGGGCATCATCTGCGACGATGAGCTCTCCTCGATCCAGTTAAAAGGGCTGGAGGAAGCACTGGAATGCAAGATCATGGACCGTACGCTTTTGATCCTGGATATCTTTGCGGCGCGCGCCGTGAGCAGCGAGGGTAAAATCCAGGTTGAGCTGGCCCAGTTAAAGTACCGTGCGTCCCGACTTTCCGGCCTTGGCACATCGCTTTCCCGTCTCGGCGGCGGAATCGGTACGAGAGGACCGGGAGAGAAAAAGCTGGAAACCGACCGGCGCCTGATCCGCACGCGTATTACGCAGTTAAAACGTGAGCTTGAGGAAGTACGCCAGCACAGAGAGCTCCTTCGTGAAGGCAGAAAACGTTCCAAAATCCCGGTAGCGGCGCTCGTAGGCTATACGTCAGCGGGAAAGAGCAGTCTTTTAAATGCACTGACAGGATCGGAAATTCTGGCAGATGCAATGCTGTTTTCCACGCTGGATACGACGACGCGGTCACTGACCCTTCCGGATGGACAGGAAATCCTGCTGACCGATACGGTTGGATTTATCAATAAGCTGCCACATCATCTGATCGATGCATTCCGCAGTACGCTGGAGGAAGCACGGTATGCCGACTATATTCTCCACGTTGTGGATACGTCAAATCCGCAGATGGAGCTGCAGATGCAGGTCGTGTACGATACGCTGCGGGAACTGAAAGTTGAGGACAAAAAGATCGTCACCCTGCTGAACAAGCAGGATAAGCTTCTCGCCCCGATGGTTGTAAAAGATTTCCGGGCAGACGCGAGCCTTGCGGTCTCTGCCAAAACAGGACAGGGACTCGAAGACCTCAAAAATTTACTCTCCTCGTGGATGATGGAGGGAAAAATCTATATCGAGCGCCTCTATCCGTACGATAAGGCGGGAACGATTTCACTGATCCGCGGATACGGAATTCTGCTCGAAGAAGAATATCTGCCGGAAGGCATCCGCGTAAAAGCCTATGTACCGAAGGATATCTATCCGAGGGTATAGAGGTATGGCAAGCGGGCTTAAAAACGGCAGTACATCCCTTTAAGCGCCGTACAGCGCCGAAAAATGGAAGGGACAGAATACAAGTAAAAGTACCATATCTAGTGATGTTAGAAAATTTCACACTAGATATGGTACTTTTTACTATTGACGGGAGGAACATGCTCTGCTATCATATGGTTCAGACACTGCAAAGAGTGGAACCTTAAAAAGGCCTTGCAGAAACGGTTGAATTAACAGGAGGGATTCCATGTTTCAGGTAGAAAAGAGAGACGGAACGATTGCAGAGTTCCAGATGAAAAAGATTACCGATGCGATTGGAAAAGCATTCGGCGCAAAAGATATGCAGTTCAGCGATGACATGCTTCAGATGCTGGCACTGCGCGTAACAGCGGACTTTCAGTCCAAGATCAAAGACGGAAAAATTTCAGTGGAGGCAATTCAGGACAGCGTGGAGAACGTGCTGATCCAGTGCGGCTACGCAGAAGTGGCAAAAGCTTACATTCTGTACCGCAAGCAGAGGGAAAAAATCCGCAACATGAAATCGACGATCGTAGACTACAAAGAGATCGTGGACAGCTACGTAAAAGTAGAGGACTGGCGTGTCAAAGAGAATTCGACCGTAACGTATTCTGTCGGCGGTCTGATCTTAAGCAATTCCGGCGCGATCACAGCCAACTACTGGTTATCAGAGATTTATGATGACGAGATCGCCGAGGCACACCGCAACGCGGATATTCACATCCACGACCTGTCGATGCTGACCGGCTACTGTGCAGGATGGTCGTTAAAACAGCTCATCAAAGAAGGACTTGGCGGCATCAACGGAAAGATTACTTCTTCTCCGGCAAGACATCTTTCGGTTCTGTGCAACCAGATGGTCAACTTCCTCGGCATTATGCAGAACGAGTGGGCAGGTGCGCAGGCATTTTCTTCATTTGATACGTATCTGGCGCCGTTCGTCAAAGTGGACAACTTAAGCTACGGCGAAGTGAAGAAGTGCATCGAGGCGTTTATCTACGGCGTCAACACACCGAGCCGCTGGGGAAGCCAGGCACCGTTCTCCAACATCACACTCGACTGGACCGTACCGGATGACCTCGCGGAGCTTCCGGCGATCGTCGGCGGCAAGGAGATGGACTTCAAGTACAAAGACTGTAAAAAAGAGATGGATATGGTCAACAAAGCGTTCATCGAGACGATGATCGAGGGAGATGCCAACGGAAGAGGCTTCCAGTACCCGATCCCGACCTACTCCATCACATCCGATTTTGACTGGTCCGATCCGGAGAATAACCGTCTGCTGTTCGAAATGACTGCAAAATACGGTACCCCGTACTTCTCCAACTACATCAACAGCGATATGAAACCAAGCGACGTGCGCTCCATGTGCTGCCGTCTCCGCCTGGATCTGCGTGAGCTTCGAAAGAAAACCGGCGGATTCTTCGGTTCCGGCGAGAGCACCGGATCGGTCGGCGTTGTCACTATCAATATGCCGCGTATCGCATATCAGTCCAAAGATGAGAAAGAGTTCTACCGCCGTCTCGATCATATGATGGATATTGCCGCACGTTCGTTAAAGACGAAACGTGAGGTCATTACCCGCCTCCTGGACGAGGGACTGTATCCATATACGAAACGGTACCTTGGAACGTTTGAGAACCACTTCTCAACCATCGGTCTGATCGGTATGAACGAGGCCGGCTTAAATGCCGCATGGCTCGGAAAGGGTCTGGAGGATCCGAAGACACAGCAGTTTACGAAAGAAGTTCTGAACCATATGAGAGAGCGTCTTTCTGATTACCAGGAGGAGTACGGCGATCTGTACAACCTTGAGGCAACTCCGGCGGAGTCGACCGCATACCGTCTGGCAAAACACGACCGTGCAAAATGGCCGGATATCAAGACCGCAGGCCATGAGGGAGATACCCCGTACTACACCAACAGCTCCCATCTGCCGGTGGACTATACCGAGGATATTTTCTCTGCGCTTGATATTCAGGATGATCTGCAGACGCTGTACACCTCGGGAACTGTCTTCCATGCGTTCCTTGGCGAAAAACTGCCGGATTGGAAAGCAGCAGCTTCCCTTGTGCGGAAGATTGCAGAGAACTACAAACTGCCGTACTACACGCTGTCCCCGACGTATTCTGTTTGTGCGAACGACGGCTATCTCGCCGGCGAGCACTTTACATGTCCGATCTGCGGAAAAGAGGCAGAGGTTTACAGCCGTATCACGGGATATTACCGTCCGGTCAAGAACTGGAACGACGGAAAACGCCAGGAGTACAAGAACAGAACTGTATATGATATCATCCACTCCAAATCGCCGGAGCAGAAAATGAAATCGTACGGTGCAGCAGAGAAACTGGCAGAGCAGGCCGCTGGAAAAGAAGAGCCGAAAGCCGCTGCAGCAGCAGATAAAATCGAGGAAGACGGCATGTACCTGTTCACGACAAGCACCTGCCCGAACTGCAAAATGGCAAAAGAAATGCTCGC
>ERZ773142.1463-NODE-1463-length-13054-cov-5.33333_pt1 | contig 13054 bp, 15 predicted proteins | sample MGYA00580853_ERZ773142 | MGnify/ENA primary metagenome ERZ773142 (study PRJEB29015, sample SAMEA2737862) | human gut metagenome | biome: human gut; feature: human-associated habitat; material: faeces | place: China | collected 2012 ... | reverse complement strand
AAATACTATACAAACTTGTAAAAAAATGTACATAAATTTGAATATTTTACTAAAATGATATAAATATTCTATTTCAAAACATGAAAAACAAAAAATAATATTTAAAATTGTTATTATAATATTTGATTTTCTATCATTTATGCTAGTCAATATATTCATTCCTTTTCAATAATTTTTTCATTGTATTTAGGTTATTTGTTTTTGAAAAAAAATTATATGCATTTTTTGAATAATATTCGTACTTTTCATCAATTTCATTTATTGCTTTTATTATATTTTCTTCTGTTAAATCTATACATTTTCCTGCATTATTTAAACCTATTGTATTTTTTAAACCTGGTATATCATTTCCAATTATTGGTATACCAAATCCGGAAAATTCATAAATTTTATTTGGTGCACAAAATGCTTTATTTAAACAATTTGGTCTATAAAAATTAATCCCTATTCTTGCATAACTTGTTATTTCCAAATGAAAAGGTGATGGAATATAAGGAATATAATATATATCATTATAGTATTCTTTTAATTTTTCTACACAATTATATTTATCAATTCCCATTAATACAAATTTGTACTTATTCTTTGTTTTATTAAGCGCTTTTGCAAATTCTATTAATTCTTCTGGAGTTTGTAACACGCCTTGTGATAATAAGATGTTACTGTTTTTTATATCATTAATAATTTTTTTCGTTTCATCTATTGTTGGATTGCATCTTTTTTTTGTTAATTGATCAAATGGTTTATTAGGAAAAACAAAAGGTAATTCTTTTAACTCATACCAATACTTCATCAACCATGCTCTTGTTTCTTCGCAACAACATACAACTTTTGCATTTTTAAGCATTTTTTTTAATAGTTTTCTTTTTAAATCATCATCATCTAACAACTCTAAAATTGTTGCATTATAATTATATTTATGAAGCAATCCTTTCATAGGCATAAGCGATTCAGCTGTTCCAAACCAAAAAACAGTATCCTCTTTCTCATATTGTTTCATTTTTTTTAATAATGAATTTCTATAATTTAACCAACTTAATCCTTTTTCAATAATTTTTGGATTCTCGTCTTTTAAATTTCCAACTTTGATACAGTTAATATTTTCTTTTTCTAAAAGTTGTCGTGTTTTTTCATCACATGTTCCATAAATAACTTCAATATCTCCACCTAATTTCTTAATCATCCTAATTTGAGATATACATGGTGGATAATAATGTAATTTTGTTTTAACAATATATACAATTTTCATATTTACTCCTTATTCATCGCATTTTTTATATAAGTTACAGATTGCATCTTATTATCTTCTAATAGTTTATATACTTCATCGTAATCAATTTTAGTCTGTAGTATTTCTTCTATACTATTGTTACTTTGAACAATTCTATTTTCTAAATGATAGTCAGAAAGCAAATCTAAAATTTTATTACCATTATTCAAATACACAACAAAGTTTTTTTTCATCAATATTGAAAATACTGATCCATGGAAAGTTCCAGTTATTACATATTTTGCATTTTTTATATATCCTAAAAATTCTCCCGGGGATGCTACTATATTTTTATCACACCAAGAAAAATATTTTGTTACTGATACAGTTTTTAAACGATTTACTTTTGAAAAATTGACTATATTTCTAATTTGCTCATCAGTAAATTCGTGTCCATACACAAGGATATAATTATTAAGATTATTATTTACAATTATTTCAGAAAAATCACAAACCAACATAGTTGGATCAACTACTTTAGTTATTTGCTCTTTTTTATATGCTTGTAATAAGTGCATAGTCTTTTTGTCTCTACATGAAAGCTTATAAAAATTATCAAAATTAATTGAACTATCATATTTTTTTAAATCATTCGCAGTAACATCATTTGCACTAGGTGCATATGCTATTATCTTTTTATTTTTAAAATTATATCCAAAAAACTCTTTATAATGATGAAATGAATCATTTTTTATATTCCATAATTCATCACTACCTACAAATACATATTTCATTGCATTGTCATTATTTAAATCATCCAAACTTATTAGTTTAAATTCACTTTTTAACTTTTTAAATTTAATTTGTAATTTTATTTTCCTTATTAATTTTATAATAATTTCCTTAATAGTCACTTTTGATACTTTATTTTTTTTGATATTGACGAATTATTATTCTTCAATTCAACAAAAAAAACATCACAATCCATTCTCTCTAAATGTTTTTTTAATGACCATGCCTGTAAAAATGTTCCACAATTAATCGAGTCATACAAAGTACATATAGCTACTTTTTCTTTCATATATTTTATTCCTTTCCCAAATATATTTTTTCTAATTTATCCGCCTCTATTTCTATATTAATTCCATTAATATCAAATAAAGCGGTATCTTGTTCTCTGTTAATATTCTTTTTTGAATTTATTATAAAGCTTATAACTTCAACCCATTTATCTATATTATCAATATTTAAAAAATCAACTTTGTTTATAATATTTACATTTTTGTCAATATGATTTGACATAACAGAATAAAGTCCATTAGCCTGTGCTTCTAATCCAACAACAGGAAGTCCTTCCCATCTACTTGGTAATACAAACAAATCAAAAGAATTATAAAATTCATTTGTATTATTTACAATTCCTGTAAGCACCACTCGATCCTTTAAATTTCTATCTATTATCATTTTATTAATATTTTCAAAATTTTCTCCATCTCCAACCATCATTAATTTATATTTTGATGGTAGCTTATTAATAAGGTCTAATAAAAATTCTTGATTCTTTTGAAATGTAAATCTACCTATATGACCTAATAATATTTCATTGTCTTTAATCATATATTTAGTTCTTATTTCATTCCTAAAATTTATATTATACTTATATTTTTCTAAATCTAGTGCATTATTTAAAATACAATATTTATTATCTAGAAACATATATTCACCTGCATCTTTTCCACAAGCTATATTAATTGTAGAATATCTATTACATACCACTTTTAATATATGTTCAAATATTTTTATTAAAATATTTTTATCTTGAACATCTGAATTGTGAGAGTGACTAATCCTTATTTTGATATTGCATTTTTTAGCTGCTATTAATGGAAAAATATTCATTAATGTCATATGACAATGAACAACTTCAATATTATTTTCTTTTAAATATTTATATGTAGCTTTATAATTTTTTATAGGATGCTTAATTTTAGAAGGAATTCTTTTTAATTTGAATCCCAACTTTGTAAATTCATCTACATTTTTTTTAGAAGGTTGATGCTGATACAAAACATGCCATTCAAAATTTTTTCTCATATGACTAGTATAGTTATATATCATCGATTCCACTCCACCTGATCTTAATCCACTAACAACGTGACACACCTTTATCATTTTATTCCTCCATTTCATCTAGCAAAGAAGTATAGATATTTTCTAAATATCTACAAGCTTTATCGATATCATAACTTTCAAAATTAATATTATTTTTAATTGTATTTCGATTGTATACTCTTATGTCAATATCTTTATTTTTTAAATCAAAAAAACTATAATTTTTAGAAATTATAGCTTCTTTAGGAACCATATTTGATAAATAACAATACAAACCATTTATTTGTGCTTCAATAGCAACCATTCCTAATCCTTCATATCTACTAGGAAGTATAAATACATCCATTGCACTATAATAATCTTGTATATTATTTTTAGATTCCAATAAAATCACATCACTTTTTAAATCATAATTACTTATTAAACTTTTAAAGTTTGTCTTATCTCCATCACCTATTAACATTAATTTTGAATTATTGTTTTTAATTTTATAATTTTTAATTATTTCTAAGAGATATTCTTGATTTTTTTGATAACAAAATCTACCTACATGACCTATAACAATCGTATCATTACCAATTTTCAATTGGTCTCTTATCTTATTTCTATGGCTTTCATTAAATAAAAATTTTTTAATATCTATTGCATTTTTTATAATATATACTTCTCCCCTATCTACAGTTCTTTCACCATACATCCATTTTGCCGCATGTAAACTGCACGCAAATAAATGAGTGGGAAATACTTTTGAAAAGGGCTTTAAAATATATTTAAAAATATTCTTTTTATACTCACCTTTACCTATCGTTGAATGATTATGACAAATTCTAATAGGAACTTTAGTTAGCCAAGATGAAAATAATGGAATTACATTTAACGTATTCATATTTGCATGAACAATTTGATATTTATTTTTTTTTATTAAATACATCATTTCTTTTGTATATCTAAATAAATGCATACATGATGGCAGTCTGTATATTTTACCACCCAATTTTTTTATTTCATTTTCATATGGTATAGTTGAATTTTCATCACATACAAAATCAAACTGAAATTTATTTTTATCTAATGACCTATAATAATTCATTATAAACGATTCAATTCCACCATTATCAAATTTAGATAATATTTGAAGTATTCTTATCTGTGTGTGTTCTTTCTCCACTACTTCGCACCTTCCTTTTTTAAAACAGATAAAATTGTTTTAAAGAAGATTTGAATATCTAATAATAAAGAACAATGATCAACATAATACAGCTCCATATTAATTCTATCTTCATATGTAGTAGCGCTTCTTCCATTAGCAGCCCAATATCCTGTAAGTCCTGGTTTGACAGATAAAAACTTAGCTTTATCTTTTCCATACTTTTCTATTTCATCATCAACAACAGGTCTAGGACCAATAATAGACATATCACCTTTTAAAATATTAATGATTTGTGGTAATTCATCTAAAGAAGTCTTTCTTAAAAAATTACCAATTTTAGTAATTCTAGGATCATTTTCTAACTTAAAGTTTTCATCCCATTCTTCTTTTTGTTCAATAGATAATGTTTGATAAAATTCATCAAAAGTTTTATATTTACTTGTCATACTTCTAAACTTATATAAATAAATATCTTGATTCATATGACCTATTCTTTTATGTTTATAAAAAACAGCTCCACCATCATCCTTTTTTATTAAAATTGCAATTAATAAAAAAACAGGTGATAAAATAATCAACCCGCATAACGATAAAACAATATCAATGACTCTTTTAACAAAAAAATAAACTGGTTTTTCTTTTTCAAGATTGACCCATTCATCCTGATACTCTTCTTGTACAATTTCCATATTCCCCAACTCCCTTATTGATCTTTATATATTTCTTTAAAACACTTTTGACATAATTGACCTGCACCAATTACATAAAACTGTCTATTTTGTATTGGTTCATCTTTTTTAACTTCTGTTTCTTGATGACATACAACACATTTTTCATATTCTATTTTTTTCATCTATATCCTCTCCCTTCATTTTTAGATAAAAAAAAGAATATAGTTTACCTATCTAATAAGTATTTATATTAGACTAAATAAACTATATTCAAATAATCAATATAGGCGGCTACCCCTACTCTATATATTCCTATTTTGCATTTCTAAACCTGCTTTTATTTTCCTATTCAAAAACTTAATATTTAAGATTGCTAAATGATCTTTAGGAATGATAGCAATAATATGTTCTTGAAGGTTCATCAATGGACCTTCAGTAAGTATTAATCTTCCATCTTCTTTATATCCTTTAGATATCTTTAATATATAATGTTTATTAAGTAATAAATGTAGGAGATGTATTTCATCTTTTGTAAGTGCAGATACCTCATCTTTTTTTAATTCTTTAATGACACCATCTTTTTGTTCATACATTAAAGTAAGCATTGTATCAAATTCTATTTGATCTTTACTTGTTTTAATAAAGAGATATCCAGGAAACATAGGGTTAATGATGACTTTATCTTTTGATCTGATATATTTTTCATATCTTGGGATAAAAGCCTCTACATCTTTTTGATTGTTAAATACATAATAAAGCTTTTCTATTTTCAAACTCTGACAATATAAAACATAATAATGAATATCTAAATCCTCTTCTACTTCCATAAATCTTCCTTTTTATCCTACATATACAAAAAAGCAAAAAGCTAAGCTTCTTTATAATCATAGATTATACCAATCCACGACACCACTATAGCATAATCATTTTTCAAAAGAAACATTTTTCTCCTTTTTTTGACATAAAAAAATAAAGTGATGTCGTTGAGTAAAAAATACTGCAGTTCAGTAATGATATAAATAAAAAGTTTTGTTTTTTTACTTATTATCGAATATCGATAATAAGTAAATGAGCTAATTGTATGATGCAGAAAAAAGACAAAATAAATATGTTGGAAAACTTACATACTTATTTTGTCTTTTTCATATTTTGAAGTACTTAAAAATTATAAGTCACTATTTTATAGTTCTAAAATTAAATATTTTTAATTAGTTAAACCTAATAACCAATCTCTTGCATTAATACGTCTAATACCATCATATTGAATTTTTGGATCTTCATCCATTGTTAAAATAACTTTAGGATAATGATTACGAATAGCTTGGAGTGGTCTTAATTCTCTTTGAAGTGTTTTTTCATCTCTTACAATAAGAGCTACCTGATAATAAATTGTACCTTTATGATTTTGTGCAACAAAATTAACTTCATAATTATCAATTTTACCAACATATACATCATATCCTCTTCTCAATAATTCTAAATACACAACATTTTCTAAAATATGTCCTGTATCCATCATTTTAGAGCCCAATAACATATATCTCATCCCAATATCCACAATATAATATTTTTCTAGTGATTTTAAATACTCTTTTCCTTTAATATTATATCTTTTAGCAGGATATATAATATAACTTTCACTGAAAGCCTCTAAATACTTTTCTACGGTCCTTGAATTTATTTTTCTTCCCAATAATGTCATTGTATCTGAAATTTTTTAGATGATAAAGGATTGCCTATATTATCAGATACAAATTTTAAAACGCTCTTTAACATCATTGTATCTGTTATATTTTTTCTATGGACAATGTCTTTTACAACAATTGTATTATAAATACCTTCAAGGTATCACGTATTTCATCAGGTTGATTCTTTAACTGAAGAGCATATGGAAATGAACTATTTTGTAAATACTCTGTATATTTTATTCCTCCATCATTCATATTTCCTGTACTTTCCATATATTCTTTAAAAGATAACGGCAACATTTCTATTTGAATATATCTTCCTGAAATCATTGTTGCTATTTCACTTGATAACATATAAGCATTAGACCCTGTTACATAAATATCTACATTATCTTTAATATAAAGACTATCTAATACTTTTGGAAATTGATCTACATTTTGAATTTCGTCCAAAAAGATATACGTCATTTTATTTGGTATAAGTTTTTCTTTTAAATAATTATATAATTTTTTATAATTTGTTAATTCTTCATAATCCAAATCTTCAAAGTTAATAGTTACAATTTGACTTTCTTTAACTCCGTTATTTTTTAAATAATCTTGATACATTTTTAAAAATACTGATTTTCCACATCGTCTTACCCCTGTTACAATTTTAATCAATTGTTTATCTTTCCATGTTATTAACTTGTTTAGATACTCTTTTCTTTCGATAATCATAAATGCATCACCTCTTTATCACATTGTAATACAATAAATATTTAAAATTAAAAAGTTTTTGTACTGTGATACAAAAACTTTCAAAAATATACATTCTATTACATTGCTATTCAAAAAGATTAGATTCATTTTCAATCAAGTCTTCTGCTAAATATTTTGCATCCATATTTTCTATCCCATAACTATCATTTGAAATTTGTTCAGCAAGTTTACTGGAATAATAGATATCAAATGCTTCTCGTAAATCTATGCCCTTCATTTTAGAAATTGTATTAATGATATCATTTTCTAAATTTTGCTTATAAACTTCTTCTAGTTGCTTCTTATTAACCATTGTTTTCCACCTCATATGCTCTTTTATAAGTGATAAGCCGATTCAATGTTTCTTGATTTACAATACAGATTTGATTATTCATCTTATAATATCGTAATTCACTCAAAACTTTTTCTTTATCCCATAATCCTCTAAAATACATATCCACAGTTTTAAACACATCGTCATCTGCAACATTTCCTATAATAATATCATATTCTTTATTTAATGGTTGTCCTTTTCTACATGCGCATACAAAATCAAGCCATTTTTCGTTTTCTTTTTCAAACGACAACACTCTAAAATCATCCAAATTATCAGACAGTTCATAAACGTTAACTACAGGTGTCTTTCCCTGTCTCATACTTTTTCGAACCGCCCATTTTTTTGCTTGATTTTCAAAAGTTGTAACATAAAACCCACAACCAAAATCCAAATACTTTTTTGAATGTGCTACATCTGGATTTTTTATGATTTCTGTTGATCCATGATATACAATCATACATTAACCCCTTTTTCTCTTGCATAATCTGTAATGTCTTCTACTAAACATTCTTTTCCTTGTGTATGAAGAACATCGTAACATTTAATAATATAATTATCTAAAATTCCAGTTGTATTTAAAATTTTATATACTTTGGCTGGTGGCATTTTCCATTTATCTGTAAGACTATATATTATGAATATTGAAAAACTCAACTCTTTTTTTCCACACATAATTATTACCAACCTTTCTATCATATCTATATTTAGATTATAACAAGTATTTTATTTCCATACACTACTTTTTTCAATTATTATAAAAATCACAAAATATTTTTACTATACCTTTTCTTCACTATTTTCACACATTATAAATAAATGATATATACTCAAAATAACTATGAAAAAATGCCGAAAATATATTCGACATTTTTATTACAATTAATCTATTTCATTAGCAGCTTTATAAGCTGTTCTAATAGCACTTGCAATATCAGCAGTTCTTTCACCAGAACAATCTCCTACACATACATGAGGAATTGTAATAGATGAATCATCAAAGATATTTTTCTTTGATCCTAATGCATTAATAATTGTATCAGCTTTGATTTGATCATTTGCTGTATAAACAATATTATTTTCAATATGATCTACTTTTGTATTTACTAATTGCTTAACATTATGATCTGCAAAGTCTTTCATCATTAATGGTAAAACAGTTGTAGATTCACCAGCAGCAATTTTATCCATCATTTCAACAATTGTCACTTGATGACCTTTATTTGCTAGATATTCAGCAGTTTCAGCACCTACTAAACCTCCACCAATAACCACACAATCACCAGTAACTTCTTGTCCGTTTAAAACATCCCAGCTAGAAACAATATTGCTGTTATCATGAGGAATTGGCATTTCCATATTATGTGCCCCTACAGCAATAATAGCATAATCATAACTATTGATATCTTTTGCTTCTTCATTTAAATGAATATCTACATTTAATGTAGGTAAGATTTTTTGATAATATTCAACACTTCTTAAGATTTCATTTTTTCTTGGTGGAACAGAGGCAATATTGATTTGTCCACCTAAATGATCTGCTTTTTCAAATAAAGTCACTGTATGTCCTTTAACAGCAGCAACTCTTGCTGCTTCTAACCCAGCAATTCCTCCACCAATAACAACTACTTTTTGAGGATTATTTGTTGGTTTAATTGAAACAGTAGCTTCATTTCCATTTTCAGCATTTAAAACACATGAAATGTATTGTCTATTTTGAATTGCATCAACGCATCCTTTATTACAGTTTAAACATTCTCTAATGCATTCTCCTTTTTTCACTTTTAAAGCAATATCAGGATCAGTTAATAAAGAACGTCCATAACCAATCATATCAGCGTCTCCATCATTTAAGATTTTTTCACCAGCTTCTACACTTACCACTCTACCTACTGTTGCTACTGGAATAGAAACAACTTCTTTAACTTTTCTAGCAACAGGTAATGTCCAATTATAAGGAACATCTCCCATTGGTGGAATCGTATCACCCATATTTCCTGTATGGTTGGCTTGAGCTACTTGAATCATGTCAACACCTGCTTCTTCTAGTTTTTTCGCAAAAGCAATTCCTTCAGCTTCTTTTAAACCACCTTTACCTCTTAAACTTCCATCTTTATTTAAAGTAATAATTGGAAGTTTATATTCAATCGTCAAATCAGGTGCAGCTTCTTTAATTGCTTTAACAACTTCTAAAGCATAACGAATTCTATTTTCAAAAGAACCACCATATACATCACTTCGATGATTTAATACTTCAGAACATAAAGAACCTAACAAACGATCGCCATGAACTTCAATCGCATCAATTCCTGCAAGCATTGCTTTATGCGCACAACTCGCAATACTTTCTTTAATTTGATTTAATTGTTCAACTGTTGCTTCATTTACAAAATGTTGCATATCATGATGTAATTTAGCATAAGCATCTTTTGTAAGCTTTTGTGCTAATTCTGTTTGTTTTAAAGCTTCTTCTTCATTTCCTTCTGCCTTTGCTTGAGCTGCCTTTTGACGTGCTATTCCTGCTTCCATAATCATTTTACCAACACCAGGAACATCATATTCAGGATGGAAAAGTTGTAAAGCTACTTTACAATCATATTGATGTAATGTATCAGCTAATTTTTTAAAGGCAGGTATTTGTTCATCACTATAAAGTTTAGGTGTAGGTGATGCTGTACGCACTGGTGCAACATCTCCAATAACAACATAAGAAACTCCACCTTTCGCTAATCTTTCATAAAAACTTAAACTTCTTTGTCCAATAGATCCATCTCTTTCTTCATATCCTGTTGTAAGAGGTGGAAACATAATTCTGTTTTTGAGGGTCATTTTCCCTACTTGGATTGGTTCTAATAGTTTCATATTATATCTCCTTTGTTATTTGATATGCATTTGTTATAGCATCTTTTAATGTTCCAATTTTTTGACAATCACCAATTAAATGAGCATTTTCAATTGGTGAAGAAATTGGATTATAACCTACTGCAAATACTAAAGTATCCACATCATCTAATACATATTCTTGATTATTCTTTGTATATTTAATTGTTGTTTCATCAACATATGTAATCTTAGAATTTAATTCAATCTTCACACCTTTTTCCATCATACGTCTTGTAAGCAATGATTTAGTAGCTCCTGATTCACCTGTCATTAATCCATTCGTCATTTCAATTAATGTAATATCTCTATTTGTAGGGAATAAATCATTAATCAATGGTGCTAAATAATCTGCTGTTTCACAACCAACAGAACCACCACCAATAATTACGATCTTTCTACCTGGAAATTTTTTACCAGATAAAATATCATCAGCCGTCATTGTTTGTTTAAAGACTTTATAAGGTTCGATTTCTTTAGGTGTTGCGCCTACAGTTGTAATCACTTCATAATCTTTAAATTCATTTTCAATCATTTCTTTAGTCACTGTTGTATTTAAACGAACATCAACACCTGTTAATTGGCTCTTCATATATTTAACTACTTTAGTAATTTCTTGTTTACCAATAGGCACACAAGCAATATTTAATTGACCACCTAAACGATCACTTTGTTCGCATAAAACAACATCATGTCCACGTTTTTTAGCGACATAAGCAGCTTCCATTCCTGCTGGTCCACCACCAACAACAAGTACTTTTTTCTTAACAGGAGCTTCATCAATTTCTTCTTTTTCAACAGCTGGATTGACTGTACAACTAATTGGTTTACCAAACATAATTCCTGTTAAACATCTTCCACAACCAATACATGGTCTAATTTCATCTATTTTTCCTGCTTTTGCTTTGTTCGCAAATTCACTATCACATAAATTAGGACGACCAATCATACACGCATCACAAACACCATTAGCGATTAACTCATCTGCTACCCAAGGTTCGTTGATACGCGAAACTGTTGCCACTGGAATAGATACATGTTTTTTAATTTCTTCACTTGCATGTTTATGTGGTGCCGGAGCTGTTCCACTTGCTGGCATTGAACTTCCTTTTTTAATGGTATTTCCTCCAGAAACATGAATAAAGTCAACGGTTGCTTTTTCTAATTGTTTAGAGACATAGATCATATCATTAAGTGTTAAACCACCATCACTGTATTCATCTCCTGAAATACGCACATCAATGATAAAATCTCTACCACATTGTTTTCTTACTTCTTCAATAACTTCTAAAGTTAAACGTAATCTTCCATGAATATCTCCACCATATTCATCTGTTCTTTTATTATATAAAGGCGTTAAAAATCCTCCTAATAAACCATGTGCATGGGCTGCTTGGATTTCAACTCCATCTCCCCCTGCTTTTTTAAAACGTAAAGCAGCTTCACCAAATTGTTTAACAATTACTTTTAATTCTTCTTTTGTTACTTCTCGAGGGGCACTTTTAGCATAATATGGTCCTACATTAGAAGGAGCAATCAATTGTGGTGTCCCAGGAATTGGAAAAGCCATATAAGCTGGATGAAAGAGTTGTGATAAGATTTTAGTATCATATTGATGTACTGCATCTACAAGTTTTTTCCATCCAGGAATATAAGAATCATCATAGATTGACATATCTCCTGGTAAATATGTATATGTAGGTTCTACAGTTGTAACTTCAGTTACAATAAGTCCTACTCCACCTTTTGCTCTAGCTGCATAGTGCTTTACTAATGCATCTGTTACATAACCTTTATCTGCAAGATTAGTTGATAAAGGTGGCATAAAAATACGATTTTTTACTGTTGTATTTCCTATTTTAATAGGTGTAAATAAATGTTCATAAGTATTCATAATAAGTCTCCTTTTTCCTCATGTTTATTTTATCACAAGCATTTTCCAAAAACGTTATCATTTCTAGCTATTTACATCTATTTTTTGTCATCAAAAATAAAAGCAAGGACAAAATATCGTCCTTGCCAGCAAATACCATTAAGCTTCAAAATATTTTTTTATTTCTAAAACTTCATCTTCAGAAACTTTTAACAATTCAACTGCTTTTGAAAACGAAATACTTAAGCTATTCATCAAATTTGTTATTAATTCAATATTTTTCTTTCTTCTTTCCAATTTTTGTCCTTGTACTAGTCCTTGTTCAAGCCCCATAGAATGTCCTTTTTCTATATTTTCTCTGGCTATCATTTCTCCTAAATTACACATCTTTTTAA
>ERZ773142.1459-NODE-1459-length-13070-cov-7.12078_pt1 | contig 13070 bp, 8 predicted proteins | sample MGYA00580853_ERZ773142 | MGnify/ENA primary metagenome ERZ773142 (study PRJEB29015, sample SAMEA2737862) | human gut metagenome | biome: human gut; feature: human-associated habitat; material: faeces | place: China | collected 2012 ... | reverse complement strand
TCAGGATTATCAATTTCTCCAGAAGGAAAAGATTTCCGTGATGAAGCTGCAACATATACTTCATATGACAAAAAAGCTGCACAAGCTGCTTTAGATGAAGGATTAAAAGAATTAGGAAAATCTGAAATTACTTTAAGATTAACTTATGGTACAGATGAATCTCCAATGGATGTATTTGCAACTTATTTACAAAACGCTTTAAGTAAATTAGACGGTATTAAAGTAGAAATGGTAGCTACTACTAAACAAGATCGTATCTACAACAAACAAAAAAATGGTGATTATGATTTAGCTACAACTCGTTGGGGACCTGACTATGGTGATCCTACAACTTACTTAACAATGGGTATTTCTACTAATGGTAACAACTATGGTAAATATACAAACAGTGAATTAGATGCATTAATGGATAAAGTTGCTAATGAATCTGATGCTAATACTCGTTGGCAAGAAATGATTGATGCAGAAAAAATTATGATGGATGATTTATGTTACATCCCAGTATTTGAAAAAGGTACTGCAACTTTACAAAATAAAGATGTAAAAGGTTTAGTAATTAGACCTGTAGGTGTTCCATATACATTCCAATATGTATCAAAATAGTCGATAAAATCAACAGAAACACAATATTTCGGTATTGTGTTTCTTCTTAAAAAAGAATAAAAAAATATGTTGTCTTCCAATTAATATAAACGCCAAAATGAAATGTATAAAAAACAATTGTTCTATTTTATTCTTGAATGTAGATTGAAAAATATATTTTTTGTATAAACAATAATACAATTTTGTATACAAAGTTCGTCTTTTTTGTTGACTTCTATAACGCATTGTACTAATATTAAAGCATAAATTTTTATTGTATATGTATTAGTGTATACAAAGGCGATTTATAGAAGGGAAGAGAAAAAATGAAAAAATTATTATCTATGGTACTTTGTGCTATGATGGCTCTAACTCTTGCTGGGTGTGGGGGATCTAGTGATGATTCATCTACTTACACTTATTCAAGTGAATTAGATATCAAAAATTTAGACTCATCAGATGCCGAAGACGGATGCTCATTTACTGCATTACATGCAATTATTGATGGGCTAATGAAACCTGCTAAAGATGGTACTACTACATATGGTATTGCTAAATCTTCAGAAGTTTCAGAAGACGGTTTAACACACACTTATAAATTAAGAGATGCTAAATGGTCTAATGGTGATGCTGTGACAGCAAACGATTTCGTTTATGCATGGCAAAGAATTTTCAAAAAGAAAGGAAACTACTATTACATGTTCTGTGATGGTATTGCTAACATCGCAGGTGCTCAAGAATTATCAGACAAAATCGATGCAGAACAAGATTTAACTGATGATGATTTAAATTCTTTAGGTGTAAAAGCTGTAGACGACAAAACGTTAGAAGTTACAACAACTACTCGTGTTTCATTCTTTGATGAATTAATGTCATTCCCATGTTTCTACCCAATCAATGAAAAGTTCTGTGAAAAACAAGGTGATAAATATGGTAAGAGCGCTGATTCTGTTTTAGCTAACGGTGCTTTCACTATGACAAACTGGGAACCAGGTTCAGTAGCTGAATTCGAAAAAAATGATAAATTCTATGCTGCTAAAGATGTAAAAATCGACAAATTAGTAATGAAATTAGTTCAAGAACCAAAAGTTGCTGCTCAAGCTTTTGAAGCAGGTGAAACTGATTTCGCTATTATCAACTCTGACTTAGTTGATAAATATAAAAAAGATGAATCATTCAAGAATATTTCTGAAGGGTTCTTATTCTACATTCAACCAAATTTAGAAAATAGTGATTTAGCTAACTTAAATGTAAGAAAAGCTTTATCATTAGCTATTAACAGAAAAGATTTATGTGAAAACGTCTTAAAAGATGGTTCACAAGCTGCTTCAGGATTTGTTCCATCAGGATTATCAATTTCTCCAGAAGGAAAAGATTTCCGTGATGAAGCTGCAACATATACTTCATATGACAAAAAAGCTGCACAAGCTGCTTTAGATGAAGGATTAAAAGAATTAGGAAAATCTGAAATTACTTTAAGATTAACTTATGGTACAGATGAATCTCCAATGGATGTATTTGCAACTTATTTACAAAATGCTTTCTCTAGCTTAAAAGGATTAAAAATTGAAATGGTTGCTACTACTAAACAAGATCGTATCTACAACAAACAAAAAAATGGAGATTTCGATTTATCAGTAACTCGTTGGGGACCTGATTATGGTGATCCTACAACTTATTTAACATTAGCTTTAACTAACAACAACAACAACTATGGTCATTGGTCAAATACTGAATTTGATTCAATCATGGAAAAAGTTAACAATGAAACTGATGTTAATGCTCGTTGGCAATTAATGATCGATGCAGAAAAAATTATGATGGATGATTTATGTTACATCCCAGTATTCGAAAAAGGAACTGCTACTTTACAAAATACAAAAGTTAAAAACTTAGGTATTAAAGCAGTTGGTGTTCCATATACATTCGAATATGTTTCAAAATAGTTCAAATTAGAAAAAAGAACATAGAGAAGACAACACAATATAGTATTCTGTATTGTGTTTCTTTTTTAAATAAATATAGGAGGAAAAAAGATGAGTAATTCAACCTTAAAATATATCGGAAAACGTTTAGTTATTTCGTTAATTACATTATTCGTTATTTTAATGGTATTATTTTTAATGGTTAAATTTTTACCTGGTTCTCCAATTAACAATGAAAAATTAAGTGCTTCAGCCAGAGCGGCTATTGAAGCTCAATACGGATTGGATAAACCAATACCAGTTCAATTCGTACGTTATATTCAAAATATGTTAACAGGGGATTTCGGTGTTTCATTTAACTTATATAAAGATATGCAAGTATCTTCACTTGTAGGAAGTGCTGCAAAATTATCTATGATTTACGGTTTATGTGCAGTAATTATTGGAACAGTTATTGGTATGTTCTTAGGAGTATTTGCTGCATTACATAAAAATACAATTTGGGATACTATTGCTACAGTAATCTCAGTAATTGGGGTTTCCATCCCATCATTCGTATTTGCAATGTTAATTTTATTATTATTTGCTTCAAAATTAAGATTGTTACCAACTTCATATAGTTCATCGAATGCAATTAAATCATCAATTATGCCAATTTTAGCTTTATCTGTTGGTGTTATTGCAAACGTTGCACGTTTTACACGTACTGAAATGGTTTCAGTTTTAACAAGCGAATATATGACTCTTGCAAAAGCAAAAGGATTAGATCGTAAAACTTTAATTTTCAAACATGCATTAAGAAATGCTTTAATTCCAGTAATCACAATTTTAGGACCTATTTTAGTAAACTTAATGACAGGTACTATGGTTGTTGAAAAGATTTGTTCTGTTCCTGGATTAGGTAAATTATTAATTAATAGTATTTTATCAAATGATTACAACATCATTCTAGCTTGTTCATTCTTATATGCTGCAATGTACATTTTCATGATGTTAATTATTGATATTTCTTATGGAATTATTGATCCAAGAATTAGATTAGGAAAGGATGATTAATAATGGATTTAGAAAAGATTGAATTTTTACCAGACGATTTTGAATTCGTTGGAGACAAACAAGACATTACTAAAGACGTTGTTGCTCCATCACTTCCTGCTTGGAAAGATTCTTTAAATCGTTTTAAAAAGAACAAAGGTGCCGTTATCGGTTTAATTTGTATTTTAGTTATCGCAGTATTTGCTATTTTTGCTCCAATGTTTTCATCATATAAATTTGATGCAATCAATACAAAAATTGCAAGTATTTCACCAGGTGCTGAACATTTCTTTGGTACAGATACTTATGGTCGTGATTTATTTGTACGTGTTTGGACAGGTACAAGATATTCATTATTCATTGCTGTTGTTGCAATCTTCATTGACGTGATTGTAGGTATGACATACGGACTGATCTCTGGTTATTTCGGAGGTAAAGTTGATTCAGTAATGCAAAGAATTCAAGAAATCATAAACTCTATCCCAACTTTAGTAATATTAACATTGTTATTAATGGTGATGAAAGCATCATTATTCACAATTATCATGGCTTTATCATTTACTGAATGGATTGGTATGTCAAGAATTACAAGAGCTCAAGTTTTAAGAGTAAAAGAAGAAGAATTCGTTTTAGCTTCACGTACTTTAGGAGCTAGTAACATGTTTATTATCTTTAAAGAAATTTTACCAAATATTTATAGTCAAATGATTATTATGATTATGATGTCTATTCCAAATGCTATCTTCTATGAAGCATACTTATCATTCGTTGGTTTAGGTTTACCAATTCCAATGGCTTCATTAGGTACATTGATTAATGATGGATTTAACTCAATTACTATCTACCCTTACATGATGGTAATTCCAGTTATTATTTTCTCTATCTTAATGTTAAGTTTCAACTTATTTGGTGATGGACTTCGTGATGCACTTGATCCAACTATGAAGGAGATGTAATTATGGCAGAAAGAGAAAAAATATTAGAAGTCAGAGATTTAAATATCTCTTTTAGAACTGATAGTGGTATTGTTAATGCAATTCGTGGTGTTAACTTAGATTTATATAAAGGTGAAACAATCGCTATCGTTGGTGAATCTGGATCAGGTAAGTCAGTTACTACTAAAGCAATCATGGGTATCATGGCTGGAAATGGTTCAATTGATGGTGGTTCTATTAACTACACTTGGACAGATGAAAATACAGGTGAAAGAATCACAAAAGACATTTGTCAATTAAGTGAAAAAGAAATGCAAAGTGAAATTCGTGGTCGTAAAATTGCCATGGTTTTCCAAGATCCAATGACATCATTAAACCCTACAATGACAATTGGAAATCAAATTATGGAACCAATGATTCATCATTACAATACACCAAAAGAAGAAGCTTATAAAAAAGCAGTTGAATTATTACAATTAGTAGGTATTACTAATGCTGAAAAACGTATGAAAAACTATCCTCACCAATTATCTGGTGGGATGAGACAAAGAATTGTTATCGCAATTGCTTTATCTTGTGATCCTTATGTTTTAATTTGTGATGAACCTACAACTGCATTGGATGTTACTATCCAAGCTAAAATTCTTGAATTAATTCAAGATATTCAAAAGAAAAAAGATTTATCAGTTATTTATATCACACATGACTTAGGTGTTGTTGCTAAAGTAGCTGATTATGTAAACGTTATGTATGCTGGTAAAATCGTAGAAACTGGAACAATTGATGAAATTTTCTATGATCCACGTCATCCATATACTTGGGGATTACTTTCATCTATGCCTGATTTAGATACAGATGATGATGAATTATATACAATCCCAGGTACTCCACCAAACTTAGCACATGAAGTAAAAGGTGATGCTTTTGCTCCACGTAATAAATATGCTTTAAATATTGATTTAAGACTTGAACCACCAATGTTTAAGGTACCTGGTAGTACAACTCATAAAGTTGCTTCATGGTTAATGCATGAAAAAGCACCTAAGGTTGAAATGCCAACTGAATTAAAAAACAGATTAGAAAAAATGAAAAAGGAGGGTGTTGAATAATGGAAAAGAAAGAACCTATCCTTGTCGTTAAAGATTTAAAACAACATTTTAAAATTAATCGTAACTTTACTGTAAAAGCGGTAGATGGTATTTCCTTTGATATTATGCCAGGTGAAACTTATGGTTTAGTAGGTGAATCTGGTTCAGGTAAATCAACTACTGGTAGAAGTATTATTCGTTTATATAAACCAACTTCTGGATCAATTGTTTTTAATGGTAAAGAAATTGGTGGAAAATTAGATAAAGCAACTGCTAAAGAATTACATACTAAGATGCAAATGATTTTCCAAGATCCAATGGCTTGTTTAAATCCACGTAAAAAAGTTATTGATATCATTGGTCAAGGTTTAGATATTCATAAATCTTATTCTTCTATCGAAGAAAGAAATGAAAAAATCTATGAAATTCTTGAACTTGTAGGTTTATCAAGAGAACATGCTTCTCGTTATCCACATCAATTCTCAGGTGGACAAAGACAACGTATTGGAATTGCTAGAGCTTTAATTATGAATCCTGATTTAATTATTGCTGATGAAGCAATCTCAGCGTTAGATGTATCTATTCAAGCACAAGTTGTTAACTTAATGAAAAAGATTCAAAAAGAAACAGGAATTGCATATTTATTTATTGCGCATGACTTATCAATGGTTAAATATATTAGTGATAAAATTGGGGTATTACACCTAGGACATTTAGTAGAAACAGGGACTACTGAAGAAATCTTTGATAACCCAATTCATCCATATACAAAATCATTATTAAGTGCAATTCCTCATCCTAATCCACGTGTAGAAAAAGTACGTAAATCATTTACTTACGATTATAAAGAAAGTGGAGTCGATTATACAAAAGGTACTGAACATTTAGTAGATGGAACTCATTATGTTTTAGCTACTGATGAAGAATTTGAAAAATGGACAAAAAAATAGTTTAGAGCGAAAACTCTAAACTTTTTTATTTAGTAGTATTTTTTAAAATATGAAGTAATATTTCGACTTGTTTTTCCATCATTGTTAAGGAACAATATTCATAAGGTCCATGATAGTTAAAACCACCTGTACCAAGATTAGGACAAGGAAGTCCCATAAATGTTAAACGTGCACCATCTGTTCCACCTCTAATTGGTGAACAAGAGGCTTCTAAGCCATTTTCTTTAATAGCAGCTAATGCTTGTTCAACAATAAACATATGATCTTTTAAAGCTTCTTTCATATTTAAGTAGCTTTCAGTAATTGTTAAATCAATAATTTGATAACCATATTTTTTATTTAAGAATTCAGCAATGTCAATAAATTCTTGACATTGTTTTTTTGCTTGTTGTAAGTCATGATTTCGAATTATATAATCCATTGTTGTTTCTTCACAAGTTCCTTGAATAGCATGAAGATGATTGAAACCTTCATAGCCTTCAGTAGATTCAGGACGCATATGAACTGGTAATAATGAATCAAATTCATAAGCAACACGTGTAGAATTAACCATTTTATTTTTAGCACTTCCAGGATGAATACTTCTACCATGAATATTCACTTTTGCTGAAAAAGCATTAAAGTTTTCATATTCAACAATGTGAATATCTCCTCCATCAATTGTATAGGCATAATCAGCATTAAAGTATTTCACATCAAAATGATTACTTCCACAACCAATTTCTTCATCAGGTGTAAAAGCAATTTGAATATCATTATGTTTAAATTCTGGATGATTATAAATATATTCCACCATTTGCATAATGATAGCAATACCAGCTTTATCATCAGCTCCTAATAAAGTTGTTCCATCTGTAGTAATTAAATCATGATGAATAAGTTGTAAGAGTTGAGGATATTGTTCAGGGTCTAGATAAAGTTCTTTATCTTCATTTAAAGTAATTTTTTGACCTTGATAATCTTTGATAATTTGTGGATGAATATCTTTACCACTTGCATCAGGAGAAGTATCCATATGAGCAATAAATCCTATAACGTCTCCTTGATGATTATTATTTGAAGGTATAGTTCCATAAACTACACCAAATTCATCTATTTTTGCGTTTTCAATTCCTAATGATTTTAATTCTTCAACTAAATAATTTCCTAATTTTAATTGTTTTGAAGTTGAAGGAACAGTATGTGAATAACTATCTGATTGCGTGTCAAAACTCACATAATTTAAAAACCTTTCTTTAATTTCCATTTGTCTTCCTCACTTTCTTTTCTATTATACAACGACTTATAAAGAACTTCTATGAAAAGAGTTTACAAATTTTAAATTGTATGTTACCATACAATTCGTAGCCGAACAAAATAGGAGGAATGATATGTATAGAGATCCCATTGGACATCGTATTAAGACCATAAATAACCTAATGAGAAAAACAATGGATAAGAAAACAGGTCAAAGGCCTGATCGTGTAACTTTAATGCATTGTTGGATCATTGGGTTTGTTCAAGATAGAGAAGATAGTGGGCTTGATACATTTCCTAAAGATATAGAAAAAGAATTTTCAATCAATCGTTCTACGACATCAGAAATGTTGAAATTGATGTGTAAAAAGGGAATGATTGAACGAGAAGAAGTAGAATATGATGCAAGATTAAAGAAAATCGTTTTAACAGAATCTTCAAGAAATCATAATCGACAAATTGAAGATAAGATGAAAGAAATGCATCAAAAACTTATTAAAGATTTATCTGAAGAAGAAATAAATATGTTTATTAAAATATCCGATAAATTAATTAATAATATCAAAGAAGATTTATAAATATTCATGAAGTTCGGTAAATGAATAGGAAAGGAAGTCAATTATGGTAAAAACTTTAATGAAACAAATCAAAGAATATAAAAAAGATTCATTACTTACAATGTTATTTGCGGCATTAGAAGTTATCTTAGAAATCATTATTCCTTTATTAATGGCAAGTCTTATTGATAAAGGGATTGAGGCAGGTAATATGTCTAATGTTACAAAATATGGAACATTCATGTTTGTTATTGCAATTGGAACATTATCACTTGGTTTTTTAGCTGGTAACCATGCAGCTAAAGCTTCAACGGGTTTTGCAGCCAATTTAAGAGATGCCATGTATACAAACATTCAAACATTCTCTTTTTCAAACATTGATAAATATAGTACTGCAGGACTTGTAACACGTTTAACGACAGATGTGACAAATGTGCAAATGGCTTATCAAATGATTATTCGTATGTGCATTCGTGCGCCAATGTCACTTATTTGTGCCCTTACCATGGCAATGATGATCAACTTTAGATTAAGTATGATTTTTGTTGTTGCCATTGTTTTCTTAGTAGCGGTCCTTACAACAATTATGTATCATGCCACAAAATATTTTAATGATGTTTTTCCTAAATATGATACTTTAAATGAAAGTGTTCAAGAAAACGTTGTAGGTATTCGTGTTGTTAAATCTTTTGTTAGAGAAAAATATGAAAATGAAAAATTTAAAAAAGCAGCACAAAACATTTATAAACTTTTTGTCAAAGCAGAATCCGTTTTATCTTATAATAACCCAGCTATGTTAATAGCTGTTTATGGTTCAATTTTAATGCTTTCATGGTTAGGTGCTAAAGCAATTGTAGGTGGGACTCTTACTACAGGTGAACTTACAAGTTTATTTAGCTATGTTATGAATATTATGATGTCTCTTATGATGCTTTCTATGGCATTTGTTATGATTACGATGTCACTTGCTTCAGGAAGACGTATTGCAGAAGTTATTAATGAGCAATCTGATTTAGTATCTCCTCAAGAAGCTTTAACTGAAGTAAAAGATGGTTCAATTGATTTCAATCATGTTGTTTTTTCTTATAAACATGGTAGTGGAGAATCGGTCTTAAAAGATGTTGATCTTCATATTAAAAGTGGTGAAACAATTGGAATTATTGGTGGTACCGGAAGTGCTAAAAGTAGTTTGGTCAACCTTATTTCTCGTTTATATGATGTTGACGAAGGTAGCGTTGTTGTTGGTGGACAAGATGTTCGTAATTATGATCTTGAAGTTTTAAGAGATGAAGTTTCTGTTGTCTTACAAAAGAATGTTTTATTTAGTGGAACAATCTTACAAAACTTACGTTGGGGTAATGAAAATGCAACAGAAGAAGAATGTAAAGAAGCTTGTCGTTTAGCGTGCGCTGATGAGTTTATTGATCGTTTTGAAGATGGTTATAATACGTATATTGAACAAGGTGGTTCAAACGTTTCAGGTGGACAAAAACAACGTTTATGTATCGCAAGAGCGTTGCTAAAAAATCCTAAAATCTTAATTCTAGATGATTCAACAAGTGCTGTTGATACAGCTACAGATGCAAGTATTCAAGAATCATTTAATGAACGTATTCCCGATACAACAAAAATTATTATTTCACAACGTATATCATCTGTTCAAAATGCAAGCCGTATTATTGTTTTAAATGATGGTGTCGTGGATGGTTTTGACACACATGATAAATTATTAGAAACAAATGAAATTTATCGTACAATTTATGAAACACAAATGAAAGGGAAGGAGGAAGAATAATGAAAGAAGGAACAATGAAACGTTTACTTAAAATGTTATGGAGTAAATATAAAATCCATTTAATTGTTGTTTTTCTATGTATTGTAGGAAATGCTTTATTTAATGTTCAAGGAACAATGTTTATGCAAACATTAATTGATGATTATATTGTTCCCCTTTTAAAGAGTTCTTCACCTGACTTTAGTGGACTATTCCATGCTTTGATTCGTGTGGGTGCACTTTATGCTTGTGGTGTTGTTTGTGCCTTTACCTTTAACCGTATTATGGTTTATGTAACACAAGGGTTCTTAAGAGATTTAAGAATTGAAATGTTTGAACATATGGAATCTTTACCAATTCGTTATTTTGACAGAACTCCTCATGGAGATACAATGTCAGTCTATACAAATGATATTGATACATTAAGACAATTGATTTCACAATCTATTCCACAACTTATTTCAAGTTGTATGACTATTGTGACAACATTTGTATCAATGATCATTTTAAATATTCCTTTAACTGTGTTAAGTGTATGTATGCTTATGATCATGCTTGTTGTATCAAGAAAACTTGGATCGTTATCAGGTAAATTCTTCGTTCAACAACAAGGGGATTTAGGTAAAGTGAATGGTTATATTGAAGAAATGATTTCTGGTCAAAAAGTTGTTAAAGTCTTCAACCATGAAGATCAAGCAATTGCTGATTTTAGAAAATTAAATGATGAATTAAGAGAAAGTGCTTATCAAGCTCATAAATTTGCGAATATCTTAATGCCAGTTACAGTACAACTTGGAAATATCTCTTATATCATTTGTGCAATTGTTGGCGCAATCCTTGCTTTAAATGGACATTTTGCTTTAACAATTGGAACCCTTGTAGCTTTCTTAACATTGAATAAAAGTTTCAACCAACCTATTGGACAAATTTCTCAACAAATCAATGCTGTTGCCATGGCACAAGCAGGAGCTGGTCGTATCTTTGATTTATTAGATCAAGAAAGTGAAGATGATCAAGGTGTAGTTACTTTATGTCGTGTAGAAACTGTTGATGGAAAAATGGTTGAAACAGATAAAAGAACAGGACATTGGGCTTGGAAACATCCAAGAAGCGATGGTCATGTTGAACTTGTAGAAATGAAGGGTGATATTCGTTTAGAAGGTGTTGACTTTGGTTATTTTGATGACCGTATGGTTTTACACAATGTAGATGTTTATGCTAATCCTGGTGAAAAGATTGCCTTTGTTGGGGCTACTGGTGCAGGTAAAACAACAATTACTAACCTAATTAATCGTTTCTATGATATTCAAAAAGGATCAATTACTTATGATGGCATTGATATTAAATTGATTAAAAAAGATGATTTAAGAAGATCATTAGGTGTGGTATTACAAGATACACATTTATTTACTGGAACAGTTATGGATAATATTCGCTATGGTCGTCTTGATGCTACGGATGAAGAATGTATTGAGGCAGCAAAACTTGCCAATGCCGATCTCTTTGTTAAACATTTGCCAGATGGTTATCAAACAATGCTTACAGGAGATGGGGCGAACTTATCGCAAGGACAAAGACAGTTATTAGCGATTGCGCGTGCTGCTGTTGCTAATCCACCAGCATTGATTTTAGATGAAGCAACTTCATCGATTGATTCTCGTACAGAAAAACTTGTACAAGATGGTATGGATAAATTAATGCATGGTAGAACAACTTTAGTTATTGCCCATCGTTTATCAACGATTAAAAATAGTGATTGTATTATGGTTTTAGAACAAGGTCATATTATTGAAAGAGGAAACCATCAATCATTGATTAAAGAAAAAGGTAAATATTATCAATTATATACAGGAGCTATTGAAATGGATTAATCCATCAATAGCTTTTTTTTTGGACTAAATGTCCATTGAAATAGTAAAAATTGAAAGATAAAATAAGTATAAGAAATGAGACATTTGTGAGACAAACTTGAGACAAATATTAAGTACATACATGTTATAATCTACTTGTAATAAATCTAGATGACGTTACTTCAACTCAATAGAAAGTAGGTAATGTGTATGATACCCATCAATAAGGTAACCTCTGATAGTGCATGTCGGACATTCTTAAGTAATGATGTCAGTTTTGCATCTTTTATTAATGCAGTTGTATTTGAAGGAGAACAACTCATTCGTCCTGAAAATCTTGTGCGTTATGAAAATGATACAGCTTTTATTATCAATGATTCAAAAAGAATAGAGGATAAAAAAAGAAGAAGAGATATTGTTGTTAAAAGTGATGTTAATGGAATCTACTGTATACTAGGAGTAGAACATCAAAGTAGTGTTGATCAAGCAATGGTGGTTAGATGTGCCATCTATGAAATGTTGGAATATTTAAAACAATTAGAAAATAAAGAGTATAAAAGATTAGTACCACAAATCATGGTTGTCTTTTATACAGGACCAAAGAAATGGAATGTACCTGTAAAACTCAGTGATTATTTTGAAATACCAGAAGAATTAAAGAAATACTTTAATGATTGGAAAATCATCTTAGTAGATGTTAAAGAAATGGATACAAGTAAGATCAAAGATGAACAAACACGCTATTTTATAGAAGCCATTCAAGCAATGTATAAGGGAGACTATATAAAATTACATCAAAAAAGAAAGATGAATACCAATAATTTGATTTATGCAGCGATAATTACAGGGAGTTTGGATATGATTAAAGATATTGTAGAAGGAGATGAGATGGATATGTGCGAAGGAATGGAAAGAATGGCAGAAGGATTTAGAAGTGAAGGACGTGAAGAAGGTATTCTTGTTGGAAGAAATGAAGGTAAATTAGAAGAAAAACAAAATACTTTATTAATGCAATTAAGATGTAAGTTAGGAGATTTATCAAAAGAAACAGAAAATACGATAAGAAGTAGTACGATGGAAAAACTAAATAAGCTTACAGTATCTATTTTTGATATACAAAGTGAAAATGATGTTTTAA
>ERZ773142.1451-NODE-1451-length-13128-cov-3.55144_pt1 | contig 13128 bp, 10 predicted proteins | sample MGYA00580853_ERZ773142 | MGnify/ENA primary metagenome ERZ773142 (study PRJEB29015, sample SAMEA2737862) | human gut metagenome | biome: human gut; feature: human-associated habitat; material: faeces | place: China | collected 2012 ... | reverse complement strand
GGCGGCAGCCTGCTCCTCGGCCTGCTTGGCGGCCTCGACTTCCTGGGCGCGGGCCTCGATCACCGAGGCGAGCTGCTTGCGGACCATGGCGACATAGGCGTCCTCCAGGGCGGAGGAGGCGGACTTAGCGGGAATCTTCATTTCGGCGAGATGACCCATCAGTTCCTTGGAGGTCATGCCGAACTCTTTGGCCAGGGTGGACACACGGACTTTTGCCATATGACTTCACCTACCCTTTCTGGCACCTTGGGTGCCTAGAGACTGAACGAGCGTGGGAGATGCGCCGGGACCTGCCCGGCGCGACCGCGCGCTAGATCAGGTCCTCCGCATCATCGAAGGCGTCGGTGTCGTGGACACCGCAGAAACGGGAGCCGGGACGGGCCTGGTTGCGGCACTGGATGCCGTCCTCGGACACGAACTCGCAGCGACGGACGTCCTCGTCCTCCTCGTCACCGATCAGGTCGGCGGCGGGCTCCTCGTGAACGGGAACGTTCTTGAGGATGTCGGCGGCAAGGGTCTCGGACTTGATGTCGATGTGCCAGCCGGTCAGGCGCGCGGCGAGGCGGGCGTTCTGGCCCTCCTTGCCGATGGCGAGGGACAGCTGGTCATCGGGCACGATAACGCCGGCGTAGGCCTTCTCCTCGTCGATGAGGACGCGGGTGACCTTAGCAGGCGACAGGGCGTTGGCGACGTAGACGGCCGGATCGGCATCCCACAAGATAACGTCGACGCGCTCGCCACGGAGCTCGCCCACGACGGCGCGAACACGGCTGCCCTTGGGGCCGACGCAGGCGCCAACGGGATCCAGGCGATCGTCGAGCGAGTGGACGGCGACCTTGGAGCGCTGGCCAGGCTCGCGGGCGATCGACTTGATCTGGACGGTGCCTTCATAGATCTCGGGCACCTCCTGCTCAAACAGACGACGCATGAGCTCGGGGTGGGTACGGGAGATGACAATCGGCGGACGGCTGTGCTCGCCGCGAACCGGCTGCAGGTTGGAGTTGGGGTCGCGAACATCGATGATCACGGCCTTGATGTGCTGATTGTGCAGGTAGCGCTCGCCCATCGGACGCTCGTTGCGCTCGTTCTCGTAACGGCGCTGATCGAAGTGCGGAAGCTCGGCCTCGACGCCCTCGCGAATCTTGACGATCGTGAAGTCGGGGGTGGACTGCAGCACGGTACCGCTGATGAGGTCACCGATACGGCCGGAGAACTCCTCGTAGATCTGCTCGCGGGCGGAGTTGCGCACGATGGCGTTGATCTCGGCCTTGGCATGCTGAGCGGCGATGCGGCTCGTGTTCTTGGGGGTGACGTCGATCTCCTCGAACTCGGTGAAGTTGCCCTCCTCGTCCATGGAATCGTCGATCGGCTCCAGGCGGTAGACGTAGATCTTGCCGGTGGTGCGGTCGATGGTCACCTTGGCGCCCCACTCAAGATGCAGGATCTCGGCATAGCTCTTGGCGAGTGACTGCTCCAGGCGGTCGATCAGGTAGAGCTGGTCGATGTGCCTCTCCTGGCAAAGCTCCATCAGGGCGGACATCATGTCGGATGCTGCCATCTTACTTTCCTTCCTTCGCGGGCTTGAAGTCATAGGTGGGCTTCAACTTGCACTTTTTAACATCAGAGAAATCGAGGGTGACGGAGTCGCCGTCCTCGAGCTCGAGGGTCACGTTCGTTTCGGTGGCGGCGGCAATCTTGCCGGCGTACTTGCGACGGCCCTCGGTGGCGGTGGAGGTGAGCTCGCAGTTCTCGCCCACAAAGCGGGCAAAGTCGCGCGGGCGGCGCAGCGGGCGCGCCATGCCCGGGCTCGACACCTCGAGCGTGTAGCTCGAAGAAATGGGGTCGAGCTCCTCGATCACGTCGCCGACCCACTTGGTATTGGCCGTGACGTCGTTGAGCGACAGGCTCTGACCCTCGGCACCCTCGATACGCACACGCACGCAGGGGGCCTTGGTGGCGCCCACGAGCTCAACGTCGACAATATCGACATCGTGCTGGGGAGCGACGGCCTCGAGCGCGTCGATGATCGCCTGCTCGGTCTTGGTCTTGACCATTGCGGCACCTCCATCCATACAAAAAAGAAGCGGGGCCGAAACCCCACTTCTTTCAATTACAACTTCATTTGCAAGCAAACTATACCAATAGCTGCGGAAACGCGCAAGCACAGTACGAATCTGCAGGTCAGCGTGCGCACAGGTTCTCCACAAGAATAGGACAATTGACCGAGGAACCCCATGCGGCGCGCCCTCAACAGTCCCAAAACGGGCCATGCGTCCCAGCGTGCCGACCGAATCGGGCCCTATGGGCATTCCATCCCTGGGCGCACATCGGCCAGACTAGAGCCGAGAGGCATTCTGTAGCGAGAAAGCCTGCCGCTCGCATTGACCGCACAACCTTCCAGCATCTCTACGGCAAGGAGGATCCATGGAACGCCTAGGCACCCTCTGCGCGACCGCGCTCGTCGTCGCTGCCTGCTCGTTCGCTCTGACGGGCTGCAACAACATCGATGGCAAAACCGGAACATGCGAACCGGATCGTGGCAGCACCAAAGCCATCGAGAAAACCGAACCCCCGGTAAGCTTCGACAAAATAGACGAAGACATCGACGATCCCCAGGGCTTAGGTCCCGACCCTCAAGAACAGTTCCCTAACGACCTTGAGGCAGACGAGAACGTCCATGTTACCTGCGTGGGCAAGGACACCGACGGCTACGGCGACACCGCGCTCGTCTTTACGGTAACCAACAACACCGGTGTCGACATGATGTTTGGCGATGTGGACTCCTATGCCTACGTCAACGGCGTGGTCCGCGATGTGCGCATGCGCCAGCAGGTCGCAGCAGGCGAGGAAACGCGCGCCATGCTCACCTTTGTAGGCACCTTCGACGACCCGGACTTTGATGTGAACAATGACCTCAACGACATCTACCTCAACATCTGGATGATCGAGGAGCAAACGGGCAATGTTTACTTTAGGGACCTGGTACACATCCCGTAGAAGACGGTGCGACGCACTGACTAAGCAGGTCATACAACACAAAACGAGGGACGACCCAACCGGATCGCCCCTCGTCTTTTATGCGTCAGTTAAGCGCGCAGCGCTTACTTGACCACCAGGTTGACCAGCTTGCCGGGCACGCAGATGGCCTTGACGACCGTCTTGCCCTCGAGCCACTTGGCGACGGCTTCCTCAGCGGCAGCCTGCATCTCCTCGTTGGAGGCGTCGCGGGCCACGTCGATGCGGCCACGGACCTTGCCGAGAACCTGGACGACGATCTGCACCGTGTCCTCGATGGACTCGGCCAGGTCATACTCGGGCCAAGCGGCGGTGTAGGCGTTGCCCTCGCAGCCGAGTGCCTCATGCCACAGTTCATCGGCCCAGAACGGGCAGATGGGGGCAAGGACGCTCACGATATCCTTGGCAACGCCGTAGCACAGCGCCTTGTCGCGGGTGGCACCCTCGGTGGCGTTGAGGTAGGCGCTCGCCGCATTGACGAGCTCCATGACGGCCGAGATCGCGGTGTTGAACTGGCCGCGGTCATAGTCCTCGGTGCACTTGGCAATGGTGCGGTGACGCTCGCGATAGAGCTTGAGCGCCGCCTCGTCGAGCACGGACTTGTCGAAAGCCACGCTGGCGTCGCCGGACTGGACGAGCTGCCAAACGATACGCCAGGCGCGCTTGATGAAGCGGTTGGCGCCCTCGACGGCCTTGGGGTCCCAGTCGAAGTCCTTCTCGGGCGGGGCGATAAACAGGATCGCCAGACGCATGGTGTCGGCACCATAGGGCTCGATGACCGAGCTCGGGGGAACGACGTTGCCCTTGGACTTGGACATGGTATCGCCGTTCTCGTCCTTGACCATGCCCTGACACAGCAGGTTGGTGAAGGGCTCGTCCACGCTCAGCAGGCCCAGGTCGCGCAGTGCCTTGGTAAAGAAGCGGCTGTAGAGCAGGTGCAGAATGGCGTGCTCGATGCCACCAACGTAGTTATCGACGGGCATCCAACGGTCGGCAGCCTCGCGGGAGAAGGGCAGCTCGGTGTTGTGCGGGTCGGTATAGCGCAGGTAATACCAGCTGGAGCAGGTGAAGGTGTCCATGGTATCGGTCTCGCGCTTGGCCGGGCGGCCGCAGACCGGGCAGGTGGTCTCGTAGAACTCCTTGCACTCGGCGAGGGTCTCGCCGGCGCCCAGGTCCAGGTTCTCGGGCAGCGTTACCGGCAGCTGATCCTCGGGCACGGGCACGATGCCGCAGTGCTCGCAGTGGATAGCCGGGATGGGGTTGCCCCAATAGCGCTGGCGGCTGATGAGCCAGTCGCGCAGACGGAACTCGACCTTGCGACGGCCGCAGCCCATGGCCTCAAGGTCGGCCACAATCGCAGCCTCGCCCTCGGAGTGCTTGCCGCCACGCATGCCGGTGTACTTGCCGGACTGAACGAGCGTGCCCTCGGCAGCATGGGCGCAATCCCAGTCGACGGTCTCGGCATGGAAGGTATCAATGGTCTCGCCGCTGGCCTCGACGGCAGCGCGGTCGTCATCGTCCAGGATAATCGGCACAATAGGCAGGTCGTACTTGCGGGCGAACTCAAAGTCGCGCTGGTCGCCGCAGGGAACGGCCATGACGGCGCCGGTGCCGTAGTCGGCAACGACGTAGTCGGCAACCCACACGGGGACCTTCTCGCCGTTGACCGGGTTCACCACGTAGCGGCCGGTAAAGGCACCGTGCTTCTCGAGGGTGCCCTGGGCACGCTCGACGGCGGAGATATGCTTGGAGTCCTCGACGATCTTGGTCACGGCCTCCTCGTACTCCGTACCCTCGACGAGCTCGTGCAGACGAGCGTACTCGGGGGCCAGGACAAAGAAGGAGACACCGAAGAGCGTATCGGCACGCGTGGTGAAGACGGTGATCTTGCCCTCGTCGCCCTCGATGGGCTCGCCATCCTTGTCGCACAGGGTAAAGTCGACCTCGGCGCCCTCGGAGCGACCGATCCAGTTGGCCTGCATCTGCTTGACGCGCTCGGGCCAGCCGGGGAGCTTCTCCAGATCATCGAGCAGCTCCTGGGAGTACTCAGTGATCTTGAAGTACCACTGCTCAAGGTCGCGCTTCTCGGGCTCGGTGCCGCAGCGCCAGCACTTGCCCTCGGTGACCTGCTCGTTGGCCAGAACGGTCTTGCAGGTGGGGCACCAGTTGACCGGGTTCTTCTTACGGTAGACCAGGCCCTTTTCCCACAACTTCTCAAAGATCCACTGACCCCAACGGTAATAATCGGGGCTGCAGGTCTTGACCATGCGATCCAGATCGTAGGAGAAGCCCATGCGCTTCATCGTGGCGAGCGCCTGGTCCATGTTCTTATACGTCCAGGCGGCAGCCTGCGTGTTGTGCTTGATGGCGGCGTTCTCGGCAGGCAGGCCAAAGGCGTCAAAGCCGATGGGGTGCAGAACATCGTAGCCGCGCATGCGGGCCTGACGGGCCATGGCATCGCCGATGGTATAGTTGCGCGCGTGGCCCATGTGCAGATCGCCCGACGGATACGGGAACATCTCGAGCACGTACTTCTTGGGCTTGCTGGCGTCGGTGTCGACGGCAAAAAGGTTGGAGTCCTCCCAGGCCTTCATCCACTTGGACTCAATGGCCTGCGCGTCGTAGGCAGGGATCTCATCCTTATGATCTGTGCAATCGCACATATCAGCTCCTTTAATCTTTAATGGGGTCGGTCGGCTTAGCTTTATTCGCTACTGCGCACAGTCCTGCGCAAGACGAAGAGCACATTAAGTGCTCTTCTTTGCGTGCGGAACTTGTAGCGAACAAAGCTAAGCCGCCCGACCCTAAGGTTAACTTGACTGATGATAGCAAATACAACAAGCGAGATGTCTGCGACTTGCAGGCATCTCGCTTTATCTAAATAACGTGGTTGATACTCAACCTTTATGTGCAACCCGTTCTAGAACGAACGGGTTTTCCAAGTGCCGCAGATTGCCGTGAAAGAGGAGCGAGGCGTACTTTGGTACGCGAGCGACGGTTTGAACGGCAAGGTGCGGTGCCTGGGAAAGCCGCTTATCGATAAGATACGGACTGCTGGGAGTCCTTAACCACAACGTCGTGGGCGCCGCCTTCGACGATGGAGGTGGAGCTGACCAGGGTCAGGCGTGCCTTTTCCTGGAGCTCGGGGATCGAGAGGGCGCCGCAGTTGCACATCGTGGACTTGACCTTGTAGAGCGTGCCGCCCACGCCGTCCTTGAGGGAACCGGCATAGGGAACGTAGGAGTCAACGCCCTCGACGAAGCTGAGCTTCGCCGCGCCGCCCAGGTCGTAGCGCTGCCAGTTGCGAGCACGCGCAGAACCCTCGCCCCAGTACTCCTTCATGTACTGGCCGTTGACGTTGACGCGCTCGGTCGGGCTCTCATCGAAGCGGGCGAAGTAGCGACCCAGCATCATAAAGTCGGCACCCATAGCAAGGGCGAGCGTCATGTGGTAGTCGTATACGATACCGCCGTCGGAGCACACGGGCACGTAAACACCGGTCTCCTCGTAGTACTCGTCACGGGCGCGGCAGACGTCGATCAGCGCGGTGGCCTGGCCACGACCGATACCCTTGGTCTCGCGAGTGATGCAGATGGAACCGCCGCCGATACCGACCTTGATGAAGTCGGCACCGCAGTCGGCCAAGAAGCGGAAGCCCTCGGCGTCGACGACGTTACCGGCACCGACCTTGACGTCCTCGCCGTAGTTGGCGCGAATCCACTCGATGGTGCGCTTCTGCCACTCACTGAAGCCCTCGGAGGAGTCGATGCACAGGACATCGGCGCCAGCCTCGATGAGCAGCGGCACGCGCTCGGCATAGTCGCGGGTGTTGATACCGGCGCCGACCATATAGCGCTTGTCGTTATCGAGCAGCTCGTTGGGGTTGGTCTTGTGGCTGTCGTAGTCCTTGCGGAAGACGATGCCCATAAGGTGATCGTTGTCGTCGACGATAGGCAGAGCGTTGAGCTTGTTGTCCCAGATGACGTCGTTGGCAACCTTGAGGCTGATGTTCTTGTCGCCCACGATGAGCTGCTCACGCGGGGTCATGAACTCGGAGACCTTCGTCTGGTGGTCATCGCGGCTGGGGCGATAGTCACGGCTGGTGACGATGCCCAGGAGCTTACCCTTGGGAGTGCCGTCGTCGGTGACCGGCATAGTGGAGTGACCGGTCTTCTCCTTGAGCTCGATGACCTGCTCCATGGTCATGTCGGGGGTCAGCGTAGAATCGGACTGAACGAAGCCGGCCTTGTGATCCTTGACGGCCTTGACCATAGCGGCCTCGGACTCGGCGCTCTGGGAACCGTAAATGAAGGACAGGCCACCCTCGGTAGCGAGCGCGACACCCATATCGACGCCCGAGACGGACTGCATGATGGCGGAAACCATGGGGATGTTCAGGGTGATTGCCGGCTTCTCACCGCGCTTAAAGCGGGTTAGCGGCGTCTTAAGAGAGACGTTGTTGGGGATGCACTGCGAGGACGAGTAACCAGGAACCAGCAGATACTCCGAAAACGTGTGGGACTCACCGGGAAAGAACGTAGCCATGTTTCTCCTTTTTCCATGCGACCGGTCGGCTGCAGGCCTCGTAGGACCCAGCCCAACCTTGGGCGCCCAATACTGGGGAAGTATCTTAACGCACTTTGACTGCTACAATGCATGATTTAAGAAGAGCACACGAGGGTTTGACGCAGGCTATGCGTTTGCCCAGCAAACACTTTAGCGGGGAGACGTGGAGCACATGGAGTACAAGACGACGGCAAAGTTGGTCATTCAAGCGTGCGACAAGGATCTGCCGGGCGTGTTCGGCCACGGCTGCGTCTTGCTGCTGCAGGGTATTGCCCGCGAGCACTCGCTCAACCGCGCCGCCAAGAGCATGGGCATGGCGTATTCCAAGGCCTGGCGCATTGTAAACGAGGCCGAAGGTCAGCTGGGCTGCAAGCTCATCGAGCGCGACGGCGCCCGCGGGTCCACCCTCACCCCCGCCGGCGAGCGAGCCATAGCGGCCTACGAGGAGCTGCAGGCCGACATAAACCAAGTCATTGCCACCAAAGCCAACGACCTCATCGCCAGCATCAAAGAGTAGCTAACTTGCGGAGGGCGGTGTCTAGGGTGGCAGCCACTACCAGGGGATCATCAGTGCCGGCGAAGAGGCGGATAGTGCTACCCTGCTTGCCTCGCGGAACAGAGAGGCGCGTCGTTGCGCCGCCGGCGGGTGATGCGCGGAATTCGTCCGGCAGCATGCTGAAGAATTCGCCCGCGGCGCAGTCCATCAAGTCAAACTCAACTGCCGGGCCAAAGCCATGCTCGAGGATTCCCGTCGCAACCGCATGATCGGGATGCGAGCTCAGCCCGGGATAGCGCACGTTGCGCACCATTTCGTTGGCGGCCAAATACTCGGCCAGTGCACGGGCGCGGTCGAAGTGGGCCTGCATGCGGGTATCGAGCGAGTCCAGCCCGCGCTCCAGCACACCGGCCTCGTCAGCAGGCAAATTTAGCTTGGCCAAGCCGCAGCCCTCAAGCAGGGCATGCGCGCACTCGGCAGCGGCATCCACGCGATGGCGTTTGAGCTGCGAGCGCGCGACCGATACGGCAACCAACTTGCGCGGAGCCTTGCCGGCGCACACGCGATCGAGCGCCTCAAGCGACAGCGCAGCACCCAGCCGCAGCGGATTGCAGCCAAAAGCAGACGCCACGGTGTTGTCCACAACCAGCAGCGCATGAGCCTCACGCGCGGCGCGTCCTAACGCGCGCAGATCGGGCACGCGCAATCCAAACCCGCCAATAGAGTTGACGAACCACCACAGGTGCGGCTCCTCGACCTCAAACGAAGCATCAAAACCCTCGGACGCAGCGGCAAACGCCGCAACCGACGGTTCCCCCACCATAGCCACGTCGCAGGCATCAAAGCCGCGCGCAAACGCATCGGCAAAGTCATCGGCAAACGCAACCAGGCGATCGCCGGAATGTACAATCCCCAACAAAGACAGCGCCGCCGGCACATGCGAGGCTGCAACCAGTCGCGCCCCACGCGCACCAGCCCTTGCAGCCCAGTCCGCTTCAAACTGCCGTGCGCACATGCGGCACCGTCCCTTCTAAAACAAAACCCACGATTCGGAGTTCACCAGAACGCCGGAACCAACATTAACCGTGGTACTCGCCGTTGTACTGGATGAGCGTTAGGTCCTCAACGCCGTCGAGCGCGCGAATGGCGTCCGCATAGGGCATGTCAACGCCGTCCGAGAACACCTCCACGGCCATTTCGACCTTGTCGCCGCGCATCGTCTTGGACTTGACGGTAAACTTGGTGCGGCCAAATGCGCGCACGATATCGTCGCCGGTGGTCTGGCCCGTGTAGTGGATGACTATCATGTACACGCGTGCCTTATCCTGGTGGCTCGCAAAGCCGGCGATCATCACCACGATCACCACTGCCGTGAGACCTACGAGCGCATACATAGCGGCGCCCGCCGTAATGCCCGTGGTAATGGACCAAAACAGATACAACAGGTCGAGCGGGTCCTTGACCGCCGTACGATAGCGGACGATGGACAGAGCACCGACCATACCGAGCGAGATGACCACGTTCGTCGAGATCGCGAGCGTGACCATGCAGGTAAGCACGCACATGCCCACGAGCGTCACGGCAAAACTGCGCGAATAGACCACGCCAGTAAAAAAGCGCTTGTACACGTAGTAGATCAGGATGCCCATGGCGAGCGCCACGAGCAGCGACAGGCCGATCTTGGCAGGGTCGACCTGACCAAACGCCTCCAAGACGGAGTTCTTAAAAAAGTCCCTGGTGCTCATGGTCTAAATATCCCCTCGGTTCTCAAAATCCGATTCCCAGTAATTAAATCCGCGCAGGTAGGCGGTCTTTTCGTAACACAGGCAGTACTTGGAGACCGCCGTAAGCTCGGCCGCTCCCGGCGGCACCATATCACGCACCAGCTGCGGGCAAAACTCGGTAAACTTGACCTCCATCACCAGCTTGCCGGGCTCCAGTACGGGCAACGCGGGCAACGTCGCGTCAAAGATGTCAAAGCTCCCCACCGCGGCACGCACGTTCATGTCAAACGTGATGCGCACGGTGCCCTCGTCCATCACCCACGGCTCGCGCTCGTAATCCACGATGGTCCGCGGGCGCATCATGTTGCAGATGCACTCGATGTAGAACTCGCGACAGAGCGGATAAGGGCTCCTCAGCAAAAAGTCGTAGTCGCCAGCCAAAATCTGCTCAAACTCGCCGCGCGTGAGCGGCGCATCTTCCTTGTAAATCCAGCCACCGTACTTCTTTTTGCGCTCGAGCTTAATCACCTTGTCGCTGCCGTTATAGATGCGTACGCGATACTTTTTGCGCATGAGAATGCCGGCGTCTTTTTCCTCGTAGGCCGAGTTACAGTAGTCGTCAAAATACAGGCTGCGAATAGTGTAACCGCCCGCCCGCGCATGCTTGTCCAGCTTAAACACCGGCGCCATGCGACAGGCAAGCGCGGCGTGCTCGGCCTCGTTAATGAGATATTTGAGCTCGTGGCGGTAACGCTCCTGCGCGGCACGCACAGGCGGGGCCGCCAAGCGCTCAAGCAACGCGCTAGCCCTCCTCATACGTATCCTCCACGACCTTACCGCCGTCTTGCACGTAAAAACACTTCATGCCGTAGTGCTTGCCGTCGTCGGTTACATAGTAGTCAAACGCATCTTGCGTATAGCCGTCGGAGTTGGTGGCACGCACGCGCACAAAATACTGGCCGGTATCGGGCGCATCGCAGGTCACCTCGGGAAGCAGCACGTCCTCGGCCTTAAAAAGCACGTCGCTTATGGCATAGTCGCGCGCCAGCTCCACGGTATAGCGAATGTCACGCGCCTTAAAGTCGTAGGACGCATCCCAGTTAATGCGCAGCTTACCGTTATCAATCTGCGGCACGCCAATGTAGAACGGCATGGGCTTTTTATAGCTCTCGCGAAAGCTCTTATAGTTCTCCTCGATCTCGGAGGGAATCGCCGCGGCAATCTGCTCGTATTGGTCCTTGGTGACAGGCAGATTGTCGATATCGGGCGAAGCAAAGACCAGCGATTCGGTAACCTCGCGATAATGTTTGATCATCTTGCTCAGGCGCGCCTCGGTCATATACGAGCGCAGGTCCTTTACGGCGCGGTCGAGTTCGCTGCGGAACGATTTGCTACGCAGTGCACGATTGAATAGCACGTTGCCCCAGTAGTTGCTTACGCCGCGCTCCCAGCTCGCATAGTCCGAAAACCCGATAAGAGAAAGCTCCATCTTACGCAGCATGCCATCGTTGTCCCAATCGAGGATGTACCACGTATTGGAGTTGAGCGGGCTGTACAGATAGCAGTTACGGTTCTGAGTATCGCAGTTGCCCGTCAGGATCTGAAACGCCAGCCAATAGACCAGATTCTCGGTATCAAAGTAGGTGTCGAGCACCTCATCGATCTTTTGCGATTCGTCGTTGAGCGCATCGAGCATCTCGATGAGCTTGGTGTGGTCCGAATCGCCCTTAATCTCGAGCATGCCCTCAAAGCTTGCCTGGTTGTAGTCGGGATCGTCGGCAAGTTTAATGGTGTCCTCGTAGCGATGGAAATCAAAGCTGTTCACCTTATACAGGTGCCCGCTCTTATCCAAGCCATGTGCCTTAAGCGCCGTCTTGTTGAGCTGCTCCACCTGCGTAAACAGGCCGTAGTCCTCAAAGGTATCGTTGGACTTTTCGGTCTGGTCGCACACCCACAGATGCACAAACTGCGTGCGCAGGCCCATCATCTGGGGAATTCCGCGGATAAGGTCGTAGGCCATCTTGTTGCGAAAACGCATACCCTCGCCCATGTGCTTGTTGAGCGCAATCGCGCGCTGTTGGCGCCAGGTACCCTTGCCCTTTTTGAGCTCCACCTTGTAATTCTTTTGCGTGTAGGAGCTCGATGTCTGGCCGCGCACCTGCACGGTGGCATTGGGCGCTTCCTCGCCATAGCCAACCTCGCCGGCCACCGGGCCGTCTTCGTCGCCCGGCTGCAGCAGGCCCATAACCTGATAGCGCGTCACGCCCATGTCGGCATAGTCATACACCGAGTACGTGTTGATCTCGGCCCAGCTATGGTCCGTGTTCTCGGAGCTGTTGCCGCGAGAGACCGTCAGGTACATGGTCACAATGTCCGAGTCGTCGTAGACCTCGTACAGTTCATCTTTATCGCGTAGGTGCTTGGTACCGTCCGAGGACTCGGCCTTTTTAATCTTGTCCTGCTTTTTTACCTTATTTGTCGAGGATTCGTCCTGAGATGAGCAGCCCGAAAGCAGCAGCGCGCCGGCAGCCGCCTCGATCAGACAGCGGCGAGACATCAACTTATCGATCATCAGAACCTCCCCAATGGTTGCGATACACGCGAACTACTGCGCGCTGAAACGCGCCGTGCGGCACACCCTTATGGCGGCCTTCCTCATAGCGCTGTTCGGCACGGTCGAGCATGCGGCCCAGCTGTGTAAAGCGACCCGTTTTGTCGGTCGCCACCATGGGCTGCTGGCTCAGGATACGATACGGCAAGTTGGCGGTATAGGTATCGAGCAGCAGGGCCACGATAAAAAACACCACCGCACCCAACAAAAAGCCAAAGCCGTAAAACTGCTGCGGCAAAAGCAACGACACGGCGGTCGCGAGCCCCGCCACACCGGCAAACAGGCCCGAGGCCAGAACGGCTCCCTTGTAGTCGGTAAAGTACAGCAAGATAAGCAGGATCGTGTTGCCCACGGCATACAGGCCGTAGCCTAGGCATAACGTGCGAAAATACCCGTGCATAAGGTTGTTAAAGCCCAGCGGCAGGGCCGAGAGCACTGTGGTCTCGAGCGAGATGACCGCCGCGGTCACAAACAGCTGCTTGAGCGCGCAAAAGCGCAGTTCGCTGTTGAGTGTGGAGAGCATCTCCTCCTCGGCCACCACAATATCGCCCACCACGCCGCCGTCGTTAAACAGGCTGTAATAGTCACGGTAGCGCGGGTAGAAATTGACCTCGACCGACACCACAAAGTTGACGGTCGTGACGAGTGTGGTCAAAAACGCAATGAGTGCCGGCACGTCATGGTAAGGAGCCCCGTAAAACAGACCTTTGATCTGC
>ERZ773142.1435-NODE-1435-length-13341-cov-58.8496_pt1 | contig 13341 bp, 8 predicted proteins | sample MGYA00580853_ERZ773142 | MGnify/ENA primary metagenome ERZ773142 (study PRJEB29015, sample SAMEA2737862) | human gut metagenome | biome: human gut; feature: human-associated habitat; material: faeces | place: China | collected 2012 ... | reverse complement strand
TCAGCTTGATAAAGTGCCAGTATTTGCGGGCAGAGTTACAGTCACGCTGAATGTTTCCGATTACTTCAGAGTAAGTTTTACAAGCCGTATCAAAACCGAAAGAAGTTTCAATCATATCGTTCTTCAAGTCACCGTCGATAGTCTTCGGACAACCGATTACCTGAACACCGCAGTTCTTCGCAGCATAGTATTCTGCCAATACACAAGCGTTCGTGTTTGAGTCGTCACCACCGATGATTACCAATGCCTTGATGCCTAATTCCTTGATGATTTCCAGACCTTTATCAAACTGTTCTTCCTTTTCCAGTTTAGTACGTCCCGAACCGATGATATCGAAACCACCGGTATTACGGTATTCGTCGATAATATCAGAAGTCAGTTCCATATAATTATGGTCTACCAAACCACCGGGACCCAGAATGAAACCATACAGTTTGCTGTCCTTGTTCAATGCTTTGATACCATCGAACAAACCGGAAATAACATTGTGTCCGCCGGGAGCCTGTCCACCAGACAAAATGACACCTACATTGATAGCAGGCATATTGACAGCTTCGCCTTCAACGAACTGAATCAACGGCATACCGTAAGTGTTAGGGAACAAGGCTTTGATGGCTTCCTGGTCAGCAACAGACTGTGTAGGTTCGCCTTCCTTTACTTTTACAGCGCCTTTCAACGCTTTAGGAAGTTTGGGCTGATAAGCAGCTCTGGCAATTTGTAATGCACTTTTAGTCATATTCTATTATTCTATTTAAAGGTGTATAAACTCATTTAGAAATCACGTGCAAATTTCGCTCTTTTTTCGCAAATATGAAAACGTATACAAATAAAAATGCTACCTTTACCGCGAATTTAGAATTATGTATTAACTTAAAACATTACATTTATGGCAAGTAGAAGAAATTTAAAGAAAAAAATAACCAATATAGCAAGTGATTTGTTTTTAGTCAGTTTGATGGAAGGTGTTAACCGTGAAGTAGTTTGCAACTCTGTACACAATGTGATCAAACTGATTATACGCATCAGTCACACTGAACCGGGTAACGTAAAAGGTTTCTACAAGAAACTGAATGAGGATTTGAACAAAGAAATAAAAGTGGTTGCAGACGAACTGGCTAAAGCTACAAAAGCATAAGATTTAAGGAATGAAAAAAGCTATTTGTGGTTTTATCTACTACAAACTATTGGGATGGAAGACTAAAGTATCCGTTCCCGATTATGACAAATATATTATCTGTGCCGCACCGCATACCACCAATTGGGATTTGTTCATAGGCAAACTGTTTATGGGAGCTATAGGTCGCGAAACCGGTTTTATGATGAAAAAAGACTGGTTCTTCTGGCCTCTAGGCCCTATTTTCCGCTGGATGGGAGGGATTCCCGTAGACCGTAGCCGCAAGACTTCATTGGTGGACCAGATGATCAAGATTGCCAAATCGAGTCAAAAATTCCATCTGGCTATCACTCCGGAAGGGACACGCAAAGCCAATCCCAACTGGAAAAAAGGATTCTATTATATTGCACAAGGGGCCGGTCTGCCTATTATTCTGGTAGCCATCGATTACGCAAAAAAGTGCATTACAGCCGAAAAGGTGATACATCCCAGCGGTGATTTGGACAAGGATATGCGTGAGATCAAGTTGTATTACAAGAATTTCAAAGGCAAATATCCTGAAAATTTCAGCATCGGGAAAGTAGAATAATCCCCGTCTGTTATAATTCTTTTTAAATAAGGGAACACTGATTATACGGATTAAAACAAAATCCGCATAATCAGTGTCATTGTATCTATTCTCTTACCACGCTCTCATCCCCATCCTCAAAATTATTCTTCTCTATCTTCACATTCCGGGTGTGAAGCAAGCGGAAACGGGACTTGTTATGATGAAAAGCCGGATAATCCGTATTCTGGCGGATCACATTGTTTTTAAAGATCAATCCGTCAATGGATTTTGCAAAAAGGACAGGGCGGTCAAAGGTTTCAAAATAGTTATCTTCAATCACTACTCCTTTTTCTCCTTTTCCACCATGGAAATATTTTTTCTGATGCTCCAAATCGGGAATCTCCGGATAAATAGAGATAACAGCTTCCGTAAACTGGAACATATTAGTCAATGCGTTGATAAAACGATTGTTACGAATCAGCACATTCCGGCAAGCTCCCGTTTCAAACCAGCCGTTACAATCACCGCACAGCAATATGGCTGTTCCTGATGTATGATCAAACAGGTTACGCTCTACCACCGTTTTCAGGGGAGTGCTGAACAGCGTACCGCGTGCTCGATTATTACGAATGACATTATCCGCAAAATAAACTTCCGGACACCAGGACAGGTTTTCAATGCCGAAACCTTCTTTATCCGTAATCTCCGCATCCAAAGGCTCGGCAAAAGTGATACGATATTCTTTTGCACCTTTCACCGTATCTTTGTCATTGGGCAGGATTTCCTTCACCCGGTTCTTTCCACCGGTCAGTTCCATGGTGGCGGAACGTACAAATTGTACTTCATCGCCATTCACGCCCCATTCGAATCCGTATGCTTGCGGATGCATGTATCGGGCAATCACCGTATGGTCATCAAGGCGTTGCTTGATTTTCAAATAAGTACCATGTACATTAATCGCATCATCCATCATTCCTTCATACAACCCGTTGCGAGAATCAATCTTCCCCCGGCAACTGGAGAAATGGGTAGCATCCGCCTGCGTGGTAAAGTAACGCGGATCCTTATCGCCACGAAGACAAACGCTGAATTCATCCAACGTGATATTTTCACATAACTGGGCCAGCAGTCCCATACCTTCGGCATAATGCACTTTCACATTCTGCAAACGGGTGTCTTTATCATTGGACAAGAATATACCCGGAGCAGGACGATAATAAGTACGAAGAGCCACCACTGTCCCCGGTTTCAACCGGGCGTCTTTCCATTGAGGAGCATGGTAGACACGTGGAGAGATTTCCTTCAATCCTTCCATAGGACACCATAAGTCACTGGTGCGGTATACCAGACGCTTTGTCTTTTCTTCAAAAGCAATCCCTCCCTGGGGAGCACTGGACCAGCCTTCACCGTATGCTTCGAAAAAACCTTTCTCATTGATACGGCATTTCACCCATGCGGCAGGTTCAAAAGTAATTCCCTCCTCTCCGCTTTCCAATATCTTGACATGAGCAATATGAGGAGTCTCAAAATCTATGCTGAAATTACGCAAAGTACAATTCTCTGAACGAAGCAGAGAAAGTGGAAGCATACGTCCATGAAAGATAAAATCGGCGCCCTGTCCGTCCACCGTCAGCCCCTTCCAATCCTCCAAAGGGAAACCTACCGTTTTCGGATTGTCCTGATCATGATTGGAAATATAATACTCACGGACAGCCGCCCCTTCAGGATGGAAATCGTAACGTCCGGATTCAAAAAGCAGAGTGACCTTATCACCCAAAGCAACTTGAGACTTGATGTCTTGTAACGCCTTCTGCAATTTGGGTGAAAGATTCTCGTGTGTGTCCGGTACCAGACCATAATTTCGCATTTCGACTACCTTACTTCCGGCAAAAGCGGAAACAGCCAGCCATACGAAGCAGAAATTAAAGATAATTCGTTTCATTTAGGTTCATTATAGATTAGTTAGAATGACAAAACTAACAAAAATTCCTAACTTCGCAACCATAAATAAAGAAGAAAACAACATGAAAAAGATATTTTTGTCCTTCCTGCTGGTGATGGTAGGAATATCGCACACTTTGGCACAAGGGTTAGACGCTAATATGGAACAACGTCTAAAAGATTTCTTCACCCAATATGAAACATCTTACGCCAACATAGGCAAGTGCAAATTAGACCGTTATGAAGTCAATCATAACCAAAAGAAACTGGACGTATATGCCAGTTCCAGCTTCGGCTACCAACCGTTCACACCCGAAAACACGGAAGCCATCTACCGGTTACTCAAACAAAGCTTACCCGGCCCTGTAAATTATTACGATATAACCATTTATGCCGATGGAAAATCCATCGAAGACCTGGTTCCCAACTATCTGAGAAAGAAACAGGACAAAAGCCGCTTATGGCAACGGACAGATTATAAAGGTAATCCATGGGTAAAAAATAATTCCCGCCCCTTTACTGCCAGCAAAGGATTGGAAGGCAGACACATCGCCCTTTGGCAAAGCCACGGAAAATATTATAAGAATGACAAAGGATGTTGGGAATGGCAACGTCCACGCTTGTTCTGTACCACAGAGGATTTGTTCACCCAATCATTCGTCATACCTTATATTATACCCATGCTGGAAAATGCAGGAGCCATAGTGTATACTCCCCGTGAACGTGACTGGCAGCGCAATGAAGTGATTGTGGATAATGACATTCATCCCCAAGGTTGCATCTATCAGGAGATAAAAAGCCGGAAAGGTAAATGGAAAACCGCCCCCACCCCGGCATTCGCTCAAAAACGATTGGTTTACCGGGACGGACAAAATCCTTTTGAAGAAGGTACAGCCCGCTTTGCCTCCACCGAGAAAAAACCGGAAAAAGCCTTTGCACAATGGATTCCCCATATTCCCGAAACAGGAAAATATGCCGTCTATGTGACTTATCAGACTTTACCCGGAAGTGTGAGTGACGCCAAATATCTGGTTTTCCATAAAGGGGGTGTCACTGAATTTCTAGTCAATCAACAAATAGGGGGAGGCACCTGGGTTTACCTGGGCACTTTCGAGTTTGATAAAGGGACCAACGATTACGGCATGGTGGTATTAAGTAATGAGAGTAGACAAAAAGGAGTGGTATGCGCCGATGCTGTCCGTTTTGGCGGAGGAATGGGAAACATATTGCGCGGTGGAAAAACCAGCGGCCTGCCCCGCTACCTGGAAGGGGCACGCTACGCCGCACAATGGTCGGGCTTTCCCTATCCGGTTTACAGTCCCAGTGAAGGTAAGAATGACTATACCGACGATATAAACGCCCGCAGCCGGATAATCAATTATCTCAGCGGAAATTCTGTGTACAATCCAAAGGAGAAGGGATTGGGCGTTCCTTTTGAAATGACCTTGGGAGTGCACAGCGATGCAGGTTTTTCCAAAGAAGATGATTTAATAGGCACGCTGGGTATCTATACCACCGATTATAATAATGGTGAACTGAACGCCGGTATCTCCCGTTATGCTTCCCGCGACTTGGCGGACATGGTACTGACCGGTCTGCAACAGGATATCTCCGCCCAATTCGGTATCCGGTGGCAACGCCGCAGCCTGTGGAACCGCAATTACAGCGAGACCCGTCTGCCTGCCGTTCCCTCGATGATTCTGGAACTCCTCTCCCACCAGAACTTCGCCGATTTGAAATTGGGGCACGATCCGCGTTTCAAGTTTACCGTAGGACGTTCTGTTTACAAATCCATACTAAAATACCTGAGTACCATGCATGGGACGGATTACGTAGTCCAACCTTTACCGGTAAATAACTTTGCCATTCACTCCGGAAGTAGGAAAAACACCTTCCAACTAACTTGGCAAGCGGTAGACGACCCGTTGGAACCGACTGCCAAAGCTCAACAATACATAGTCTATACCCGTCTGGGACATGGTGGATTTGACAATGGAACGTTAGTACGCGGTACTGAATATACCTTCGAAGCCGAACCGGGACTGGTATATAGTTTCAAAGTAACCGCAGTCAACAAGGGCGGAGAAAGTTTTCCTTCCGAAATCCTGTCAGCCTATCAGGCAAAGAAAAGTAAAGGAACAATCTTGATAGTCAACGGATTCGACCGTTTAAGCAGACCTGCTACCGTAGAATCTCCTTTCTTGCAAGGCTTTGACTTGAATACGGATCCGGGAATACCTTATATAAATACACCCGCCTTCTGCGGAACGCAACAAAGCTTCGACCGCAGCCGCATAGGACGGGAAACTAAAGACGGGCTGGGATATAGCGGCAGCGAACTGGAAGGAATGTTGATAGCCGGAAATACTTTCGATTATCCGTTCATTCATGGAAAAGCCATCCAGGCAGCCGGAGGATACTCTTTTGTATCGTGTAGTGATGAAGCCGTTGAAAATGGTTTTGTCCGGCTGGCAGATTACCCCATTACAGACCTGATATTCGGAGCCGACAGGCGTCCTTTCTCCCACACATTGCAACAGTTGCTCACAACCTATTGTCAAGGAGGCGGCAACCTGATGCTCAGCGGCTCGTATATAGGAAGCAACATGAACAGTCCCACAGCACTGAACTTCACCGAAAACATATTAAAATATAGTTTCGGAGGCAGTATGCTCAACTCCACTTCGGGAGAAATATACGGAGCCGGCACCCGTTTCAATATCCCCCGCACCATCAATGAACAAACCTATGCCGTACCCGCTCCCGACTGTCTGACTCCGGTGGCTCCGGCTTACTCTGCTTTCGTTTACAATCCGGGAAATTACAGTGCCGGCATTGCCTACAAAGGTACTTATCGTACCTTCGTTCTAGGCTTCCCTTTTGAAAGCATTCAAGGAGTGAAGGAAAGAGCACGGGTAATGAGTGCTATTCTGGGCTTCTTCGGCAGCAAGTGATATTTTTAAACGAAAATAAAAGAACAAATAAGAGGTTATTTCATAAAAACGCCTAACTTTGTCCGTATAAACCATTAAAATAAAACGACTATGTACACTATACAGACTAATGCCTCCGGCACACGCAGCATGGAAATCTCAGAAGAGAACCTGCAAACTATTGAGAAATATGCTTTATTCCAGCATCTGATAGACAGCAACGGTATCGTGGACGAGTCGGTACTGGACAAACTGAAGCTGAATATCCGCTCACTGATAACCAGCGAGGAAGGAAACAATAAAGAGCTGCTCGACCTTTGTATTGATGTAATTTATCATAATAACATGAAAGCTTTCGGACTTCATCAACTCATTCTGCTTTATATCCAATGGGAGAAAGAGAAAAATAAAGATGAAGAAGAGATATAATAAACAATCTCTGTGTTCTCTGTAGCAAAACAAAAAAACAGTATTTATCATTGAAAGAATACAAACTTACAGACTGGTTGCCGACAACCAAGAAAGAAGTAGAGATGCGCGGATGGAATGAACTGGACGTAATCTTGTTCAGCGGTGACGCCTACGTAGATCATCCTTCATTTGGTCCGGCAGTAATTGGAAGATTATTAGAGGCGCAAGGTTTGAAAGTGGCCATTGTGCCTCAACCCAACTGGCGTGATGACCTGCGCGATTTTAAGAAGCTGGGACGTCCACGCCTCTTTTTCGGTGTGTCCGCCGGATGTATGGACAGCATGGTAAACAAATACACTGCCAACAAGCGTTTGCGCAGCGAGGATGCTTATACTCCCGACGGCCGCCACGACATGCGTCCCGAATATCCCAGCATCGTTTATACACAGATTTTAAAGAAAATCTATCCCGACGTACCTGTCATTCTGGGAGGTATAGAGGCATCTTTGCGCCGTGTCACCCATTATGACTACTGGCAGGACTGCCTGCGTAAATCAATCCTGATAGATTCCGGAGCCGATTTATTGATCTATGGAATGGGCGAGAAGCCGATTACGGAACTTTGCAAGAGAATGAAAGAAAGCAAAGACAGTCAGGACGGAGCCCATCTACCCTTACAAAAGGATATTCCCCACGATATACCACAAACGGCTTACCTTATCCGTAAGAAAGGATCAGTTCCGTCCGAGCACTCTGTAATTGAGTGTGTGAACGAAAAGCCAGATATCATCCTACACTCTCATGAAGCATGCCTGAAAGATAAAAAGAAACAAGCCGAAAACTTCCGCTTCATTGAAGAGGAAAGCAACAAGTACGAAGCCTCCCGCATCTTGCAAGATACAGGCAATGAAACAGTAGTAGTCAATCCGCCTTATCCTCCAATGAGCCAAGGCGAACTGGATCATTCTTTTGATTTGCCCTATACGCGTATGCCTCATCCTAAATATAAAGGAAAACGCATTCCCGCATTCGACATGATTAAATTCTCGGTCAATCTGCACCGTGGTTGTTTTGGCGGATGCGCCTTTTGTACCATTTCCGCCCATCAAGGGAAATTTATTGTAAGCCGAAGTAAAGAGAGTATCTTAAGAGAAGTGAGAGCCATAACTGAAATGCCTGATTTCAAAGGCTATCTGAGTGACTTGGGAGGACCTAGCGCCAACATGTATGCCATGCGTGGTAAAGATGAGAAAATTTGCCGGCGATGCAAACGGCCGTCATGTATCCATCCCAAAGTATGTCCCAATTTGAACACGGACCATCGCCCCTTATTGGATATTTATCATTCGGTAGACGCACTTCCCGGTATCAAGAAAAGCTTTATCGGAAGCGGTGTACGCTATGACCTGTTACAATATCAGAGTAAGGATCCGGCAGTAAACCGCAGTACGGCTGAATATACCCGCGAACTGATAGCCAATCATGTCAGCGGGCGTTTGAAAGTGGCTCCGGAACACACCAGTGACTCAGTGCTGCAAATCATGAGGAAACCTTCGTTTTCGCAATTTTATGACTTCAAAAAGACTTTCGACAAAATAAATAAGGAATTGAATATGCGACAGCAGATTATACCTTATTTTATAAGCAGCCATCCAGGATGTACGGAAGAAGATATGGCAGAACTGGCAGTGATCACCAAGAAATTGGATTTCCATCTGGAACAGGTGCAGGATTTCACCCCTACCCCAATGACTGTAGCTACTGAAGCCTGGTACACAGGTTATCATCCATATACGTTACAACCGGTTTTCTCTGCCAAATCACAAAAAGAGAAACTGGCTCAACGGATGTTCTTTTTTTGGTATAAACCCGAAGAACGGCGTGCCATCATCAACGAATTGCGTAAAATAGGACGCGCTGATTTGATAGACAAGCTGTATGGCAAATAAAAGGGTAATGTATCAAATTCACCACAGATCATGTGCAATCTGTGGTGAAATCGTTTTTTAAAGTCTTATTTATCTTTCATCGTGTTTTGATGAAACACAGAAACAGGTCTATGTGTTCCAAGGTACAGATATTGATATTTATTTTCCCCTAAACTTAATTAGAAAAGTACCGCAAATATTAATTGATAAAAATATTGCCTATCCTATTGAATATCATTTATTTTTTCTATCTTTGGGCAAAACCAACTTTTAAATCAATACTGCGTATGGAAACGTATCTCTTCTGGATTGTGCCCATTGCCTCCCTCTTGGCATTGGCACTCGCATGGTATTTCTACAAACAAATGATGCTTGAAAGCGAAGGAACTCCGACAATGGAAAAAATCGCTTCTTATGTGCGCCAGGGCGCCATGTCCTATCTGAAACAACAATACAAGGTGGTAGGGCTGGTATTTCTGGGATTAGTTATTCTGTTTTCTATCATGGCATACGGCTTCAACTTACAAAATCCGTGGGTGCCCATTGCTTTTCTTACCGGCGGTTTCTTCTCGGGACTTTCCGGTTTTTTGGGAATGAAAACGGCCACCTATGCTTCAGCACGTACCGCCAATGCAGCCCAGCACTCTCTGAACAAAGGACTGCGCGTGGCTTTCCGTAGCGGAGCTGTTATGGGATTGGTCGTTGTCGGATTAGGTCTGCTCGATATTTCCTTCTGGTATATATTATTGGATTATTGTATTCCGTCAGATACCTTGAATCCTTCCGCCAAATTATGTGTCATCACCACTACCATGCTTACTTTTGGGATGGGAGCCAGCACGCAAGCGCTTTTCGCCCGTGTAGGAGGTGGAATCTATACCAAGGCAGCCGATGTGGGTGCTGACCTGGTAGGTAAAGTGGAAGCCGGAATTCCGGAAGACGATCCCCGTAATCCTGCTACCATTGCCGATAATGTGGGTGACAATGTAGGTGACGTAGCCGGAATGGGCGCCGACCTCTACGAGTCTTATTGCGGTTCTATCCTGGCTACCGCCGCTTTGGGCGCAGCTGCCTTCATTGGTTCGGATGATACTGTAATGCAGTTTAAAGCGGTCATTGCGCCTATGCTGATTGCAGCTGTAGGTATTTTACTCTCCATCATCGGTATTTTCGCTGTCCGTACCAAAGAAGATGCAGGAATGAAAGAGCTACTCGGTTCATTAGCTACAGGAACCAACTTAAGTTCTGTGCTGATTGTTGTTGCCACTTTCCTTATCCTTTGGGCCTTGGGACTGGAAAACTGGGTAAACATCTCTTTTGCTGTGGTAGTGGGATTAATAGTAGGGATCGTTATCGGTCGCTCTACCGAATACTATACTTCTCAATCTTATAAACCTACACAACGATTGGCCGAAAGTGGAAAGACAGGTCCGGCTACCGTTATCATTTCCGGTATCGGACTAGGTATGGTTTCCACCACTATCCCGGTACTGGCAGTAGTAGTAGGCATCATCTTATCCTATTGGCTTGCTTCCGGGTTTGATTTCGCCAATATTTCCATGGGGCTTTACGGTATTGGTATTGCTGCCGTAGGTATGCTCTCAACATTGGGAATTACCTTGGCTACCGATGCTTACGGACCAATTGCAGACAATGCCGGCGGTAATGCCGAAATGAGCGGATTAGGTAAAGAAGTACGCAGGCGCACTGACGCACTCGACTCGTTGGGTAACACAACTGCTGCCACCGGCAAAGGCTTTGCTATCGGCTCTGCCGCTCTGACCGGATTGGCTCTGTTAGCATCCTATGTAGAAGAAATCCGTATCGGATTAACCCGGTTGGGGCAGACCATTCTGGAATTACCAAACGGCATTACCGTAGATGTTCATAACGCCAGTTTCACTGACTATATGCTTTATTACGATGTAACCCTGATGAACCCCAAAGTGCTAAGCGGCATGTTTTTGGGCAGTATGATGGCATTCCTGTTCTGCGGTCTGACCATGAATGCAGTGGGTCGTGCAGCAGCCCACATGGTAGAGGAAGTACGCCGCCAGTTCCGTGAAATAAAAGGAATTCTGACTGGAGAAGCCGAACCCGACTATGCCCGTTGTGTACAAATCTCCACCAAAGGAGCACAACGTGAAATGGTATTCCCGTCTCTATTGGCTATCATCGCTCCGGTTGCTACAGGATTAGTGTTTGGAGTTCCCGGAGTCATCGGTCTGCTGATTGGTGGGTTGTCCTCCGGTTTCGTGCTTGCCATTTTCATGGCCAATGCAGGAGGCGCATGGGATAACGCCAAGAAATATGTAGAAGAAGGCAATTTCGGCGGTAAAGGAAGTGAAGTTCACAAAGCAACGGTTACCGGTGACACGGTAGGTGACCCGTTTAAAGATACATCCGGTCCCAGTTTGAACATTTTGATTAAACTGATGAGTATGGTTGCCATTGTAATGGCCGGACTGACAGTTGCTTGGAGTTTGTTCTAATAGAAAAGCAGAAAGCCGCTTCAGAGGAGGCGGCTTTCTAACTTTAAAAAAGATTCTGATAAACTATTTTTTAATACTTATCCGGATTTCCATTACTACAAAATGAATGAATATGTCAAAGAAATCACAAACTATTTTTAGTCAAAACATTACAATTGAGTTTGTTCAAGATTTCCATGCATCGCTCCACATTAGACGGACGGATAACCACATGTGCCGTATCTCCCTGAGCAAAAGCATACATATATTCAATAAAGATATTCTCTGCTGCCAGATAGTCCAAAACTTTAGCCAAAGAACCTGCCACATTCGGGCAACTGATACATACCACATCGGTCAGCATCACGGCAAAATTCTCGGCACGAAGTACTTCCACCGCTTTTTCCACATCCGAAACAATCAGGCGAAGTATACCGAAATCAGTAGATTCCGCCATGCTGAACGCATGCATATTGATATCATACTTTGCCAATGTCTTGGTTACGTCATTTATTCTTCCGGTTTTGTTTTCCAGAAAAACAGATAATTGCTTGATTGTCATATCGCATACTTTTTTATTTTAAAATCCGATTGTCTATCACACGTTTACTCTTACCTTCACTACGGGCAATGCTATTAGGTTCCATCAGCTTCACTTCGGCACTGATGGAAAGGACACTTTTCAGTTTGTCGCTCAATGCTTTCTTCATGGCAAGCATACTTCCCATATCATCCGAGAAGAAGTCTTTGCGGACTTCCACTTGTACCTGCAAAGAGTCGAGGTTATTCTTCCTATCCACCACCAGCATATACTGAGGTTCAAACTGAGGCATATCCAAAATAACACTTTCCACCTGAGACGGGAAAACATTGATGCCACGGATAATAAGCATATCGTCACTACGGCCTACAATACCCGACATACGGATATTGGTTCTTCCACACGGACATTCACCCTCCATCAGGGAAGTCAAGTCCTTCGTACGATAGCGCAATAACGGCATACCTTCCTTGGTCAGAGTAGTAAATACCAATTCCCCCACTTCTCCATTCGGAAGACGTTCCAGCGTTTCAGGGTTAATGATTTCAGGATAAAAATGATCCTCATTGATATGCGAACCATATTGTTCCCGGCATTCATAGGAAACACCAGGGCCCATAATCTCACTCAATCCATAAATATTGTAGCCTTTCAAGCCCAGCCGCTCTTCTATTTCCTTACGCATACTCTCCGTCCATGGCTCGGCTCCAAAGGCTCCTATACGGAGGCCGATATCTTTCTTGGTAAGCCCCATACGTTTCACCACTTCTGCTAAATAAAGAGCATAAGAAGGAGTACAGGCAATACCGGTTATACCCAAGTCACGAATCAGACGAACATGCTTTTCCGTATTTCCGGTAGAAGCCGGGATAACAGTCGCCCCCAGATTCTCCACACCATAATGTGCACCCAGCCCACCAGTGAATAACCCATAACCATAACTGACAGAAAAAGTATCATTACGAGTAACCCCATAGGCCGAAAGACAACGCGACATTACTTCAGACCATACGGACAAGTCACGACGTGTATATCCCACAATGGTAGGATTCCCGGTTGTGCCCGAAGAAGCGTGTACACGTACAATTTCCGAAGCAGGAGCAGCCTGAAGTCCATAAGGATAATTATCACGTAAATCCTGTTTGGTAGTAAAAGGAAGTTTTACAATGTCTTCAATAGTCTGAATATCATCCGGAGATAAATCCATCTCCTGCATCTTGTTACGATAAAAAGGGACATTATGATAAACCAGGTTCACCAACTTGTTCAGGCGTTTTCCCTGCAGAGCGCTCATTTCGTCCCGGCTCATGCACTCTTTATTTTTGTTCCAAATCATAATAAATAATTTTTCAATGTGCTAATTAGCCAATGTACTGGTGCACAAACACACCATATGACAATCGGCACATTATCCTATTAGCACATTATTTTCAATGATCTTCATGAAAAGCT
>ERZ773142.1378-NODE-1378-length-13884-cov-2.30212_pt1 | contig 13884 bp, 13 predicted proteins | sample MGYA00580853_ERZ773142 | MGnify/ENA primary metagenome ERZ773142 (study PRJEB29015, sample SAMEA2737862) | human gut metagenome | biome: human gut; feature: human-associated habitat; material: faeces | place: China | collected 2012 ... | reverse complement strand
GGCCGATGGCCTTGATGCCGGACAGAGCATTGCGAAGTCTTTTCGGACCGGCGTGACCGGGGCGATGGATTTTACCAAGAAACGGGCAGAAGTTTTCGCCAACAACATGGTCCGAAATGCAAAAAACATCAGCAAGGCATTCCAGCACCCCATAAAAATCATCCGCAGTGGGCTGGTGTCCGCACTTCGCCGGGCAAAAAAATCTGAGGATGAAACCGCAGACGGCGCGGACGATGCCGGAGACCATCTTGCGGAAATGGGTGCCGCCGGGGAAGATGCCGGCAACCAAATCAAAGAAGCTATATCCGGGGCGGTCAAGGCTTTTGTCGGCTTTGAAGCCATAAAACGCGGCATCGAACTGCTCAAGCAGTTTGGCGCGGCGGCGGTGAGCGCATTCTCTGATGCCGAAAGCACTTCAAAAAAATTTGGCCGCTCTTTCTCCGAGGAAGCGGCCGCATGGGCGGATAACTACGCTGACGCGGTGCATCGGAGTACTGCCGAAGTCCAAAGTTTCATGGTCTCCAACAAGGCCATGTATAACGAGTTGGGCATTACGGCTGCTGCGGCCGAAAACCTCTCTGAAATGACGACCTCGCTGGCGTATGACTTCGGTAATGCGTTCAGCATGGACGATTCGGAAGCGCTGTCGCTTATCCAGAGCGCGATCGGCGGCAGCACCGATGCTCTGAATGAGTACGGAATTGTCCTCGATAAAACGGCCTTGAAGAACAGCGCCGCAGCTCTGGGGCTTGGTACCAATATTGATGCTCTGGATGATGCCGCAATGGCTCAGGTCAGGCTCAATGCCATACTGGAGCAGAGCGGCGACATTCAGAAAGCCGCGGTCGAGCAGACCGGCGGCTTGACGAACTCCATCAAATCGCTGAAAGGCGAAATGGCCGATTTCATGGCTGATGCCGGGGAAAAATTTTCCCCGGCGCTGGAAGATATGGTCGGCGTTTTTCTGGATGAATGGCCGGAGCTGGAGCCGACACTGCTTGAATTCGTTGGAATCCTTGCAGATGGGATGAGCGCCGCTGTGCCGGTCATTTCCAATCTGGCGCAAAGTATCCTGCCGTCCCTGATTTCCACGCTGGGAACTCTGTTTGATGCTGCCGGGCCTGTCCTGAGCGTCATCGGAGATCTGGCGCAGGAAATTTTGCCGCCGCTGGCCGGAATTATCAGCGAGCTGGCGGCGAATGCGCTTCCTCCTTTGAGAGATATTTTCGATGAGCTGAACTATCGTGTGGTTCAGCCCCTGATGCCTGTGTTGCAAGAACTGGCCGAGGATCTACTCCCTGTCCTCGGTATGGCTCTTGGGTCAGCGGCGGATATGGTTGGCCCTCTTGCAGATGCGTTTATGCCGCTCCTGACGGACATTCTCCCTGTGTTCGGCTCGTTGGTATCGACGCTGGCCGGGTCGATCATCCCGCCGCTGACCGATATTTTGCAAGTTGTGATTCAGGCACTACAGCCGATAATTCGGCTCGGCCTGCAAATCGTAGAAAATATCCTGCCGGTGGTGACCCCGCTCATCGAAGCGGCGGGTTCTGTGCTGTCCGGCGTGGTCGTGCCGGTGCTGGACTACATTTCGCCGGTGCTGGGGGTAATCGCCGATGCACTCGGCGTTGTGGTGGGCTGGGTAAGTGATTTGCTCGGATTTTTCACCAGCGGCGTGAGTGCAGTGGTCGATTGGTTCAGCGGGCTGTTCGGCGGGGCAAAGGACAGCACCGATGCCGTGCAGGAACTAACCGGCGCTGTCAGCGATTTGGACGGTGCTGCTGGCACGGAAACCTCGCTGGCAGTTGACACGTCGGAGTATTCCTCCAGCGTTTCACAGGCTTCCCAGCAAGCGCAGGAAGCTGTTTCTGAGGCAGCAACCGCTGCCCGCGAAATCTCCAACGAGAATTACGGGCAGATGGCAGAGGATGCAGAGACTGCCTATGCGAGCATGACCCTTGATGCAGAAAATGCTTGGGACCGCATGGAAAAGGCGGCATCCGAGGGCGCAGAAAACATCATCGGGTCTATCCAGAAAATTTTGTCTGCGGCTGATGCTGTCAGCGGCATCAATATCAATCTGAGCAGCAGTGCGAACATTCCGCACAATGCTGATGGCACAGATGATTTTGAGGGCGGCTGGACACACATCAATGAGCGCGGCGGCGAAATGGCATATCTGCCGTCCGGCACCGCAATTATCCCGGCCGACAAGACAGATGAAATTATCAACAACTCTACCAGCAGTTCCAGCGTAACCTATGAGGATCATTCTACTTTCTCTCCGACCATCAGCATCACGCTGGGCGGGGAAACCACAAAAGCCGATGCTGAAGAAATCGTCCGCCGGGTAAAACAGGCGATGGAAGATTTCTGGCAGGAGAAGAAAGAGGAAGAATATCACGAGCGCACCCTGCAGGGAGCGTATGCACAGTAGGGGGTGATTTTGTGGCATACACCATTACAGGCGAAAAGTGCGGGACGGTCCGCCTTGACGCTGAAAAGACCGGCGTAGTCGTAACGGAAAGCGTCCAGCGCAGCAGCAAGGTTACGTCAAACCCGGTGGAAAAGGGTTCCGACATCAACGACCATGTTATCAATGATCCGGTGGTCTTTTCCATTATGGGTGTTTTTCTTGACGAAGATCAGTCCGATATTCTGGAAAGAATGTGGAAAGAAAAAGATGTGGTTGAGTATACCGGGCGCACCCGGATCTCTGACTGCGTTATAACCTCGTTCAAATCCGACATAAGCGCTGACAATAAAAACGGCTCAAAGTTCACCGTAAGCCTCAAGGTCATCAACCGGGTATCCGCAGAGTATGTGGCAAGCGGTGAGCAGATGATGTCCGCACAGGATGCCAACGCTTCAAAAAAGGTCAGCAAGTCGCAGACAAAATCGACTACGGCCGATGGTCTGCATACAACGGTGTCCCAGACTATTTCCTCCAGCGCGTATTCCTCTTATGTCAACAGCTATGCGAACAAGGCGGCAAGCAGCAGCGGGCCGTCTGGCCGCACGACAAGGGCCTACAGCGCCGCGTAAAGGAGTGAAGCTATGGAGGGGTTGAAACTCATCGACCTCGGAAATGAGGTCAGCTATATTGATGTTGACACGTCAAAGGTGCCTTATACGTTCTCCGTCAAGCTGGGCGACAGGACGTTTGCATTCAGCATCCGCTACAATGAGGTAGGCGGTTTCTTTACGGTAGATCTGTCGATTGCCAGCACAGGTGAAGTGCTGGTGTACGGTGATATTGTGAGATATGGCCGACCGCTGTTCAACAGCGTGGAGGATGAGCGCTTCCCGGTGCCGGTCATTATGCCGCTGTGCCTGACCGGCGACGATATTTCGGAGGTCACATTTGAAAATTTCGGAAAAGAAGTTCGGCTGTACCTCTGGGAAAGGAATGCAGCGTGAAGTTTTGGAAGCGTCAAGCGACCTTGCAAATAGGGTCGAAGCGGTTTGGCATGGATGATCTCTATTTCAAGTTTACGGTGCCATTTGAGGACAGCGAAAAACTGGGAACAGCGACCATCGAAGCCTACAACCTATCTCCGGCCACTCGCAACAGCATCAAAAAAGGAATGCCGATTATCCTCAATGCAGGATATGAGGGGGACATAGGTGCTATATTCACCGGGAAAGTTTCACAGGTTTCGGACAAGCATAGCGGCACAGAGGTCATTACCACCATTGCGGCCGCTGAAGCTCTGGAAGAATGGCTCTCGAAAGAGGTCAACAAGACCTACACCGCCGGGAGCAAGGCCAGTGCCATTGTAAAAGACCTGCTCAACATTTTTGGGCTTGAGGTTGGAACGATGGAGCTGGCGGTGGATAAAGAATACCCTCGCGGCAAGGTCTGCAAGGGCAAGGTGAAAAATGTCCTGACGGAGATTGTGACCTCTGACTGTAAGAGCCGCTTCCTCATAAGAAACGGCATTGTTACCATCAATGACCCCAAAACAGGCACGAAAACAGGATACGTCCTCAGTGCTGAGTCGGGGCTGTTACAGGCAGCGGAAGCCACGGACCGCACCGAAACAACAACCCGCCAAACGACCGTCAAGGATGGAAAAGAAAAGCAGGAGGTTACCTATAAGCGGGAATGCCTGCTGAACTACCATCTGGCCCCGGCGGATGTGGTGAAAATAAAGTCGGATACTCTGAATGGAAACCACCTTATCAAAGGCGGTCAGCATACAGGATGCCCGGATGGCGACTGGAAAACAACGATTGAGGTGAAGCCTGTATGAACGGCAAAAGAGAATATGACCTGAGAGATCAGGAGCGCCGTGAACAGGCGGCCAATGTCCGCGTTGGAGCCTTGTGCCGGGTGGAAAAATTTGACCCTGCGGCCATGCGGGTTGATGTGCAGCCGCTTTCCAAAGCACTGGATGCCGGCGTGTATCGTACCCAGCCGCAGATTTTGTCTGTCCCGGTCGCGCTGGTTCGGGGCGGCGGCTTTGTCCTGCGCCCCTGCTACAAAGCGGGGGATGTTGGGGTGCTGCTCTATATCGACCACGATATTGACCGCATTGCGGCATCTGGAGAAGAAAGCGAGCCGAACACGGAACGCAACCACTCTGATGAAGATGCCGTTTTTATCGGTGCATTTGTGCCGGCATCTAACCCGCTGTCTGGACTGCCGGACAACTGCCTTGTGATGGCGACCGAGGGCGGCGGGATCTATGTGGCAGTGAAACAGGACAAGGTGGAAATCAAGGGCGATGTGGAAGTTCAGGGCAAAGTTAAAGTCCGGGATGACGTGATCGCCAAAACGATAAGCCTTGTCAACCACAAACACACGGACAGCAGGAACGGCAACACGTCGGCCCCGCTGCCCTGAGGAGGGGAAGAATGGCAAACATTACTGTTCTGGCATTGGATCCTCAAACAGGAGATTTGTGCTTTGATGCCAATGGGATGCTGATGCTCCGTGAGGATGCAGAAGCGATCGCGCAAAACGTCAGAAACAATCTTCTGACATGGAAAGGCGAATTTCCACTCAATGCCGATCATGGAACCGACTGGGAACGTGTTGTGCAGCAGCCCCGCAGTGAAGCGGTGGATGAAGCGGACAGCGTTGTGCGGTCGAGCATTTTTCAGGAACCGTATGTGCAGGAAATCAGTTCTCTTTCCATGACGGCCGATGGCCGGGCGCTCGGTGTGGAATTTTCGGGTGTCCTGTACAATGGCGAAACAATCAGAGTGGAGGTGAACACTGGTGGATGAATACGGATGGGGCCTGACCTCAGCTGGTTTCCGCCGCCCGACATACAATGAACTGCTGGATGCTCTGGAGCATAAAGCGAGGGAATTGTTTGGGGCAACGGCGAACCTGACCGTCAGAAGCCCTCTCGGCCTGTTCCTGCGCATTTTTGCATGGATACTCAATATCCTGTTCTCTGTGCTGGAAGATGTCTACAACAGCCGCTTTGTGGACACAGCGGTTGGCACCTCGCTGCTGAACCTCGGTAGAGCCATCGGCCTACGTGTGCTGTCTGCCCAGAAAGCCAGCGGCTATATCATGGTGACTGGCCCGCCGGGGGTCATAGTACCGGCGGGATGGCTGGTTGAAACTGCGGCCGGCATCCAGTTCTTTGCTGTTTCGGATACTGAAATTGGTGCAGAGGGTACGGTCATGGTGCCGTTCCGCTGCACAAGCACTGGCCCGGATGGTAATGTGGCGGCGGATACGATCACCACCATCACAAACCCCGGCTCGGTAGCCGGTATTACGGCTGTAACAAACCCGGCGGCGTTTACTGGCGGTAGAGAACGGGAAACGGATGAAGAATTCCGCGACCGCTACTATGCCAGCGTGGACTATGCCGGCGGCGTGAATGCGGACAGCATCCGTGCCGCCCTGCTCCAGAATGTTGATGGCATCATGGAAGCAAAGGTGTTTGAAAATGATGCTGATGATGTGGATGACTACGGCCTGCCGCCGCACAGCATTGAAGCTGTTGTTTACGGCGGTCTGGACAGCGACATTGCGCAGATCATTTACAAAGAACTGGGTGCCGGCATACAGACGACCGGCCAGAAAGTGGTTGAGGTTATCACCGCTTCCGGAGCAACAAAGGCAATTCACTTCAACCGGCCGCACCCGGTACCTGTCTATGTGAAAGTGGTCGGGCTGTCTACCAGCGGGGACTTCCCCCATGATGGAGTAGACCAGCTCAGAGCGGCTATTGTCGCATACATCGGCGACAACGAAAGCGGCGGGGTGAGCATCGGCGAAACTTTGTATCACCAGCGGCTTCCGGCGGTGCTGTACAAGGTTCCCGGTGTTTTGGATTTCGATGTACTGATCGGTACGGATGCGGAAAATCTTCAGGCGGATAACATCCCGGTGGATAGCCGCTCCAAGGTTGTCACGGATGATGGGATGGTGACCATCGATGCGTGAATACGGCTATCTTGAAAAGATGCTGGACATACTGACAGACCCCTATACCCACCGGGATCTACAGAATGTCCGAAAAAACCGTAAGCTGGAAACGAACATCGGAAAACTGTTTTCCCTGCTGGCAGATGGCTTTGAGGTCATCCATAAAAATGCCGAACTGGTTCGGCTGTGGGATGACCTTGAAAATGCTGAGGGCGCAGTCCTTGACCGCTATGGAGCCAACTTTGGTGTACAGCGCGGTGCAGCAAGTGATGCCCTCTACCGAATTTTAATCCGGGTCAAGATGCTGGCACAGCTTTCCGGCGGCGATGGCGATACCGTCATCCGGGCAGCGGGGGAACTGCTGGGTGTTCAGTTTTCGGATATCGAGTTGCAGGACGTGTCCCCTGCAAAGGTCGCACTGTATGTGGATCAGAGCTTGCTTTCTGAGGAACGGCTGGCGCTGATAGATCAGATTGCAGTTGCCCTCAAGCGTATTCTGACCGCCGGTGTTGGCCTACGCCTGTATCTGCGGACCTACCGCACATACCGCTATGACCTGAACATTGGTCACGGCGCGATGGTAAATGTGGTTCGCTGGCTTCCTCCCGTTTCACAGGACCGCAGCAGCCGGGCAGATTTCAAAATCGGCCACGGCAGCTTTACCGAAGCTGATTTCTATCCGCCGATTGTTGGAAAAGACCGGCTGTTTGAAAGCCGCTTTGAAACATCAAGAGGAACCTATCTGCCGCCTGTGATCGAGGGCGTATACCCTGACACTGTGCAGACGGCCACCATGGCGCATGAGGGCGTGCGTGGCGCTGTTTACCATACACACCTCAAGCCCAGAAGAATTGATTAAGGAGAGAGCTTATGGCGAAATATGAAGACGGCAGCTATGGGTCTGCCGCCGGCATTGCCCTGATCGCAAAGGTTCTTGCTGGCCGCTGTGCGATGAAATACACGCGGGTGGCCGTGGGCAAGGGCAATATCCCGGACGACAAGACCCCGAAAACCATGACGGAGCCTGCCGATTATGTCATGGATGCCGTGATTGCGGGCATCACCAACCCGGTGGATGGTGAGTGCCAGGTCACGGTGCAGATCAACTCGGCAAATGTGGACAAGGGCTTCTACTGCACGGCGGTTGTCCTTTATGCAGAAGACCCCGATGAGGGCGAAGTCCCTTATACCTATCTCGTGCTGGAAAATGAACCTGAATGGATCCGCCCGGCAAGTTCGATTGTGGGCAAGCTGGCTACCATTGATCTGATCGCCGCTGTTGGTGATGTTGATACCGTGACGGCGGCAATCGACCCGGAAGCCATTGCAACGGTGGCGGCAGTAAATGACCTGCTCCAGCGGCACAATGAAGACCCGGAAGCTCATGCCGGCATCATCATGGATGCAGTGGGTTCCGCCATGAAGAAGCTGGAGGAGTCCGGTCAGATCATGGATCAGAAGACTGTTGAGACTATGATTCGCAAGGAGATTGCGGAACATGGCAGCGGTGGGTACTACGGTACATACCTTCTGACGTTAGCTGCATCGGGCTGGGAACAGGCTGATGAAGAAAGCCCGGACTACAGCTATATCTATACCGCAGAACTTCCCGACAGTACGAGCGCCCTCATTCCGAGCGGCGCACCTCTGCTGGGAAGTTTTCATATTGCCGAAGATGCGGGTGTCGTGAACGGATGCGAAACCGGGGATGGAGTGGTGAAATTCTACTCCAAGGAAGTCCCCGCCGCAGACATTTCCACTTGCATCATTCTGTTTGGCAAGGGAGGGGGTGGAGAGAGTGACTTGACCGTTGCGACCCGCGAACAGCTGGGACACGTTAAGATTGGTAACGGAATCGAAGTGACCGAAGACGGCACGATTTCGGCCAATGCAAAGGTGTCCGAAGATCAGATTGCAACTTCGGATGATACTTCCGAAATGCTGAAAGAAATTTATGGTGAGTAAATCACAGAAAATTTAGGAGGAAAACTACTATGGCTTACAATGAGAAACATCTGGTAAAACTGGCTGACCTGAAGGCACTGGGTACCAAGCAGAAAGAGGTCGCCGATGCTCTGGCGGCGCGTGTTGATACTCTGGAGAATGTTGGCTCTCAGGCCAACGTCCTTGAGGGTGTCAAGGTGAACGGCACTGCGCTGGCTATTGCCAATAAGATGGTTGACATCCTGATCGCCACTGGCTCCAAGAACGGCAGCATTTCCGTGAACGGTGCTGATGTTGCCATCAAGGGGCTGGCCGCTCTGGCTTTCAAGGCAAAGGTTTCTCAGTCGGATCTCGATGACGCGCTGGCTGCTGTTCTGGAGGGCAAGGCTGACAAGGCAACTACTCTGGACGGTTACGGCATTACCAATGCCTACACCAAGGATGAGATCAACGCCAAGATCAGCGCCGTCTATAAGCCTGCTGGCGCTGTGGCCTTTGCTGAACTGCCCTCTCTGTCTGAGAGCATTCTGGGCAACGTGTACAATGTCACCGATGCTTTCACCACTACCGCGAACTTCGTTGAGGGTGCGGGCAACAAATATCCCAAGGGCACCAATGTCGTGGTGGTCAAGGTCGGCGATGCCTACAAGTACGATGTGCTGGCTGGTTTCGTTGACCTGTCCGGTTATGTGGAAAAGGAAGCAGGCAAGGGTCTGTCTGATGAGAACTTCACTGCGGCCCTCAAGGATAAGCTGAACGGCATTGTGGCTGGCGCAAACAAGTATGTCCATCCCACCCACACCGCTGCTGCGAGCGGCTTGTACAAGACCACCGTGGATGAAGAGGGCCATGTGACCGCCACCACTCCTGTGACCAAGGATGACATCACCAAGCTGGGCATCCCTGCGCAGGATACCACCTATGACGAGGCTACCACTGCCAAGGCTGGCCTGATGTCCGCTGCGGATAAGACCAAGCTGGATGGAATGGGCGCCACCATCAATAAGGCCATTGCGGACCACACGGCTACCGATGCCGAGGTGTCCGAGATGCTGGCCGAGGTCTACGGCGAGTAAGTTCATAAGCATGGATAGCGGCGGGGATGTCCCGCCGCTCCCTTTTTTGGGGAGGTGATCCTATTGAGCGAAAAGCTCACGACCCTTTCCCAGCTTCGGGCGGTGTCCCAGAAGTCAAAAGATCGGGCGGCACAGGTGGCTGATGCCGCGGCCGCTGCTTTGGATGAAATGGATGGAGTAAAAGCGGATAAAACGGAGTTCGTTTCTTTTTCTATCCCTGCAACTGGCTGGAAAACTGACAGCAGTGTTCCCGGCTATACGAACTACATCGACATTGCAATCAGCGGCTTAACGGCGGCTGACTATGTGGCGGTGGATGTTGTCCCGGCGAGTAGCGCAGTTGCACGAGCGGCAAATTTTGTTGCGACCGAAAGCCGTGCCGGCATCCTCCGGCTCCGTGCGGCATCGGTGCCAACAGCTGCGATTTCGGCGCAGTACCACATCATCACGGCCGCGACAGCGGCAAAGGAGGGTTAATCTTATGGCATGGGGTCCTTTTAATGCTGGTGGTGGCGGCGGTTCGTCCGGCGGCACTGCGGCAGATATTTCCTATGACAATAGCAAGTCCGGCATCTCGGCGGCGAATGTGCAGGAAGCCATTGATGCGCTTTCTGTGCTGACCCTGACGATTCAGGCCGTGCCTACCCAGAGCGGGAGTCTGACCTATACCGGTTCCACCCAGAGTCCCACATGGAAAGGCTATGACATCAGCATGATGACGATCGGGGGCGTGACCTCCGGCATCAATGCTGGCACCTATACGGCCACGTTTACGCCCATCGGCAAGTATGTCTGGACGGACGGCACGCAGGAAGCCAAGAGTGTGTCGTGGACGATCGGCAGGGCTGAGGTCAAGAATGTGCCGGCGCAGACCGGCAGCGTGACCTACAATGGCTCGGCGCAGTCCCCTGCATGGAGCAACTATAACAGTTCTCAGCTGACGATCGGCGGCACGAGCAGCGCAACCAACGCTGGCAGCTACAGCGCCACCTTTACCCCGACTTCCAATTATAAGTGGTCGGATGGGACGACTACGGCCAAGAGCGCTTCGTGGACGATCGGCAAGGCAACCGGCAGTATTACGCTGTCCGCAAGCAGTCTGAGCCTGACCTACCCGAAAACCTCTGGCACCATCACTGTTACGCGGCCTGGCAGCGGTACGGTGACCGCATCCTCTGGCAGTACGAACATTGCAACGGTAAGTGTTTCCGGCACCACCATCACGGTGACCGCAAAGGCGACCGGCAGTGCCACTATTACGGTCAATGTGGGTGCAGATACCAACTATACTGCGCCGTCCAGCAAGACGTTCACAGTGGCCGTTACGCTGGTGTCCAAAACGCTCAGCAGCAACAGTTGGGCAGTCATCAAGGCCGTCAGCGATGCTGGGCAGGGTGCAAACTACTGGTCTGTTGGTGCCACGAAGTCCGTGACCATCAATGGCAAGGTGGGTGCGACTACGATCTCCAGCTTGAAAGTTGATGCCTTTATCATCGGTTTCAACCACAATTCCGGCAAGGAGGGCAGCAACCGCATCCACTTCCTGTTGGGTAAGATCAGCGGCAAGTTTGTTGGTCTGGTGGATAGCAGCTACGGCAGCACGACTTCCACGTCTGGCGCATTCACGATGAACACCAGCAACACGAACTCTGGCGGCTGGGGAAGCAGTCAGATGCGAAGCAAGGTACTGGGGAGCGCAAGCTCTCCCACCAGCCCGACCGCGAACACTCTGATGGCCGCACTTCCCTCTGATCTGCGGGCAGTGATGAAGTCCTGCACGAAGTATACGGATAATAAGGGCGGCGGCAATACCGCCAGCAACGTGTCCTCTACCACGGATTATCTGTTCCTGCTGTCCGAGTATGAGGTTTTTGCAACGCACCAGTATTGCAATGATGCGGAGCCGAACTATCAGGCACAGTACGATTACTTCAAAGCGGGTAACAGCAAAGTTGCCAATAAACATTCCGCCACCGGAGCGGCGGCGGTCTGGTGGCTGCGGTCGCCGAACTACAACAACATCAACAACAACAACTACTTCTGCGCGGTTTCGTCGTCGGGGTCGTTGGACTATAACAACGCTAACAATGCGTATGGTGTTGTGCCCGGATTTTGCCATGCTTGGTCACATGGAGTAGCCATAGGTGAAAGACGACCATAGCAAAAGGAGAGGTACTTCCCGGAGGGTCAAACCTCTAAAACTGCTTTTCGACATGCTGACACGGACGCTTCTTGCATGGCGCGGGATGCATCTTACCGCGTTTCATGTGCCGGCATAAAGCAGATTAGACGATGCCCGACAATTCATCTGCGCGAGGAGCGAATATTTTATGACAAGTCAGGAGCGCCATGAAGCACGATACCAGCGCCGCCGGGCAGCACGCCGAGCCAGACAGGAAGCCCGTTGTGCCGCCCTCGGTTCGTTGGAAGAAGTATTCAGTTACCACACGATGTTCAAATATGGCCGGAAATGCTGCAACGGTGTACGCTGGAAGCAGAGCACGCAGAACTTTGAGCGGCATCTGTTTTCCCACACAGCGAAGCAGCGGCGGCTTATTTTGGCAAAAAGGTGGCGGCCTAAGAAATACGTTCATTTCACGGTCTGCGAACGCGGCAAGATTCGTGGGATTGACGCTCCTCATATTACAGACCGACAAATCCACAAGGTCATCAGCAAGGAAGTGCTGGAGCCGCTTTACGACCCCAGCATGATCTATGACAACGGTGCAAGCCGGATTGGTAAGGGGCTGCACTGGCAGATCAAGCGCATCAAACAGCAGCTGGCACGGCATTACCGCAAGTATGGCCGTGCGGGCGGGGTGCTGTTGCTCGACCTGAAGAAATTCTTCCCTTACGCACCCCATTCCATCATCTATCAGCGGCACCAGCGGTATATTCTGAACCCTGATTTCCGCCGGATAGCAGATACCATTATTGATACTGCTCCCGGCGAATTTCCGGGCCGTGGGATGCCGCTGGGCGTTGAGCCGAGCCAGCAGGAAATGGCGGCAATGCCCAGTGCTGTGGACAACTGGATTAAATGCCAGATGTCCACGCATAGCGCCGGACACTACATGGATGATTACTGCATTATTCTCCCGGACATCGAAGATTTGAAAAAGCTGGGCCGTGCCATCGTGCGTCAGTTTGAAATCCGCGGTATCCCGGTTAATAAGAAAAAATGCAAGATTATCCCGCTGACGAAGCCTTTCCGCTGGTGCAAGGCTCGCTTTACCTTGACCGAGACGGGAAAAATCAAGGTGAACGGTTCCAGAGATGGTGTGATACGCGCCCGGCGGAAGCTGAAGCTGTTCCATCGGGAATGGCTGGCCGGGAAACGTACCCTGCAGGAGGTGGCGCAGTATATGAACTGCCAAGAAGCCTACTATAAAAATTTTGATGACCATGGGCGGCTGCTGCGTCTGCGGCGGCTTTGCTATGCAATTTTTGGAGGTAGAGTGCCTTGTTCAAAATCATCAAAGCCAGTGATGGCACCGTCCTTGCCTTGACCGAGGACGTGACCTACATCAAAAAAGCCGACAACGGCTGTTATATCCTCTGCCCGGAGCCTGATGCTTCGGGCATTTCTTATGCCGGCACGCCGTATCATCTGCTCGATCGTGACCCTATGGGGGACGATTTGGAAAGCGTTATGCTGGAGCAGACCGATATTGGAAGCTGGGTCACGGAGACCCAAACCGCCATCGAGGATGCTGATGCTCTCAACGTGGATCAGGCGTACCGCTTGACATTGCTGGAGCTGGGCATCACTGATGATACCGATGCTTCTTGAGAAAGGGGGTGAACTGAATGCTGTATCGTACTTGCAAGCGCATGATCGAAAAGGGCAACACCGCTGGCATGGCAACCAAGCTGGATGTCTTTTACGCTGCCAACAAGCTGACCGAGGACGAGTATAACGAGCTGACCGCTCTGCTCGCCGAGAAGACCGAGAAGAAAGAGCAGGTCTAACCCATGGAGCATGAACGCTTTATCGCCCGCCGCCGGGCGCGCTTCGACGGCATAGATGGAAAAGTGAATATTCCCTATGGAACCGCCCTGACCTGTCAGGACGGTTTTCTTATGCACAAAAACCAGCGTGTGTGTGCTGTGGGAAGCCAGAACGGCATGGACTGCTTTGTGCAGGACGATGACGGTAACGGCACCCTGCGCGGGGAACTGGTAGGGAGCATCCAGAGGTGCCTTGAGCGCCGGGATGCGGACTATCAGACCCGCTGGAACCGGGTTTGGGCATCGGCACTCTGCCAAAAGTACCGCCGCCCGGAGTCCGAAGACTACTGGCTGTGGGCGAGAGCGTTTTTTGATGCTCCGATTTTTGATTTGCAGGCAATCGCCGCGCTGGTTCAGTAACCAGCTTGTGAGACCGAACAGGGGGCTTTGCCCCCTGTTTTTTTGTAAAAAATCAAAAGGAGGTTCGGATGGACCAGCCTATCACAAGGGCCGAGC
>ERZ773142.1375-NODE-1375-length-13901-cov-11.8702_pt1 | contig 13901 bp, 11 predicted proteins | sample MGYA00580853_ERZ773142 | MGnify/ENA primary metagenome ERZ773142 (study PRJEB29015, sample SAMEA2737862) | human gut metagenome | biome: human gut; feature: human-associated habitat; material: faeces | place: China | collected 2012 ... | reverse complement strand
TCAAGATAGCCACTACCTGTTACCGGGTTTGGATTGATTCCCGGCACCTTTGTACTGGTTCCTTTAATATAGTAATTTACTGTATATCCAAGTTTGCTTGCTTCGTTGACGGATAATCACCGATCGGTGCTGGCGCAAGGGAATCTTTCGTTACGAAATGTCCATCTTCAGCTTTCTGATAAGAAGTATTCAGACCTGCATTTTTCAAATAATAGTTGACGGTATATACATCATTAACATCTAATCTAACATTACAATCTACATGATGATCCGGATATGTTCCATTATTCTTTGAAATTTTGTACGGAACAAGATAAATCGCTGTTACATCGCTTGCCCGAAGATTCTGAAGTTTAAGTTCCTCTGCAGTAGCAGATTTGAAATTGTCAAATATATCATTCCAATATTCTGAATTTCTTGTTACCTTCAAGCTACCATCAGATTGTGCCTCACCCAGACCAGACGGCCAGGAGATAACTCTTATAGCAGTATCGTTATAAATATTCTTGTTATCGGTCCAAACTGCGTTAGCTTCATCTACCGTTCCGGTTCCGAGATTTCCACTCCACTCTGTTGTACTATTAGAGTCAGCATTCTTTGTTGGATCTTTCAAATAATAAAACTGTGCAGATACAGTGCTCGTTCCAACAGAGATTTTAGCCTGATCGATCATCGTCCGACCATTATATAATGTTATAGTAGCTGTTCCATTACCGTTTCCAACCTTAAGTGTTGTACTATCATATCCATTATAAGATTCATTGGCACTAACACTGGCAACTGAAGAATTGTTTGAATACCATCGATGAGCCGAACCATATGTTCCACTACTGGAATAAATCTTTAGGCTCTGCCCTTTTTTCAGCAGCATATTTTTTAATTCTTTTGCCGACTGGCTAGTTCCACTGCCAGTAATTGCATAAATCGTAAAGTGCTCTGCCTTGAATCCAACTTCCTCTACAGCCGCATCCTCTACGTTCTGCTCGCTGACAGTCTCAAGCTTCAGCTCGCCTGCCTCAGCCTCTGCTGCATTTTCTGCGCTCAGCTGGGTCTTGCTGGTATCGTCTACTGCTACGATCTCGACCTTATCGGAAGCCTCGGTCATTTCCTGGATCGGAGCACCGGTGAAGGTTACGTCTACATAGCCGCTCTCGGACCAGCTGTTGCTGAGTTTCTTCCCATTATAAAGGAGATTGATATCATATGCTAATACGCTGTGAACGGTTGTGCCCTCGGCCTCACTGTCCATCTTCTCTTTGATGGTATCGCCCAGAGCGTCGGTCACTTCGGTTACGGAAAGCTCGGTGCCTTCCGGAAGAATGCCTTCCTCTGCGTGCAGGCTGATGGTCACGCCTTCGCTGCTCACATAGGATGCGCTGAATTCCGGATGTGCCACGCCCACGGTTTCTTCCAGGCTTGCCACGATCTCCAGATCTTCGGTAACGGCTTCTACTGCATAGACATGCTCATGCTGCTCCAGATCGGATGCGCTTGCCACATCTGCTGCGTCTGCCTCTTCCAGAGGTTCGCCGTTGGCGGTTACTTCGGTGATCTCGTAGCCCACCTGCGGGTCTACTGCAAAGTACAGGGTCTCGCCTTCGTTTACAGTGTGTGCGCCTTTGATCGTTGCTGCGCCTACCGGATCTACAGAGTAATCTACGCTGTACTGGCCCTCTACTGCTGCCTCACCTGTCAGGTCCTCGGCCTTTACCACATACGCTCTTGCGTTTGCGTTGCCCCAGATGGTTACGGTATTGTATGCCTTACCATTCAGCTCGCCTGCCAGTTCAATGGAATCATCCTCCAGGAACTGCTCGTCATTGTCAAAACCAATATTCTCGCTGCCGCCGTTGTCTGCCGGCTGTTCTCCGGTTGTTTCATCCGGAGCGGTAACGTCTTCGGTCGGAGCCTCAGTCTCTTCGGTGAGCTCGCCGTCTGTCTCATCGGCTGCGGTGGTCTCGTCTGCCTGAGTCTCGTCTGCAATGGTCTCTTCCGCGGTGGTCTCTGCAGGAGCCTCAGTTTCTTTTTCCGGCTCCTCAGCTTCGGTTTCAGTCTCTGCTTCGGTCTCTTCCTCAGCGTCTGCTGCCGGAGCTTCCCCTGCCGCTTCTGCGCTGGTGCTTACACGGAATACCTTCTTTGCAGAGATGGATGCGCTTGCGCTTCCCTCTTCCGGAGTAAGCTCAATTTCTTCCTCAGCCTCTTCTGCTGCCGGTGCCTCTGCTTCGGTTTCCGGCTCAGTCTCTGCTTCGGTCTCTTCTGCTGCGGAGGTTTCTGTCTCAGCAGTTCCCTCTGCACCGGTGGTCTCCTCTGCCTCGCCGTTCTCGGAAGCGTTCTCGCTCTCGGTTACGTCTGCTTCGGTCTCGGCTGCTTCAGTTTCGTCAGAAGCGCTCTCGGCTTCAGAGGTCTCGCCTTCCGGCTTTACAACCTCTGCCTGCGGCTTCTTTTCATCGTCCACCATGGTGGTGCCGCTGTAGTCTTCCGCGTTCTCCACACCCTCTGCATCTTCGATGTTAGTGGTGTTCGGATTTACGGTGACACGTGCAGTTTCATATCCGCTTACGTTTGCGCGGAAGGTTACTGCCATGTCGCTCTCGTTGATGAACAGGAATACCACATCGTCGGTACCTGCGTTGTAGAATACCTGCAGATCTGTATGCTCTGTTGCATAACTGCTGTCGATATCTACATCGAGCTGATACACCTTTCCGGCCTTGCTTCCTATCAGCTTTTCATAGGAAGTCTTAAGGCTCTTTTGTTTTGCTTTCAGCTCCAGGGATGAAAAATCGAACACATCTCCACTTTCCAGAGCTGCGCTGATCGCATCCTCAAGTTCGCTGCTGTTAAGCAGGAACAGAGAGCTTTCTTCTTCGCCTGCCGCGAACGCCACGGTCAGGTTGGTGCCAAAGTTGGTCACAACCATGGCTACCGTCAGCATAAACGCCACGATGCGTTTATACTCGTGCCTGATGACTTTTCTCAGGCCCAGTGTTTTCGCTTCGAGTCCCTTCATACTTCTCTCTCCTTTTCCCTTTATTTTTTGCTATCTAAATGTAAGGATAACGTTTTTCAGACAACTGTTTCATTGTCATCTTCAGTATACTCTTTTAAGCGTTACAAGAACTGTTATTTTCCATATTTTTCCTTAATTTTTTCTGATCCTTCCGCAATTTCCAGCTCCTTGACGTTCTTCCCCATATTTCTTTTCAGGCTGTCTCCACTCACTGCCAGTGCCGGTCTGCATGCGTAATATACATCAATTTTCCGGCGCCGGTTCACCGCCCGGAAGTTCCTGCATACACGCTCTGCCGCGATCTTACAGCCGTCCTGGTCTGTGCTGGTGACCAGCACCAGGAACTGATTTTTGCCGTAGCGGGTGTACAGATCTGATCTGCGCACCGAACGGATAATGGAGCGTTCCAGTCTCTGCCGTACCTCCTCCAGCTGCTCGGAGGATTCCAGAGGCTCGCCGTCCCGGTCAAGCAGGGTAAAGAGCACCAGATGGGCCCTGGTATCTTCCCGTCCCAGCACCCAGACGATATACCGGTAAATATCGATGAAGGTCAGGTAATCGCACCGGGTTGCGCCGAACACATTGGGATCCGGTCTCAGGTGCTGCTGGATTTCTTCTATATTATTCATCTCGTACTGGATCATATTGCGGATTGCCCGGTAATGCTCCATCATCTCCTCCGACATGCGGATGCCGTATTCCTGCTGGGATTCCCTGGCGATCTGCTCATAATACTCCACAGCCAGCTTATATTCCTTCATGGCCGTCAGACACTCCAGCTTGACCAGCTGCCATTCCTCGTAGGGATAGCGGCTGAGTGCCTGCTCACAATACGGAAGCAGCTCTGCATAACGGTTCTGCTTTTTCAAAAGCCTGCTCAGTTCTCTCAGCACCTTAAAGTAAAGCTCCTGATACTTCCAGTTCGCAGCTGCCACCCAGTCATCCGCGATCATCAACGGAAGAAATTCGCCTTTATAGATCCTGCATGCCTCCTCCAGGAGCTCTACCTCTTTCAAAGGTTCTTTTTCTTCCAGTGCTGCCATGACCTGCTTCTGGAACACCTCTACATCAAGCTCCACATCTACATGCTCCGCTGCCCACATGTATATGCCGCCCTTGGTGGAAATATACTCGCCATCGGGAAGACCGGCTGCCACCAAGCTTTTTCTCAGCCGGAAGATCATGGCACGCAGGGAATTGGCTGCCTGCTCTATGTCGCTGTCCCCATAGAGCTGCTCCAGCAACCGGGTTCTCCGGATGCCTTCCCCGCGGCTGTAGATGAGAAGCATCAAAAGATGCAGCATCTTACTGCTGAGACTCTTTCCCAGAAGAAGCGGCTGTCCCTGATAGGTCATGCTGAATCCTCCAAGCATCTGTATGTAAATGACATTCGGATCATTCTGAAAGTTCTTTCCGGATACTTCTGCCCGTTTTGCTTCTGTTATTTCCCCCATTTTTAAAGCTCCTGTTTCCGTTATATTTTTTATTGCATTATCATGCACTTTTTCCTTTTTCATAACGCACGCCTCCCTTTGTACTCACTATAGCAAGTAAAAGTACCGGATGCAAGTACTTCGCCCCAATCGGTCAAACTTCGGCAAAATTGGTATTTTTCAGGTGAAAAAGAATGTGACTTGGGGACGCAATTTCCTATCATAAAAGCACCCGCAGAGATGATATCCCGCGAGTGCCTTTCTGACTTTTTATATATTTGTGCGTTATTTGCAGACGTTATTTATGCCAGCTCTTCCTGCTGCTCCTCCAGTGCCGCTGTCGCGTACTTTTCAAGGATCACAGACTGGATCATATCGCGGGTTCCCGAATTGATCGGATGTGCGATATCACGGTACTCGCCATCGGCTGCCTTGCGGCTCGGCATAGCGATGAACAATCCCTTCTCACCTTCAATGACTTTGATATCATGGACAACAAATTCGTTATCTATGGTAATGGAAACGATTGCTTTCATTTTCCCTTCTTTTTCGATTTTCCTCACTCTCACATCTGTTATCTGCATGTGGAACCCCTCCCCCGTTTTGATGAAGCCGTCCGGTAAAAGCCCGAAGGCCTGTCCCGGTCAGCTCTGCCTGTTTTCATGATGTCGAAACGATGCCGCCCTGCCGGCTGTCCTGCCGGACCCCTTACAGGGTATAGCGCTCGTTTTTCTCGATAACGATCTTAATATCATCCGGCGTACCGATATAGGTCGTGTTGGCACGGATGGTATCGCGGCTCTCTACGATGCAGTTCTCGATAACAGTGTTGTCGCCAATATAAACATCGTTCAGGATGATGGAATTCTTGATCACGCAGTTGTTTCCAACATATGCTTTCTTGAAGAGAATGGAGTTTTCTACGGTTCCGTTGATGATAGATCCGCTGGAAATCAGGCTGTTCTTCACCAGTGCGCCCGGATTGTATTTTGCCGGCGGAAGGTCATCCACCTTGGAGTATACATCCGGATATTCCTTGAAGAAATAGTTGCGTACCTCCGGCTTTAAGAAGTCCATATTGGTCTTGTAGTAGGACTCTACAGAAGCGATATTGCTCCAGTAGGAATTCAGCTTGTATGCATAGATACGTTTTAAGTTTTTGTAACGCACCAGGATATCGCGGACAAAGTCTACGCGATCTTCTGCCGCGCAGCGCTCAATGAGCTCGATCAGCTGGCGTCTGCGGATCACATAAATACCGCAGGAAATGGTGCTGGAGGTGGAAACCATAGGCTTCTCATCGAAGTCGATGATGCGGCCATCGTCGTTTAACTTCACCTGGCCAAAGCGGGTGATGTCCTCTGTCTCCGGCATATCCTTGCAGACTACGGTAATGTCTGCCTTCTTTTCAATGTGATATTCCAGAACCTTGTTGTAGTCCAGCTTGTAGATACCGTCGCCGGCAGCAATGACCACATATGGCTCATGGCTGTTCTTTAAAAAGGTGAGATTCTGATAAAGGGCATCTGCGGTGCCGCGGTACCAGTCACTGTTCTCTGCGGTGATGGTCGGAGTGAATACATAAAGTCCGCCCTGTTTTCTTCCGAAATCCCACCACTTGGATGAGCTTAAATGCTCGTTTAAGGAACGGGAGTTGTACTGGGTAAATACCGCCACGTTCTGGATATGGGAGTTGCTCATGTTGCTGAGCGCAAAGTCAATGCTGCGGTAGCTGCCTGCAACCGGCATTGCGGAAATCGCGCGCTTGTTGGATAATTCCCGCATTCTCTTACTGTTTCCGCCTGCTAATACAATACCAATCGCTTTCATCGTACGCCACCTGCCTTTATAATGTAGTCTCCGCTTGCCAGTGCTCCGTCGGTATAGTCCTCCGGAGTGGTGACGCCGGAAATTGCGGTATTCTTACCGATCTTTACATGATCCGGGATCACGCTGTGCTCACCAATGGTAACCAGGTCGAACTGGTAAACCTTCGGGTCGTATTTGCTCGGTGCGTACTCGCCCACACCAAGCTCGGATCCCTCGCCCACTGTGGTATCTTCTGCCACGATCGCTTTGTTTACCTTTGCGCCTGCTTTGATATGGCAGTCGCGCATGATGATGGAATCGTGTACCTCTGCTCCCGGCTCAATGATAACGCCCGCGCCAATGACCGAATTGGTAATGGTTCCATGCACCTCGGTACCCTCACCGATGATGCTCCGGTCGATAACTGCATCTGCTGCCACATACTGTGGCGGGATGATATCGCTCTTGGTATAAATCTTCCAGTATTCCTCATAGAGGTTGAACTCCGGAATGATATCGATGAGCTCCATGTTTGCCTCCCAGTAGGAGCCGAGGGTTCCGACATCCTTCCAGTAGCCGTTGTACTCGTAGGCAAAGATACGTTCCTGCTTCTCATGGCAGTACGGAATGACATGCTTACCAAAGTCACAGCCAGGCTCTTCCGACATGGCAATGAGCGCTTCCTTCAGCGCCTTCCAGCTGAATATGTAGATTCCCATGGAAGCCAGGTTACTGCGCGGATTTGCCGGCTTCTCCTCAAACTCGGTGATACGGTTATTCTCATCGGTGATCACGATACCGAAGCGGCTTGCCTCTTCGATCGGCACCGGCATACATGCGATGGTGACATCTGCGTTGTTTGCTTTGTGATATTCCAGCATAACCTCATAATCCATCTTATAGATGTGGTCGCCGGAAAGGATCAGAACGTAGTCCGGATTGTAGCTTTCCATGTACTCCAGGTTCTGATAAATGGCGTTCGCAGTACCGGTATACCAGTCACTGCCCTTGCTTCGCTCGTACGGCGGAAGAATGGTAACTCCTCCGACATTACGGTCCAAGTCCCACGGAATGCCAATTCCGATGTGACTGTTCAGACGTAATGGCTGATACTGTGTTAAAACGCCAACTGTGTCAACGCCAGAATTGATACAGTTGCTGAGCGGAAAATCGATAATTCTGTATTTGCCGCCAAACGATACTGCCGGTTTTGCGACTTTTTGTGTTAATACTCCAAGGCGGCTGCCCTGTCCCCCTGCCAAAAGCATGGCAATCATTTCCTTTTTAATCACGTTATCACCTCGCTGTAGTTTTCTTGTGCCTATTATTATACCACGCATTTCAGAGAAAGTGAACAAATAATTGTATTATTTTCAATAATTTTTGTACATTTTCCGACACTTTTTGCGTATTTTTTGCATTTGTCAATATATGGTATATTGAGAATTGGGTAACACAATTTATCCGATTTTGTACTGCCGTTTCCGGATAGAGCCGAAAATACGCGTATTTCGATATTTTTCTTGAATCACCTTATAAAATGAAGTATAATCTTGTTTAAGTATGCAAATAATAATATATTCTGTTAAAAGATTGAAAAGAATGCAGATCAAAGGAGAAGTATTATGGATTTAGTTACTGTAAGAGAACTGTATAAAAACCGGGAAGCTTACCTGGATAAAGAGGTTTCTGTCGGCGGCTGGGTGCGCAGCGTGCGTGCTTCCAAGGCCTTTGGCTTTATCGTAGTCAGCGACGGAACCTATTTTGAGACCCTTCAGGTCGTTTATCATGACAACATGGCAAACTTTGCCGAGATCAGCAAATTAAACGTAGGCGCTGCCATCATCGTAAAGGGTACCCTGGTTGCTACCCCGGATGCAAAACAGCCGTTTGAGATCCAGGCTGTAGAGGTTGCTGTAGAGGGTCCGTCTGCTCCGGATTACCCGCTGCAGAAAAAGCGCCACACCCTGGAATATCTGCGTACCATCACACATCTGCGTCCGCGCACCAACACCTTCCAGGCTGTATTCCGCGTACGTTCCCTGATCGCATACGCAATCCATCAGTATTTCCAGGAGCGTGATTTCGTTTATGTTCACACTCCGCTCATCACCGGAAGTGACTGCGAGGGTGCCGGTGAGATGTTCCAGGTAACCACCATGGATTTAAACAACATCCCGAAGACTGAGGACGGTGCTGTTGATTTCACCAAAGATTTCTTTGCAAAACCGACCAACTTAACCGTAAGCGGTCAGTTAAACGGCGAAACCTACGCCATGGCATTCCGTAACATCTATACCTTCGGTCCAACCTTCCGCGCTGAGAATTCCAACACGACCCGCCACGCTGCCGAGTTCTGGATGATCGAGCCGGAGATGGCCTTCGCTGATCTGGACGACAACATGGAGGTTGCCGAGGGCATGTTAAAATATGTCATCCGCTACGTTTTAGAGCATGCTCCGGAGGAGATGGCTTTCTTCAACAGCTTCATCGACAAGGGACTGTTAGACCGCCTCAACAATGTTGTGAACTCCGAGTTCGGCCGCGTTACCTACACCGAGGCCGTTAAGATCCTGGAAGAGCACAACGACCAGTTCGACTACAAGGTATCCTGGGGCTGCGACCTTCAGACTGAGCATGAGCGCTTCCTGACCGAGCAGATCTTTAAAAAGCCGGTATTTGTTACCGATTACCCGAAGGAGATCAAGGCCTTCTACATGAAGATGAACCCGGACGGAAAAACCGTTGCCGCAGTTGACTGTCTGGTACCGGGCATTGGTGAGATCATCGGCGGAAGCCAGCGTGAGGATAACCTGGAGAAGCTTGCCGCACGCATGGACGAGCTCGGCTTAAAGAAGGAGGATTACCAGTTCTATCTGGATCTTCGCAAATACGGCTCTGCGCGCCATTCCGGCTTCGGTCTGGGCTTTGAGCGCTGCGTCATGTATTTAACCGGCATGGGCAACATCCGCGACGTGATCCCGTTCCCGAGAACCGTAGGCAACTGCGAGCTGTAAATCAAATAATCCAATCCGTACCGTGCCTCTGACACGTTCCGGATTCGCAAAAACCTATGCGGGTATACTGTGCAGAACGAACTGCCGGCATACCCGCATCGCATTTTAAGGAGTGCCTTATGAAATTTATCCACATTGCCGATGTCCACTGGGGCATGAATCCGGACAGTGACCGGCCCTGGAGCCGTGAGCGCGCCCAGGCCATCCGCGACAGCTTTGCCGAAGTGATCCGCCAGGCCAGACTGCGGGACGCGGACTGTCTCTTCATCTCCGGAGATCTTTTTCACCGCCAGCCGCTCCTGCGGGACTTAAAAGAGGTCAACTACCTGTTCTCTACCATTCCCGGCGTGCAGGTCATGATCATTGCGGGAAATCATGACCGTATCCGGCCCAGCTCTGCGCTCATGAGCTTTACCTGGTGTCCCAATGTCACCTTCCTCATGTCGGAGGAATTAAGCTCCGTTTATTTCAGGGACTTAAACCTGGAGGTACACGGTTTCTCCTATCACACCGCAGAGATCAATGAGGCTCGCTTAAACGGCATTAAGGCTCCGGACGATGGTCACATCCATGTACTGCTGGCCCACGGCGGAGATGCTTCTCATCTTCCGCTGGACAAAGGAAGCCTGGCACGCACCGGTTTTTCCTATACGGCACTTGGCCATATCCACAAACCTGAGCTGGCACCGGACTTTTCTTACGCTTATCCGGGTTCCTTAGAGCCGCTTGATAAAACAGAAACCGGTCCCCACGGCATGGTCGTGGGTGAGATCCAGCCTGCCTCCGGCCAGGTTATCTCCCTGGAGTTTGTTCCGGTAGCGCGGACCCAGTACATTCCTCTGGTGGTCCACGTCACACCGGCCACCACCAACGGGGAGCTCTGCGACCGCATCACCGATGCCGTGAAGCAGCGCGGACCGGAGCACATTTACCGCTTCCGCATCCGGGGGATGCGTGACCCGGACATTACCTTTGACTTAGAGCCGCTGGAGCGTCGCCTGCAGATCGTAGAGGCGGTAGATGAATCCGAGCCGCAGTACGATTTCTGCCGGCTGTTTGCGGAACACCCAAGCGACATGATCGGTTTTTACATTCAGGCGTTCCAGAAGGACGATCCCAGCCCGATTGAGAAAAAGGCACTGTATTATGGGATCGATGCTCTGCTGCGCACGACAGATGAGAGGAGCTAAGCATGCGGATACTGGATTTACATATTGACGGATTTGGCAAATTCCATGACCTCTCCGTCTCTTTTGACAAGGATCTCAATGTGGTTTACGGCAGGAACGAAGCCGGAAAATCCACGCTGCACACCTTCATCCGCTGTATGCTGTTCGGTCTGGAGCGTGGACGCGGCCGGGCGGCCCGCACGGATCTTTACAGTAAATATGAGCCGTGGCAGAACAAGGCCGAATACGGCGGACAGATGCGGGTGGAAAAAGACGGGATCATTTACCGTCTGGAGCGCAGCTTCCGGAAGGATCAGAAAGCTTTCCTCATCATAAATGAAACCGCAGGCAAGGAGGTAGAGCCTACCAAGGGCTTTCTGGACTTTCTGCTGGGCGGCCTCACCGAGACCGCTTACAACAACACCATCAGCATCGGCCAGCTCAAATGCGTGACGGAGGGCGGCATGGTAACCGAGCTGCGCAATTACATTGCCAACATGAACACCACCGGCAACCTTTCTTTGAACATCACCAGGGCCACCACCCATTTGAAGAACCGGAGAAAGGAATTTGAGCGCCAGCTCACCCCGGAAGCAGCCCGCACATATACCGCACTGCTGACCGAAATCAAAAATATCGAAAAAGAGATTTCCGCTCCGGAATACGAGAATCAGCTTCAGACCTACCAGAATCTGCGTTCTCAGGTAAAGAACCAGCTTTCTGAAAAGCAGGCCGAACGTGAAACTCTGCTGCAGAAGATCGCAAAGGGCCGACAGGCCCTGGATGGCGCACAGTTTACCGATGAGGCCTCCATCCATGCATATCAGGAAAATGCCCGGAATGCTTATGCACATTATAAAGATGTGGCTGCCGCCACGGCCCGCAGGGGACGCGTGGTGCTTCCTGTGATCATGATGGTGCTTGCAGTGCTTTCCGCCATCGGTGCCGCAGGACTTGGAGTGTTAAGCTCCCAGGCCTTTGAGCCGGTCTTTTTTGTAACCGGCGCCCTGGTCTCTGTATCCACCGGCGTGGCCCGCTACACAGTATGGATGATCTGCATCTTAAGCGCTGCCACGGTCCTCTTCTTTGCAGTCGGTCTTATCCTCTTTATGAAAAACCGCAGCTTAAAGCAGGAGCTTGCCATGACAGAAAAGCTTCTGCAGGAAATCTTCTCCCGCCATCTGGGCGATTCCTCCATTTCCGAGGAAGCCATGACTGCGTTTGAGAGCCGCATGGCGGAATTTATCCGCTTAAGCCAGGTTTTAGAGCGTTCCGAGCAGTCTGTCAGCGAACAGGCTTCTGAGATCACAGCCCTCCAGGAAAAGGAAAACAGCTGCGATGACGCGATTTCCCGCCAGCAGAAGGCTCAGTGGGAGCTGGAGAAAAAGCTGGATCACCTGGCTCACTGTAAGGACCAGACCGAGTCCTTAAAGCAGGTACTGGCGGAAAACGACCGGATCCGGGAGGAGATCACCGCCATTGACCTGGCGCTGGAAACCATGACCGGTCTTTCCGCTACCATCCGGGATTCCTTCGGACTCTATCTGAACAAAACTGCCTCCGAACTGATTTCCGGCATCACCGGCGGCATCTACAACAGCATGAGCGTGGATGAAAGCCTGAATGTGTTCATGAACACCCGCACCCGCCTGGTTCCGGTCGAGCAGGTATCCAGCGGCACCATGGACCAGATCTACCTGGCCCTGCGCCTTGCTGCCGCCAGGATCATCCAGCCGGAGGGCGATTATATGCCGCTGATCTTCGATGACAGCTTCGTATTATACGATGAAGACCGGCTTCGTACAGCCTTAAAATGGCTGAAAAAGGCCTACCCTGGGCAGATCATCATCTTTACGTGCCACCAGAGAGAGGCACAGATGATGACCGCCGAGCAGATCGCGTACCGGCTGGTGACGATGTAAAATTTAAAGAATAACCAATAAGGTCCGAAGGTTCGGTCAGACCATACAGAATAAGCAGATGCTGTGAAATTTTGTACTTCATTCGCTCCGCCGCCGATCATATTACGGTTAGTAGATGCTCCAACTCTGATGACATGAAATTTGCACTTATCTTCGGTTTTCCTGATGATGAACGATAGATCCTGAATCAGATCCTGATAAGTATGATTAGATATTCCTTGCATATAGTAGGCACCACCATTGCAACTATAACAAATAATGTTATAATAAAATAAGGAATATGAGTATTATATGTGGGAGGACAGGTATGGACAAAATTTTTGAAGTAAAAAGTACAACCGGACAAATTATGAATGTCTATGAAGACATCGAAACATATACAGATTTTTTTAATTATGTGGCGTGGTTATCGTTACAGTACGGCTATAGTGGCAGGTACGCACTGCGCTTTTCTGACTATGCGGGGATATAACGAATATGAAATATATACAGTTTTACCCGGAATGTGTTATAATTACTGCAGTCGTATTGTATATTAAACATTTACTCTATCCTTATGATTTTCGTGAAAAATTTCCTTATGACGATCCGCCGCCGAAGTTTTTTGGCTCTTTCTCATTGGGGGAATTAGTACAATATATAATCCAAGTATTAACGTTACCTATTATAGGATTTGCTATAATTCCTTTGCAATTTTTAGGGAAGGTAGCGGATGTAATACTTATAATTTTATTAGTTATGTGGTGGTTTATACCAACAGGACTCGCTAGAAAAATAGATGACTGGTAATAGAAAAGCGTCCCTGTATAAAAGCAGAGGACGCTTTTCTATTGCAGTAAGATATGTTTTAGAAAGAGCGAAAGGCATTTGTGAAGATAGAATAAATTCTTTTCATCAGATGAGAAGGGTGCATTAAAAAAACAGTACGTATATAGTAGCGTTCTGGCTGCGTTTTATATGACAGAGTTAATATGGGTTGTAGTCAATGCTTTTTGTAGCGGATCCAATGCAATAGGAAGTGAATGAGACCGCTTTCCGGGATTTTCAGCATATCAGGTGTTTGCATCTTGAACACACGTGTACGAATGCAGCGGATGTAGTCCGATGCAGGCGAACGCGTGTTGTGAGAGCAAGCAAACAACGATATGTGAAAATAGAGGAAGGCGGTCTCGTTCTCTTCCGGACCTTTATTCGTTCTGTCCTATAATTGCAATATATCTATTTTATCGCGTGATACTTTTCGTAAATTTTATCCAGATCGTAATCCGGTGCCATTGGAGCTGCAATCTGGCAGACTGCTTTTACGAAATTCAGATCCAGTTCCAAAAAATCAGCAATTTGTTCCGGGGACTGTTGTTTTTTGATTATGATCAGGATCAAACGTATTGCTTCTTTAAGTTCTCCCTCGGCTATTCCTTCGCTCTTGCCACGCTCGTGCCCCATATTCCAGTACTGCTTCTGGAGCATTTTGTAGTTTTTTTCTTCGTCATATTCATAGATACTCATTTTCACAACCTCCGCTCGGTTCCTGCGCAGGAAAT
>ERZ773142.1374-NODE-1374-length-13909-cov-5.58604_pt1 | contig 13909 bp, 12 predicted proteins | sample MGYA00580853_ERZ773142 | MGnify/ENA primary metagenome ERZ773142 (study PRJEB29015, sample SAMEA2737862) | human gut metagenome | biome: human gut; feature: human-associated habitat; material: faeces | place: China | collected 2012 ... | reverse complement strand
CTCAATTCTATCACTATATCTTTCCGCATTTCACTTTTTTGTAGTAACTTTGCATTCTAAATAAGGCAAAGGTATTTTTGATGCATACAATGGCTGAAGACAAGATAGACAACGCTTTAGGAGAAGGAATGAATATAATGGAAAATAAGAGCGAGGATTGGATTTGCCATTCACAGGCTATAGCAGCAATCATGTCAAACCGAATGGAGGAACTTGGTATGACACAACGAGCTTTGGCTGAGAAAATGAATTGTACCCAGCAGTATGTTTCTAAAGTGTTGAAAGGTCGTGAAAATTTGTCGTTGGAAACCTTATGCAAAATAGAAAATGCATTAGACATCAAGATATTGCAAGCTAGAATAAATAAGTAGTAACACCATAGCAGGACAAGAATATGTCAACACAAAGCGAAGCGGCGTTGGAAGCCGGACTGATAGCCACACTCCGACAAATGGACTATGAGTATGTCCAGATTGTCGAGGAAGATAATCTTTATGTTAATTTCAAACGTCAGTTGGAGATTCATAACAAGAAACAACTGGCGGAAGTTGGTCGTACTTCATTTACGGATGAAGAGTTTGAGAAGATATTAATTTATCTTGAAGGTGGAACTCGCTTTGAAAAGGCCAAGAAACTTCGTGACCTCTATCCGCTTGATATGGTAAATGGACAACGGATTTGGGTGGAATTTCTCAATCGTACCCAATGGTGTCAGAATGAGTTTCAGGTCTCGAATCAGATTACTGTTGAAGGACGGAAAAAATGCCGCTATGATGTGACTATACTTATCAATGGTTTACCATTGGTTCAGATAGAGTTAAAGCGCAGGGGAGTAGAACTCAAACAGGCATATAATCAGATACAACGCTATCATAAGACTTCGTTCCACGGATTGTTCGACTATATTCAATTGTTTGTTATATCAAATGGTGTCAATACCCGCTATTTTGCCAACAATCCTAATAGCGGTTATAAGTTTACATTCAATTGGACGGATGCAGCCAATCATCCGTTTAATGAATTGGATAAGTTTGCCGTATTCTTCTTGGAAAAATGTACGCTTGGCAAAATAATAGGGAAATATATCGTGCTGCACGAGGGCGACAAATGTTTGATGGTGCTTCGTCCTTATCAGTTCTATGCCGTAGAGAAAATTCTAGATCGTGTGCAGAACTCCAACGATAACGGCTATATATGGCATACAACAGGAGCCGGAAAGACATTGACTTCGTTCAAGGCTGCCCAACTTGTGTCAGAGTTGGATGATGTGGATAAGGTTATGTTTGTTGTTGACCGACATGACCTTGATACTCAGACTCAATCGGAATATGAAGCGTTTGAGCCGGGAGCTGTGGATAGTACTGATAATACGGATGAACTTGTGAAGCGACTTCAAAGCAATTCTAAGATTATCATCACTACCATTCAGAAACTCAATGCCGCAGTCAGCAAGACGTGGTATAGCAACAAGATTGAAACTATTCGCCACTCACGTATCGTGATGATATTTGATGAGTGTCATCGTAGCCACTTTGGGGATAGTCATAAGAAGATTATGAAGTTCTTTGACAATGCTCAAATCTTTGGCTTCACGGGAACACCTATTTTTACTGAAAATGCGGTAGATGGGCATACCACTAAGGAGATATTCGGAAATTGTCTTCATAAATATCTTATTAAGGATGCCATAGCCGATGAAAACGTGCTTGGATTCCTTGTGGAGTATTATCACGGCAACGAAGTTGTTGACAACGACAATCAAGCTCGTATGGAGGAAATCGCCAAGTTTATCCTTAACAATTTCAACAAATCCACATTCGACGGAGAGTTTGATGCCTTGTTTGCTGTGCAATCCGTGTCGATGCTCATACGATATTACAAGATATTCAAATCGTTGAATCCGAAAATCCGTATAGGTGCTGTGTTTACTTACGCTGCCAACAATAGTCTGGATGATGAACAGACCGGCATGGGTACAGGGCAGTATGCAAAAGAGGGTGTGGGTGAGGTTGATGAACTGCAAACAATTATGGACGATTATAACAATATGTTCGGCACTGCCTTTACTACAGAAAACTTCCGTGCCTACTATGATGACATCAATCTGCGCATGAAAAAGAAGAAAGCGGATATGAAACCGCTTGACCTTTGTCTTGTCGTGGGTATGTTCCTTACCGGTTTCGACAGTAAAAAACTGAATACGCTCTATGTAGATAAGAATATGGAATATCACGGTTTGCTGCAAGCATTCAGTCGTACCAACCGAGTATTGAACGAGAAGAAACGTTTCGGTAAAATCGTTTGCTTCCGTGACTTGAAAAATAATGTTGATACGTCTATTAAATTGTTCAGCAACTCTGATAATTCTGAAGATATAGTACGTCCACCGTTTGAGGATGTAAAAAAGGAATATAAATGCTTGGCAACAGAGTTCCTGAAAAAATATCCTACACCCAGCAGTATAGATTTTCTGCAAAGCGAAAATGACAAGAAAAATTTTGTTCTGGCATTTCGTGATATTATCCGTAAACATGCGGAAATCCAGATATACGAAGATTATAGCGAGGATGCGGAAGATCTTGGTATGACTGAGCAGCAATTCAACGACTATAAGAGTAAGTATCTTGACATTACAGTCGGGTTTATAGAACCGCCTGTAATTCCATCTGTAGTTGCAGAAGACCCTGTTCCGTATGGGAACAGTCAGGGATTAGAGGATATAGATTTCTGTCTTGAACTTCTACATAGCGACATTATCAATGTGGCTTACATTCTTGAACTCATTGCAGAACTTGACCCATATAGCAATGATTATTCAGAGAAAAGGCAACATATCATTGACACAATGATTAAGGATGCCGGGATGCGAGGCAAAGCCAAACTCATTGATGGCTTTATTCGGAAAAATGTTGATGAAGATAAGGAAAACTTCATGAGCGGACGTAGTAAGGCTGATGGTACAAGTGAATTGGAAGAGCGTTTGAATCAATATATTGTATCTGAACGCAATAAGGCTGTAAAAGATTTGTCGGATGATGAACAAATTCCTACCGAGGTGCTGAATCTATACATAAAGGAGTATGACTATTTGCAAAAGGAACAGCCGGAAATCATACAAAAGGCATTGAAAGAAAAACATCTTGGTCTTATAAAAACAAGAAAGGCGTTGACGAGAATCATGGAGAGATTGCGTAATATAATAAGAACATTTAATTGGGAGTAAATACGTATATGGTAAAAACAAATGAACCCGGATATGTGTATATCTTGACTAATCCAAGTTTTCGTGAGGATTGGGTTAAGATTGGCAAAAGCGCACGCCCTGTTGATATACGTTCCAAGGAACTTGACAATACGGCAGTTCCGTTGCCTTTTGAGATACATGCAACCATTAAAACGGTTAAATATAATGAGGTGGAAAAACTCGTGCATAAGATAATCGACAATTTGACTGATTTTCGTATTCGTCAGAACAGAGAATTTTTTAATGTCGCTCCGCAAAAAGCATTGGAAATTTTTAAAGAAATAGCACAAACTATAGATGATGCCGTAATAACAGAATATGAGAATAATCAACCTTTGCGTAGCGATAACTTTATATCTCAATCTGTTCAAAATGAATTGCCAAGAAAATGTACTAATAGCAGAAAAGACTATACAAAATATTCACTTAATGGAGTTGGTTCTTATGGGAAAGGTAGATTAGCATTAGAAGTAGTTCGACTTTTTATCGAGTCTACCTCTGTTGATTATAAAGAGCTAATTAATTTGTTGCCTAAACACTTAGTTAAAACCGTTGAAGAAGTCGGAAATTGGAAACTTAAAACGTCAGATACGCATAAAAGATGGTTTGAAAAAGATATTCTTATGTCTAATGATGGTGTCAGGTTTGTTGTATCATCACAGCATGGTAAGAATAATATAGGTCGTATTTTAGAGTTTGCGAATAAATTTGGTTTTGTAATTAAAGAATTATAATAAATATGAGCGAAGAACTGCAACAGAAACTCCGTGACCAGCTTTGGGAGGTCGCAAATCGTTTGCGTGGCAATATGTCGGCAAGCGACTTTATGTATTTCACATTGGGTTTTATTTTCTATAAATACTTATCTGAGAAAATAGAAAAGTATGCCAACAATGCCTTGGTGGATGATGAAATAACCTTTAAGGAATTGTGGGAAATGGATGATACCGATGTAGTCGAGTTACAAGAGGAAGTAAAGAATCAATGCTTGGAAAATATAGGTTACTTCATTGAACCGAAATTCTTGTTTTCGTCCGTAATAGAGGCCATCAAGCGGAAAGAGAACATTTTACCTATACTTGAACGTTCATTGAAGCGTATCGAAGACAGCACTCTTGGACAGGACAGCGAAGAGGATTTCGGAGGATTGTTTTCAGATATAGACTTGGCTTCACCTAAATTGGGTAAAACAGCCAATGATAAAAATACACTCGTCAGCAATGTGCTTCTTGCATTGGACGATATAGACTTTAGCGTAGAGGCATCACAGGAAATTGACATCTTGGGTGATGCTTACGAATATATGATTTCGCAGTTTGCGGCAGGAGCCGGGAAAAAAGCCGGGGAATTCTATACTCCGCAGGAAGTTAGCCGTATTTTGGCAGAGATTGTTTCCATTGGACACCAGCGTTTGCGCAATGTATATGACCCTACTTGTGGTAGTGGCTCATTGCTTCTTCGTGCTGCAAGTATTGGAAATGCGGTTGATATTTACGGACAGGAAAAGAATCCGACGACCTACAACCTCGCCAGAATGAATATGTTGCTTCACGGTATCAGATTCAGCAATTTCAAGATTGAAAACGGCGATACGCTTGAATGGGATGTCTTTGGCGACACTCAGTTTGATGCGGTAGTCGCAAATCCTCCATTCTCTGCCGAATGGAGTGCTGCCGACAAATTTAATACCGATGACCGTTTCAGCAAAGCAGGGCGACTTGCGCCAAAGAAGACAGCAGATTATGCTTTTATCCTACACATGATTTATCACTTGAACGAAGGTGGTACGATGGCTTGTGTCGCTCCACACGGTGTTTTGTTCCGTGGTAATGCAGAAGGGGTAATACGCCGTTTCCTGATAGAGAAGAAAAACTATATCGATGCCATTATCGGTTTGCCGGCTAATATATTCTATGGTACAAGTATTCCGACCTGTATTCTTGTGATGAAGAAATGCCGTAAGGAAGATGATAATATTCTGTTCATAGATGCGAGCAAGGAGTTTGAGAAAGTCAAGACACAAAACAAACTGCGTAAAGAGCATATTGACAAGATTGTTGATACCTATCGCGAGCGAAAAGAAATAGAAAAGTACAGCCATCTTGCCACTTTACAGGAGGTTGCCGATAACGACTATAATCTGAATATTCCTCGTTATGTCGATACTTTTGAAGAGGAAGAACCTATTGACATTAAAGCTGTAATGGCAGAAATCAAGGAGTTGGAAGCCAAACGTGCCGAACTAGATAAGGAGATTGAAGTATATCTTAAAGAATTGGGACTGGTTGAATAATAGTGTTATGGCAGAGATAGATAACATCCCGGAAATGCGTCCTTCATTCGACAATATCCGCCGTCACGATGAGAGCGAAAATGAATATTGGAGTTCACGTGACCTATGCGCTGCTATGGGTTATTCGGCTTATTGGAAATTCCAAAAAGTCATAGACAAAGCAATCAAAGTCGCAGGCATAAAAGGAATGAATATTGATGAGCATTTCAACCAAGCGGTTGATATGGTGAAGATAGGCAGTGGCTCGTTCCGTAAAGTCAGTATCTTCCGCTTGTCACGTATGGCGTGTATGATTATTGCTGAAAATGCTGATGCAAAAAAAGTATTGGTACAACAGGCAAGAGATTACTTTTCTCAAACCATATCTACTAACGAATTGGTGCTTAACTCATATAGTTCCAATCTGTTACTGTATAAAACCGCACAAGGAGAAGTTCGAGTAGAGGTAATATTCAATAGTGAAACATTCTGGATGTCGCAAAAGCGCATGGCGGACTTGTTTGGGGTGGATGTACGAACCATCAACTATCATCTTGGACAGATTTATGAATCCAGTGAACTTACCAAAGAGGCAACTATCCGAAAAATTGGGATAGTTCAATCCGAGGGAGAACGAGACGTGGAGCGTACACCGTTGTTCTATAATTTGGATGCTATCATAGCGGTAGGTTATCGTGTCAATAGCTATCAAGCCACTCAGTTTCGTATTTGGGCTACGTCTGTTTTGAAGGAATTTGTCATTAAAGGGTATGCTCTTGATGATGAAAGACTAAAACAGGGAAAGCATTTTGGCAAAGATTATTTTGATGATTTGCTGGAGCGTATTCGTGAGATACGCACATCGGAACGCAGATACTACCAGAAGATAACAGACATCTATGCGGAATGCAGTGCTGATTACGACCCGAAATCGGATTGTACTAAATTGTTCTTCAAAATGGTGCAAAATATGATGCATTTGGCTGTGACTAATCGTACCGCTGCTGAAATAGTGTATGAACGTGCCGACTCTGAAATGCCCCATATGGGATTGACCACTTGGAAGAAAGCTCCCGATGGTAGAGTTCAGAAGTCCGATACGATTGTGGCAAAGAACTATTTGTCAGACAAAGAGATTTCCGAACTTAACGGCGTAACTAACGCATTCCTTGAATTTGCAGAGCTTCGTGCCCAACGTCACATTATAACAACGATGGAAGATTGGAAGCAACGTCTTGAACAGTTTCTTGGCACTATGGATTATAAGGCACAAGATACTGCCGGTAAAGTTTCACAAGAAGCAGCACGAGAGAAGGCGTATGGCGAGTACGAGAAATATAAAGTGATTCAAGACCGTTCTTTTATCTCTGATTTCGACCGGTTTAATAATGGCGACAAATTGTTGCCGTTTGATATTAACCCTGATAAAGAATAATGATTATGGCAAATAATAACGAAAATAAAATCCTCAATGTTCCCCATTTGAGATTCCCTGAGTTTAGTGGGGAGTGGAAGAAGTGTAAATTTGGAGATATTGCAACCGGATTCGACTATGGTATGAATGCTGCTGCAAAGCCTTTTGATGGTGAGAATAAATATATTCGCATTACAGACATAGATGAAGCTTCTTCTCAATATCTATATGATGATGTTGTTTCTCCAGATGGAGAATTGGGGGATAGTTATCTCGTAAAAGAGAATGATATTCTTCTTGCTCGTACAGGAGCAAGCACAGGGAAAAGCTATCTTTACCGCAATAGTGATGGTAAGCTATATTTTGCAGGATTTCTTATACGTGCAAATATTTATAAGCACAATTCATATTTTGTGTTTTCTCAACTACATACACATCGATATAAGAAATGGATTTCTGTAATGTCTGCTCGTTCTGGACAGCCCGGTATAAATTCACAGGAATATGCTTCTTTCCCTCTTTATACTACATCTTTACAGGAAGAAGATAAAATTGCCTCGTTTTTAAAGTTACTTGACGAGCGCATTGCTACCCAAAACAAAATCATTGAGGATTTGAAAAAACTAAAGTCCGCAATTATTCATCGGTGCTATTCTTCACAAACAAAAATGATTCCACTGTCCGAATTACTCAAACAATGTTCTGATAGAAATCGCAGTGGCTCTGATTTGCAAGTTCTTTCGGTTAGTAACAAATACGGATTTATAGCTCAATCGGACCAATTTGAGGACAGAGAAGTAGCAAGCGATGATACCTCAAATTATAAGGTTGTGAAGAAAGGTATGTTTGCATACAATCCTGCTCGTATAAATATTGGCTCAATAGCATTGTACGAAATGGACGGTAATGGTATTGTTAGTCCCATGTATGTTTGCTTTACTACAAAATCAGAATTATTACCCAGTTATCTAAAGTACTATTTTGCATCACAAACATTCAAACATGAAATGTATAAACGCCTGGAAGGCAGTGTTCGCTTATGTCTTACTTTTGAGGAGTTGTGCAATATAGAAATTCATTTGCCAAGTATTGAGCAACAAAAGAATATCAGTAAGTACATTTCAAAAATCGAAAACAATCTTTCATTAGTGGATAGCATATTTTCTAAATATCAGCAGCAACGAAGATACCTGCTCTCGCAAATGTTTATATGAACATCTGCGAGAGCAAAAATTGCTTCAATTCTTGTAAAATAGAAATGCCCCTTTGTTCGACTTCAAGTTTAGTATAAAAAGCATCAATAATTTTACATATATGCTGTTGCTTTGGTATAGGAGGTAGTCTAATTTCTACCTTTTGAAATATATCCATTCTCAAAGATGGTACAGTAGAACCAACTGAATTTCTAACAAAATAAGAATTTAATGTATTCATAAAATGGTAACAATACTTTGGTATAATACATGAAGCGAAATCCATTATGGCGTAACACCTTTGGTGTAAAGCAAATTTCCCATTATAATATCGAGGATAAAAACTTTGTCCTTCGCCAGCATAAATAACAGCTTCTTTGTCAAACGAATAAGTTGGAAACCATTTTAATTCTTCTGAACGGTCAAAGAAAGGATACCAATCTTCTTGATGTTCTGTATTAGCATCTTGCACGTCACCAGCACCATTCGTAATATGTGCAATTTCGCCTAAACGTATGGTATGAGCATCTGCTATTGAATGAAAGAGTAAATCTGTTATTGCGGACATTACTGTACAGCAATCCTTAATTAAAGGGCTTATAGATGATATAATAACTCTGAAATGTGGGCAGTTAGTGGCATTTGAAACATTATATAGTAAAGCAGGTGAGGGTGGAACACCCACTACGTCAAATACAGAATTTTATGATAACGGCAGCATTCCTTTCATAAAAATAGACGATTTGAGCAATAAATATTTATCGGCTAACAAAGACTATATTACAGAGTTAGGACTCAAAAAATCTTCAGCATGGCTGATTCCTACGCACTCCATTATATACTCTAATGGAGCAACAATCGGTGCTATTTCTATAAACAAATATCCAGTCTGTACCAAACAAGGAATTTTAGGTATTGTCCCTAATACAAATATTGATGTTGAATTTCTTTATTACTTTATGCAATCTTCATATTTTCAAAAAGAAGTTGAACGTGTTGTAACTGAAGGTACGATGAAAACAGCCTACCTAAAGGATATAAATCACATAAAATGCCCAATACCAGATTTAGATAGGCAAAAAGAAATTAGTCATCTTCTTTCAGTGTTATCGCTTAAAGAGGATGTTGAAAGGCAACTATTACAGAAATATAAAATACAGAAACAATATCTATTAAGGAAGATGTTCATATAAACATCTTCCCCAACAAATACAGTTTTTGTTGATTGAATGACGCAAGAAGTTCTTGCTCAACAAAAAGTTTGCTCTCCAATTTGTCAAGCACGTTTGCGACACGCTTTTGTTCAGCAAGTGAAGGACAATATATTTTCGCTTTACCATAATCTTTGAAGTAGATATGTGGTATCGCCATACCAGTTTTGTACGGTTGAAAGTTGAACACAGACAGCGCAAAGTACAGATACCGCAAATCATTGTTGCCTATGACAGTAAGATAGTTGAGTGTGCCAATTACCGAAAATTTGCCCTGTGCATAGGAAACTGTACCAACACCTGAACCATCCTTAATTACCAGTATCGCATCACCGTTCATCTGTGGCACATCTGTATAACCAACCAATCCATTTGCGCCAAATACTTTATACAACCCATTCGGCATAACTTCGCTTTCTTGAAGTGCAGAACTATGACACTCTAAACATTGCGAAATTGCAGTATTAGGTTTTCCTTTAGTCGTTAGCGCAACCGCAAGCCCTTTAATTAAGGACTGAAATTTGTCAATGATTTTGTTTTGGGTGGCGATACGCTCATCAAGTAATGTCAGAATATTTGAAATTTTATTTTGTTCATCCTTATCCTGAGGTATAAATACTCTTATCTTTTGGAGTTCATCGGATGTGATTCCTTTGATAGATGTTCCTTGTACTTCTCTTGATTTCCGCTTCATTGTACGAAGTAAATTATACGAGAGGAATACAGGATGACATTTTATCTCTATAATATTACAGAAATCTTGGCTAGTGCATAAAGATGTGTATGACAATGCAACTTTTCCAACACCTACTCTTGATACGATAAGAATGACTGGCGCAGGACAATATTTTGTGGTAGATTTCTCAATAGCTTCTTCTGTAATATAACGGGATATAGATATGTTATTAATGCTATCCTCTTTAATGTCAGATGATGAAATCCAAGGAATTGAACCTGCCCAAAAGGACAAGTTTGAAGAAGATGGAGTGCCTCCACCTATGAATTTTCCTAATTCAGTTAATTTGAAAGATTCCCATTCCCCTGTAAACTCCGGAAATCTCAAATGGGGAACATTGCCCATTATATTTCTCTAATTATAGGAAACCCCTAAAAAAGCAATTATGACAAAGAAATCAATTAGAGAAATTGCGATGGCTTGGCGAGAAGACAAGCGTCCGTATGTGAAGCAATCAACATTTGCAGCTTATATGTTGATTCTGGAAAACCATCTTTTACCATATTTTGGTGAAAGTGATGCGTTAAGCGAGAAAGCGGTACAAGATTTTGTACTACAAAAACTCAATGGTGGTATGAGTGTAAAATCGGTAAAGGACATTCTTATTGTGCTCAAAATGGTGATGAAGTTCGGAGTAAAACACGAATGGATGAATTATTCAGAATGGGACATAAAATATCCTACAACAGAAAAGAACAAGGAGCTGGAGGTGTTGACTGTAGCCCATCACAAGAAAATATTGGACTACATTCGTCAAAATTTCACATTCCGTAATTTAGGCATCTATATAAGCCTAAGCACCGGACTTCGTATTGGTGAAGTTTGTGCTTTACGCTGGAGTGACATTGATGTCGATAGCGGAACTATCAGCGTTCAGCGTACCATAGAGCGTATTTATATTATCGAAGGTGAAATGAAACATACTGAGCTGGTTATCAATACGCCTAAAACAAAGAACTCCTGCCGTGAAATTCCTATGAGCAAGGAGTTGCTTGCATTGGTGAAACCACTGAAAAAAGTGGTAAATGCGGATTACTACATACTCACCAATGAACCATTGCCCACAGAACCACGAACATATCGCAATTATTACAAACGGTTGATGGAGCACCTTGGTATCCCCAAATTGAAATTTCATGGGCTTAGGCATAGCTTTGCGACTCGCTGTATAGAAAGCAATTGTGACTATAAAACAGTCAGTGTATTGCTGGGACACTCAAATATCAGTACCACGCTCAATCTTTATGTCCATCCAAATATGGAACAAAAGAAACGTTGTATCGCCAAGATGTTCAAGTCGCTTGGCAAATAGCATTTTACTGGTATGTAACTTCTGTGCGATCATTTGGAGAAAAACGGTCTAAGTTAGCAAGTCCAAGTGAAAATGCACTAAGCTCAGTCATTGTTAAATAAAACGTAGAAGATGCCCGACATGTACCCGACAAGTTCAAAGAAAATAGCTATGTTGATTGAAGTATAGCTTGTATGCACTTTTAGTTCAAATGTCAAATCGCAGAACTATACAACAATTCCGTAACCACCGTAACAGTTACGGCGGTTACAGGATTGTTATAGCCTATGATACGACCAAACAAATGCCAATGATAGTTGCTTTCTAAAGATTCGTAAACTTTCAATTACGTCCATTTATCCAAAATCTTCGGTACGATTATAGCCATGGCAATCCCCAAAATTGCAATAAGAATATAGATAACGACTGCTTTCCATATCAACGCTGAATGCAATATTTCTGCATTGGCCACTATCATGCTGACGAAAAAAGAAGATAGGGCTACCAGTATTATAATGGTGATATAAAATGTGGTAGCCGGAATATGGATGGCATTGTCGGCTTTCTTTATTCTCCGCTCGGCTTCCTTGCATTTGCTTTCAATCTGACTGAGAAAATCACATAGAAGCCTTGCGCCAAATTCTACTGCCATCTTCTGCATTTCTTCAGAAATGATAGGTTTACACTCTCGTATAGAGTTGGACAGATTTTTAACATCCGTTCTCAACTTGAACACGTTGTCATTCAGCTTGACAAGTTCTTGTGCATTGATATCGAGTAGGCGATTTTCTTCCTCCTGATATTCATTCTTAGGATTGGACTTTATGGATTCCGCTTCTGCCATTTCTGCGGAAAAATCAAATTTCTTCTTCATGCGCTTATCGTTTTAATCCTATTTTCGTTTTCTTTCCTAACGAACGACTGGCAGCACGAGCGCATCTGCGAGCCCATTGCAAATCGTCTTCGTCTTTATCTCTCCATGGAAGCTCGCTTTGCGAACCTCCGCCACCTCCGCCGGTTGCTACATTCGGCGTATCAAGCAGTCCGACAAAAATAGCCACGGCCATATCAGCCAGTTCATGCGAGTTGGAAACGAACCTGTAATTAAATTCGTCGTTGAAACAGTCAAGCACTTTTTCCGGAATATAGAACTTGTGTTCCTTATCTTTATGGGTAAGGGTGTAGGGAATCATATCCGAATGGTCTGGGCGATATTGGGTGTAGTCAATAGGTGCAGCCTTATGTTCTGCTATTTGTTGAACCTCTAAGGGTGTATTGTTTCTAATGGCAATTGCTGGCTGATGGTACAGTTTCTCCCATGTCGCAGGAAGTTTCGAGACCATTAGGTTCCTGCCGACTCCCAATTCGGAAGCCTTGTATTTGGTATTCCCATGCACGAGTGCATATCCACGAAGAATACCCTTCTTGTCCTCTCTTTCATGGACGGTATAACCTTTCCGTATAAGAGCACTCTTGTATTCATCCCATGACCATGATGGCATTGCTTTCAACACCTCCATACAGTCCCGGTTCACTTGTGGAATGTTCCAATTTCGGATTTGCGCTGCAGTTGTCCAGCCTCGTTTCTTTGCCACTCGCTCGGCTGCACGTTGTGCACGAAGATGAATGTTATGGTCGTTGTTGATATTGCCATCTTCATCCAAACGGCAAATCGCAGCATGGAGGTGAGGGACTTCGCCTTTGGATTCCGTATGCAACCAAACTGAGTATTTGCTGCCCGCCAAATTGGTCGGACAGGAACGGACTTTTCCGTTCTTGCCAGTAATCACTTGTCTGTCGAACTCCTCGGCGAATTCCTGCCAAAGTGTTTGCCAATCTTCAATGTCATAGAATTGGGTATGTTCGGGCGATGGGCTCAACTCGATTCTGATTACAGAATTCTTTATAGGCCGATATTGGGATAAGGTCAACTGCATGGAGTTCCATATCCCCATAGCGTCTGGTTGAGAGGGTAACAGATTGTCCACTACTCGATAGATTTTCTCCGGATGTTTCTTGTGCTGTGATTCTCCGGTAATATAACGGAGGTCGTTTATTCCGTGCGATATTGCTTTGGCTTTTGCAATCATTCTTCTTTGGATTTAGGGTTAGACGGAATGTTGTTCTTCTCTTTTGCAGCATTCAAGAACTGGCAGACACTTTCGGCTACATTGCCAAGCTCCTTAAGCCAACCGACCATGAACGGAATCTGATTGAACATTATCATGCGTTGCTTTGTGGACATTCCATGAAGTGCAGATGTATATTTTACGAGGTCTGACCGACAATCGTCCAGATTCTGCAACAGAGCAGCTTCTTTTCTCGTGAGTCTTGCTTTGGGTTTGAAGTTATACGCGCGTGATAATATGTAGTCACTTACGGTCATGCCGCATTGTTCGGCCAGTGATTTTATATGTTCTTTCTGGCTGGGAGTGACTTTAGCTCCGATAAAGACGCTTCTTGTCTCGTCAGAGGAACTGGATGAATTTTCAATATTTTCTTTCATATAAATAGTTCTATAATGGTGAATAGGTGCGAGCTTGCGAGT
>ERZ773142.1373-NODE-1373-length-13915-cov-7.379_pt1 | contig 13915 bp, 16 predicted proteins | sample MGYA00580853_ERZ773142 | MGnify/ENA primary metagenome ERZ773142 (study PRJEB29015, sample SAMEA2737862) | human gut metagenome | biome: human gut; feature: human-associated habitat; material: faeces | place: China | collected 2012 ... | reverse complement strand
GGCGGTCTCTTTCACTTCCGGACCTTTATTCAGCTTTGTAACTCAAATTTTTATTCTACCACAGTCATGACGTCTGCTACATCCACGTCCTGATCGATCAGTCCATTTTCCAGCATCCAGTCAATATTTTCCTGCCAGCACTCCTCTGTCTGGCTTAAGAATTCTGCATCTGCGGTTTCCATAAGCGGGAGCAGGGTTTCACAGGACTTCTCCTCTACGCTCTGGGTCAACGGGAAGTTTGCTTCGTTCTGATTGTTCATCAGAATAGCAAGGCAGCCGTCCGGATCTGCCTTGAAATCATCAAAGCCCTTTTTGGATGCACGCAGGAAGCCAGCTACAACCTCCGGCTCTTCTTCCAGAAGCTTGTTGTTGGTCAGGAAGATTTCCTCATAGTAATTTGGAATTCCATAGCCGCTTACCGGGAAGTAATTTAATTCAAAGCCTTCCTCTTCCATCTGCGGAACCTCATGGTTTACCAGGCAGCCAATGGTGGCATCTACATTGCCGGTGGTCATGGAGCTCATCAGATCAAAGCCGACATCGACCATCTTGACATCGGATGCATCCGCGCCTACAGATTCCATCATACATTTTACCAGAGATTCACTTAACACGGTACCGCCGTAACCGATGGTCTTTCCTACCATATCCTTCGGGCTGGTGATATTTTTATCCTTCAAGGAAAGGATAATGTTAAGCGGAGACTGTACGATCGCGCCTACGGAACGGATCGGCGCTTTCTGGTTTGCTACAGCCTGGATCAGATCCTGCTGGTAATACATGCCGATTTCCGCCTTACCTGCTGCCACCATGGACAGGGCATCGTTCGCGTTCGACGGGAAACGGATCTGCACATCCAGACCCTCTTCCTCATAATAGCCGCGTTCAATGGCGGTGTAAAGGAAGGTATGAATGGCGTTCGGGTACCAGTCCAGGACTACATTTACCTCACGAAGATCCTTTTTATCCTTTGTATCTGCAGCTTCGGAAGCAGCACTTTGCTCTGTGCTCTCCTGCACTTCTCCTGACGCCTCGGTTTCTGCTTTTGCGGTTGTCTCCGCAGGTTTGGAACTGTTTCCGCAACCGGAAAGTGATGCAGCAACCAATGCAGCTGCCATAAATGTTGCCATAATTGCTTTCTTTTTCATATCGTTATCCTCACTTATTTTTTATAAATCGTTTCTCCACCGTATCATCTTCTTTTCCAGTAAAGTTACCAGCCATACAAAGATCATGGCAACCACAGATAGCAGCAGGATCGGTGCAAAGACTCCGGCACCGTCCAGCTGAGTCATCATGCGGCGGCTGAAATAGCCAAGGCCATTCTGGGCACCGAGCCACTCTCCGATGGCAGCGCCGATAATAGACAGCGGAACAGCCATCTTAATTGCTGAAAAGAAATACGGCAGCACTGCCGGAACCTTTAATTTCCAGAAAATCTGCGCCGGTGAGGCGCCAAAGGTAAAAAGAAGTTCTTCCATCTCTGTTTTGACCGACTGAAATCCGTCAAATACCGTGATGGTGATCGGAAAAAAGGTAATCAGTACCGTGACCAGTACTTTACCCCAGATAGAATAGCCAAACCAAAGCACAAACAGCGGAGCCAGTGCCGTGGTCGGGATCGTCTGGGAGGCAATGATCAGCGGATACAGAGCTCTTCTGGCCGTGTCATTGGCATCCATCAAAACTGCAAGCCCAAGTCCAAGAACAACAGAAATGCCAAGCCCGATGGCAACGACCGACATGGTTGCCGGAAGATGGGCCATAAAAAGCGGCACCCGCAGTTCCCAGATTTTCTGCAGGATCTGGGTTGGGGATGGAAGGATGTAGGCTGCATTTACGCCCATAGCTGCTGCCTGCCAGAAGATCAGCAGGGCAAAGGTCAGGATCAGAGCCGGAAGGCTGGAATGAATGTTCGTTTTCTTCACTTCGCATCCCTCCTTAACATCTGAATCAGGTCTTCCTTTAAGGAAAGGATTTCCGGACGCGCCAGTTCTTCCCTGGTACGCGGATATCCGGCCGGAACCTCAATGGAACGAAGATGGGTCATCGGTGTCGATTCTACCACCAGAATACGTCCGGACAAAAACAGTGCCTCTTCTACATCATGGGTAATGAACAACACCGTTTTCTGATCTCGCTGCCACTGTTCCAGCAGCCATTCCCGCATGGAAAGTCTGGTCAGATAATCCAGCGCGGAAAACGGCTCATCCAGTAATAAGAGATCAGAACCAGTCAGGACCGTGCGCGCAAATGCTGCCCTCTGTCGCATGCCGCCGGAAAGCTCTCTTGGACTCTTCTGCCCCCAGTCAGAAAGACCGACAGAAGCCAGAGCCTCATCTGCCCGTTCCAGCATCTCAGCTTTGGTATATCCACCCTGGATTTCCATAGGCAGCATCACGTTTTCCCTTACCGTGCGCCATGGAAACAGAAGATCATGCTGCGGCATGTAGCCACAGTAGTTTTTCAGACTTTCAATTTGCTGGCCGTTCACAAGCACACGACCGGCATCCGGGGTAAGAAGTTTGTTTACCAGCCGGAATATGGTACTCTTTCCGCATCCGGATGGTCCGATCACACAAACAAATTCGCCATCCTGAATCTGGAAGGAAAGCTTGTCCATGATCGCGTAATCATCCACATCATACTGGAAACACACGTTGTCAAATTCCAGCATACTACCGCCTCATTTCCCATGCCATATCCCAGAAAGACATCTCATAGCGGGAGCAGGCAGTAAAAATGTCAATCAGGCGCTCTATCTGTGCCGGTGTATAATCTGCAGTGAGACGGTTCATCAGACTGGTCAGGCGCTCATTTTCCATATGATATTCCGCGCTGGCATAGCCGGATACCCATTCTCCGTAAAATGGATGCCGGTCTGCCTCCGGATTTTTTTTCAGGATTTCTTTTGCAATGGCCTCATAGCTTAAGGCACAGGAAAGAATAGCCGCCATAACCTCCGCTTCTCCTCCCTCGTAGGCAGCTCGCAGCATATAAGAGGTATAAGAACGGTTATCCAGTGCCACCGGCGTGTTCTCGGCCTCATCCAGGCTGATGCCAAGACGCTTCATGTAAGTCCGGTGGATATCCATTTCCCCGTCCAGAATGGTGTGGGTAGAAGCCGCGAACAGTTTCATAACAGAAAGATCCTTTGCCTTGGCCACACCAACAGCAAACACACGGGTATAATCGATCAGATACAGATAATCCTGTATCATATAATAGCGGAATTTCTCCTGATCCAGGCTGCCATCACCGATTCCCATAACGAACGGATGGGTGGGATAACCTGCCCAGATTTCCTGTACGGAGCTTAATAATCTTTCTGTAATTGTCATGCTTCCTCCTTTGCAAACCCTTTGCCGCAAAATTCGAAGGCATGGTTCATCGGTCCGGAACCTGCGCCTAAGTCCAGCATGGCTGCCAGTGCTCCGGAAATATATGCTTTTGCCTGCTCCACTGCAGTATCCAGATCATATCCCTTTGCCAGGTTGGAGGCAATGGCGCTGGACAAGGTACAGCCGGTACCGTGAGTGTTCGGATTGTCAATGCGGCGTCCGTTAAACCAGCGGTATCCGCCATCCCGGTATAACAGGTCATTGGCATCATTCAACTGATGTCCTCCCTTTAACAGGACCGCGCAATGATAGGTCTCGCTGATCTTTTTCGCTGCCTCCACCATTTCCTCTGCGGTGGTAATCTCCATACCGGAAAGAACCACTGCCTCCGGGATATTCGGAGTCAGAACGGTGGCTAACGGGAACAGGAATTCCTTTAAGGTTCCGATGGCATCGTCGCTGATGAGCTTTGCTCCGCTAGTTGCCACCATCACCGGATCTACCACAATGTTCTCTGCTTTGTATTCATTCAGTTTTTCCGCAATTGCCTGGATCAGGCCTGCGGAGGAAACCATGCCGATCTTTACCGCATCCGGCCGGATATCGGTGAAGACGCTGTCAATCTGCAGCTTTAAAAACTCCGGTGATACCTCAAAAATTCCCTGGACTCCGGTCGTATTCTGGGCTGTCAGTGCAGTGATCGCACTCATGGCATATACGCCATTGGCGGTCATGGTTTTTAAATCAGCCTGGATTCCGGCGCCTCCGCTGGAATCACTTCCAGCGATCGTTAATGCTGTTTTCATCTTCATAATGAAACTCCTCTCATGCATCTATATTTTTAGGCGGCTCAAGGTGGTGCCCCCAATGCACCGCCGCAAAGAGAACGAACAAAAAAAGCAGAACCACGCAGGTGCGCAATTCCACTTTCTGTTTCTATCCAGTCACAGCACTTCCTACGTTGGCATGATCCAAATCAGGTATACGGGTCCCGGCGGGTTCCAGCCAGCTCTCAGCCCGTTTCCACAGGCTCCCCGGTACTAACGTTTATTCTCTTTGCAGTATTCAATATACGCCAGTATATACCATTTTGTCAAGTGACAAAAACTGTCCGGATTTTCTTTCATGCATTCTTTTTCCTTTTCAAACCGGAAGAAACGCGCTATAATATGCACGATGAAATGAAAAGAAATTCACTAAAAGCGAGGAAATCCTATGGAAAAGAATGATATTATCCTGATCCACGGCACCAACTATAAAGTCATGGCAAAAAAGGTCATGGAAGCTGCAAACGTAGCCGAGGATATTGGAGACAAAAAAAAGAAAATCGCGTTAAAGCCGAATCTGGTTACCGCTAAGGCCCCTTCCAGCGGCGCTACCACCCACAGCGAGTTGTTAGCGGGTGTTATTGAATACCTCCAGGAACACGGTTTTGAAAATATTACGATCATGGAGGGATCCTGGGTCGGTGACCGCACCGGTGAAGCATTCCGCGCAGCCGGTTACGACATGGTCTGCGCACGTTATCACGTTCCGTTTGTAGATCTGCAGCGTGACACCTGGAAGGAATACGATGCCGCAGGCATGAAGATCAAGCTCTGCGACCAGGCTGCTTCCGTTGATTACATGATCAACATGCCGGTTTTAAAGGGACACTGCCAGACCACCGTCACCTGTGCCTTAAAGAACAATAAAGGTGTCATCCCAAACCAGGAAAAACGCCATTTCCATACCATGGGGCTGCACAAGCCGATTGCCCACTTAAATACCATTGCCCGCAATGATTTTATTTTGGTAGATAACATCTGCGGCGATCTGGATTTTGAAGAAGGCGGCAACCCGGTTGTCATGAACCGTGTTCTCGGTTTCAAGGATCCGGTACTCTGCGATGCTTTTGTCTGCGACAGCATGGGCTATTCCATTCAGGATGTTCCGTACATTCCGTTAGCGGAAAAGCTTGGAGTTGGAAGCACCGATACCGCACACGCCAACATGATCTATTTAAATCAGCCGGATCAGGCAGGTGTAAAATTCCGCATGACCCACCGCGTTCAGAAGCTGGCTGCTTACACTGAGCCGAAGGATGCCTGCAGTGCCTGCTACGGTTCCCTGATCTACGCGCTGGATCGCTTAAACGATGCCGGTTATCTGCGCCGTGGTCTTCCGTCCGTTGCCATCGGACAGGGTTATCAGAATCAGCCGGATGGATGCGCCAAGATCGGCGTTGGCCGCTGCACAAAGTGCTGCAATAAGAGTCTTGGCGGATGTCCGCCAAAAGCTGCGGATATTGTAGAATTCTTAAAAGAAAACTGGGGTTAGGCACTTACATAAAAATAGAACGCGCTGCTTGATGGCGCGTTCTATTTTTATGCAGATTTTCCGTGTTTTGCAGCTGTTATTCTGCTTCCACATAAAACGGTGCTTTCTTCACCGTGATATGAATGCGAAAGCCATTGATTTCTTCTTTTAAGAAGATCAGACGGATGATTTTTCCATCCTCATCATAACGTGCGGTATCATAATCGACCGGGTAGCCCTTCTCCTCCAGATATTCGATGGCTGCCGGCATGTCATTTACAAAGAATCCGAGATGGCCCATGGTGCCCTTGCCCATTATCTTTAAAAGCTCCATCTTGTTGTCCACAGTAAAAAACCCAGCCGGGATCTCTCGATAATCATGATATCCCATGATCTCGGTAAAGAAGTCTTTCATGCGCACACCCTCTTCCGGTGTCTGCGCGTTAATTCCAACGTGTGCAAATTCAAATTTTACATTTCCATCTCCTAAAAACATAATCCCTCTCCTTTTCATCATGCCGCAATGGCAGAATTGTGTTCTGATAATTCTATTTTACATGGTTTTGTAAAAAAAGGCACATACATATTTTGCATGACAGGCATATGAGAATTGCAATGCGGTTTCTGCCCAGAAGGATTCTGTCCTGTGTATTACTTCGAGCAATTAGCCGCATCAATAGCGATCACAAGCATCAGGGCCATGATTTCATCTTTTGGATCCATAACATTCAGTTCGTAAGTATCTCCCCAATGAAAAGGGATTTTGGAAATATGTGCTGCCACGCTGCAGGCTTCATACACATCGTAATCCCAGTTCAGAAAATCTCCCTCACACCGCCAGCCATTATAATCAATTTCATATCTCGGCTTTAAAAAAGAAAACATTCTCTGAATGCTGCCGCATTCCTGCCCATTCACTTCAATATCGAAAGCCGGCAGCAAGGTCGGGAACCGCTGTTTTACCATGCCAATCTCGTTTCCTGACTGATCGTATACATGGATCTGATGGCCTAAAGTCAGAAATTCTGCCTTTACAAAATATTTCGGATGCTCATATTCATCATATACATCGTAGGTATCTGTCCAGGAAAAAACACGCTGTTTGATCAGTAATCTCATAAATAGCTTGCCTCCATTATGTTGATCTTTTTTTGATTATATCAAAACACTGGAAAAGCAGCCAGTCTTAGGCACAATTTTTCTCACTGCTCATCCATTTCTTTCTGAATCCACATCATAATCACATCCACCAGATACTCCTGCTGAATTAGTAAAAAGTGACAATTGCTCGTACTCCTGCTTATGTTCCAAAAGCGGAGGAATTTTGGTGAGAAGCTTTTCTGCAGCACCAAAATCCTGAATCCAAGGCATAACTTCTTCTGGCATAAGCACCAATGGCATCCGATCATGAACGGGTAATACAGAAGCATTCGGAGAGGTTGTCAGGATGGTGAACTGATTGTCTTTCGCAGTTGGCTGCCAGATTCCTGCCATGTAGAGAATTTTGGATTGCAGCATGGTAAAAGAAACCCTCTCGTTCGCTTTGTTCCACTCATAAAAGCCTGCTGCAGGAATCACGCACCGACAATGCCTTATACTATCCCGAAAAGATGGCTTAGAAAGAACCGTTTCTGCTCTTGCATTAATGAGCAAACCCTCCTGATACTTACTCATAAAGCCCCAGCACATGCGTTCCGGGTGCACCTCCCCCATTTCCATCAACACCACAGCCATATCAGTGGGCCGCACATCGCCTCGCGTCACTTTTAACTTAGAATCATCAATCTGTTTGCATATCTTCTTGATTTCACGCCACATTTCACCATCTATAAAATACCTTCCGCACATGTTCTTCTCCTCATACCAGCATCACCCATTTACAGGCCTCTAAATAAAAAATCAACTTAAATTCCCGGATGAGCCCGCCAATTACAGCTTCGCAGCCATACTCGCGGCTCGGAATCCCTGAGTAATTTTTATCTTCCGTGTATTTTACCAGGATATCCCGGACTGTCTGAATATCTCCATTATCGTCTTCAAATTTAAAATACTGCGGCATGACCTTGCCAGTCGCAGTAAACCACGTTGAACAGGCGATGTGAAACATAGTCCCCCGTGGTATCCCGCTGTCCACCGCTATTCCATACTTAGTTGCATCTGCAAATCCAGGCATGCCACATCAACTCCTTTTATTATAGTATCCGTTCTTTAGAATAATCAACTGTTCGTTTTTCTCTGCTGATGCCTCCTGCCATATGATCCATTTCCATACTTCCTGTTGTTGATAAAAAGCATGCCCTTTTTATACTGTCCATTCCATACTTTTTCCGTATCCGGTCCACAGTTTTTTCCATCGTTTTTGCTTTTTCATAGTCAACGGTATCGAATAGCTGCATCTGCCGGAATTGGTCCGTTGTGACGCGGCTGGTATGGATTCTGAGATGTCTCAGCGGGATGCCGTCCCATAGTTCTGATAGGCACTGGCAGGCAGCATGGTAAATTTCCATGGTGAGATCTGTTGGTACGGAAAGTGTGATCTGGTGGCCATAAAATCGCAGGTCCCAGTCTCTCAGGCTGATAGAAACAACGCCGATTTTTACGCCATCGTCTCTCAGCCTTGCAGCAATGGTTTCAGAGAGAGATAAGAGATACTGCTTTGCAATGCCTGGCTCTGTAACATCCTGCGTGGTCGTTAGGGAATTTCCATAGCCCTTGGCAGGCGGTGGTGTATCAATCACTGCGATTTCATCTATTCCATTTGCGTACTGTCGGATAAGCAATCCATGCGATTTCATGTGAGCCTGTAAGATGTCAGGATCTATTGCGGCCAATTCTCCGATGGTATGAATACCAAGCTTTCTGAGCTTATTAAGCGATGCATGCCCCACGTAAAACAGATCACTTACTGGAAGCGGCCACATCTTCGTTTGGATTTCCGTTTTCCATAATGTGTGAACCTGATCCGGTTTCGTGAAATCAGAAGCCATCTTTGCCAGAAGTTTATTTTCAGAAACACCGATATTGACAGTAAAACCAAGTTCTTCATGTATTCGGTCTTTCATTTCATATGCTGTTTGTTCTGGAGCATTACAGCAATCAGTCATGTCCAGGAATGCTTCATCAATGCTGTACTGTTCAATCTTGTCTGTATACTCACTGAGCAGCTTTATAAGCGCCTTTGAGGACCTATTATACAAATCATAGTTCGGAGGAACCAGGATTAGGTTAGGACATTTTTCTTTTGCAGAAACGACAGTCTCTCCGGTCTGGATATGAAATTTCTTAGCCAGAATGGACTTAGCCAGGATGATACCATGCCGTTTTTCCTGATCCCCACCCACGGCACTCACCATCTCTCGCAAATCCTGTTTTCCGCCAAGATGGTGAATCCGATAGCAAGCTTCCCAGGACAGAAATGCTGAATTCACATCTACGTGAAAAATGATCCTCTTCATATCCACCTCCTTGCACTCGAACATTTGTTCTATTTTATTCTAAGCTTTTCCTATACAGATGTCAAGCCGGGAATTTAGCGTTTTTCCTGCAAATGTACTGGAAATTTATTACTGTTCAGAGGCAATTATCAAAGAGAAGGGTTTGAAATCCAGTGCAATGGCATTGATGAAGCTACCGGGGAAAGAGATTATGTAATGGCATGGGCGAGAAAAAGGCAGAGATTTCTCTCCGCCTAAATTCCTTTTCTATTCTTCTTTTTCTTTACCGCCGTTGCCTGAAAGCTCCAGTCTATAAGGCGCTTCACTGTTTCATCGTTCAGCGACTCTTCCAGCAAAGCCGAGAGCCACTGGGTTTTATTCATATGGTATGCCGGAGAAAACCCTGGTTGCTGGCGAAGGTAGCTTGCAAAAACCGGATCGCACTTTACGTTCAGGATATCTACTTCGCCCTCTCCATCCAGACCGATTTTGCCTCGATCAACTTCCATAACAAGGCCGTACCATTTTCCATTATCTGAATGGCGCAGCACTGCATTCCAATCGTGCCAAGGGTAGTCCGGCTCTGTTTTATACTGCTGGCGGCAGTACTCAAATACTTCTTTCCTGGTCATCTTCGTCCATCTCTTTCTGAATCCAGGTCATAATCACATCCACAAGATACTCCTGCTGAATCTGGCTTAGTTCTCTTCCCGGCTGCATCTTGTGCCACTTTCGGATACATTCCCGACAGCAGGTTGCTGTAGCATGCTGCGCAATAAACACAGGATGGCCCCGCATCGGAGTCTGCTTCCCATCGTTTGGAATCACAGCCGGAGCTTCTCGCTTTGCAATGAAATCCCTGGCATGCTGCCGGATCGTCTCCAAACCTTTTTCCCGGACATATTCTCTATCTTTTTCTTTCAAATGGAAACCACTCCGAAATTTCGAATTATCTAACCGTTCAAACAGCTGTGTATACCATTCATCTTTTGTCATTAGTCTTCCCAGCTCTCTGTAAATTTCTTTCATAATACATATTCATACATACTGAAAGCGATTTTTCCTGTTGAAGGATAATCCAGCTCTACATCTCCTTTGTACTGGAAGCCAAAATTCTCATACAATCTTTTCCCTGGCACATTCCATGGTAATGTGTCCAGACGGATTGCAATATCTTTCTGATTTTTACAAACTTCCACTGCTTTCCCTAACAGCTTTTTTCCTACCCCTTTCCCCTGACATGCAGGCGCCGTTGCGAGTAAATGTAACACAGCAATTCCATCATCCGAATCCTTCGTTTGCCAGTTCACAAACTGATATCCTTCTCCCTGGAAATGATTCAAAATAAATGCTCCGATAATCTCATGATTTTCTGTAGCAATATATAAAGTGTTTGCCCCTATTGCGCCAGCAATGTCCGATAATACTGGGTAAATGCCTTTTTCCCATTTTGGACAATAAGGAGTTCCTTTCATTGTATCAACCAGCCGATAGTAAAAATACAGGACCTGGCATTCCTCGCCGTCCCTTGCCTTTCGTATCTCAATCATAAATTTATCTAACGCTCCTCAATTTTTCTCTAAAATCCAACCGCTTTTCTTTCCACGGCACTGTCCAGCACTGCTCTAAGTTCCTCCGCACTGCTCACCCGGGCACCCTCAAAGCGGCCGTTATTTCCATTAATCTCATTGAGCCATTTCTTCTTTTCTAACAAAGCCCTGGTATCCGTGTAGTATGATGACAGAATGTAAATATTTTCCCCGCGGTTCATGGCATCACGCATGAAATCCAACAAGTCCGTTTCTGGTTCCAAGTCTGCATAGTATCCAGGCTTTCTGGTTTCATCAACAGGCACATCACGCCATTTTGCAATGGTGCCGTCCATATCAAAGTAAACCCGACTATCATTTAATCCCACTTTTTTCTGCATATTCTCTGCTCCTTCTTCTTCTAAACTTTTCCACTTTTCTACAAAAAGAATATGGGAAACAGTACTCAAAATAAAATTCCAAATCCAATCAAAAAGCATAAAAATTCTCACAAAAAATCTCAATCGCATAAAATAGCCCACAAAAATATAAAAGAACCATCCTCCCGAAGCCGTCATAAAAATTACCATAAAAGAAACTAAAAGGAAAAGGAAAGGGCCTCGTGCGTTGGTCGGTTATACAAACATCTGTTCCCTATCATAACAGATTCGTCCGACGGTCGCAAGTGTGTGGGGGAAGGTATTCTTTTTTTGCATGGGGGTTTGGTATTTTTTGTATGTGGGTGGAAAAGGGGGAAGAAGTTTGGCAGAAAAAGAAGCAGAAAAAATTTTCTGCTTCAAAAAATCATATATGGTAATGCACGTCTATACAAGCCGCATTAACCAGTTGTCGAGAAATTCCATCTGTTCTTTAGTGTGAAACCAATGCTCGGAGCTTTTCGACATCCTTGAGCTGACTCTGCGTATTCTTGATTTCTGAATTGACACCCTTTAAGGTACTCTGAAGCTTGGTAGTATCACCACCGATCTCGACCGTGATACCCTTAATTCTACTCCCACCATAACGCACCTCCTCTCTGCAAAATGGGCATAAAAATTGCCCGGCATTTCTGACGAGCATCAAGAAAGCACCGATCAGATTTCTCCGACCGATGCTAATAAACTGCTATTCTATTGAGATTTACAAACTGGAATTTGTAGAAATTTGTCGTTCTTGATCTTCACGGCGGTTTCCATAACAGCTTCCACCAGCAGGCGAATATCCATAACAGAGGTGTCCTCCTGGTGCTGGGTGCTGATAAGAAATGTGGTGATGCGACCCGTATCATAATCATAGGAAACTTGCGCTTTCGCATCCGACAAGACCAGTGCAAACTTTTCATCAGAATTAACTTCTTTGTTTTCCTAATCGTGTTTAATGTATTTAGTGATAGTATCGATTAATTCCTCCATGTTAATCGGCTTGGAAATATGGTCATTCATGCCTGAATCCAGGGATTCCTGAATATCATCTATAAAAGCATTTGCAGACAAAGCTATAATTGGAATCGTAACTGCATCGGACCGCTCTATACCCAAGGCTCGAATGGCTTTTGCTGCTTGGTGTCCATCCATGTTTGGCATCATAATATCCATCAAAATAAAATCGTATGTGCCTCGTGGATGATTTTTAAACAAATTCACAACTTCTTTTCCGTCTGATGCGCGTGTTACGGTCATACCAGCATCTTCCAGCATTATCGTAGCAAGTTCAGCATTTAAATCATTATCCTCAGCCATAAGAACATGAATACCCGTCAAATCTCTATGTAGATGTTGTTTTTGTTCTGATTGAATAACCTGTTCTGGCAACTCCAGTGGGATCTCCACTGTGAATGTAGAACCTACATCTTTTTTGCTCTCAACAGCAATCGAACCGCCCATCATATCCACATATTTTTTTGTGATGGCCATACCAAGACCGGTTCCCTTATATTGAGTTCTGGCATTAGCATCATCTTCTTGTGAAAACGGATCGAATAATTTTTTCTGGAACTCTTCGCTCATGCCAATACCGTTATCTCGAACAACATAACGAGTTATGATATGTTTCTCATCCGCTCCTGGGTAACTGCTGATATCCAAAGTAATCTTTCCGCCGTCCTTTGTGAATTTCACAGCATTACCAAGAAGATTCACCAAAACTTCTCGGATACGCACAACATCCGCAAGGACATATGGGTTCTTTGGGATTTCTCGATGTACTTCAAACTTAAGATCTCGATTATAAAGAAGTCCATTCATAATCGCCTGGACGTTATCTGTCAATTGAGTAATGTCCACTGGCTCGGGCGAAATAGTAACTTTTCCACTTTCAATGCGAGTAAAATCCAGAACGTCATTCAACAAAGAGAGAAGATGATTCGAACTTTTTTGAACTTTCTCCAAGCTATCATGAATATCTGAAACCGTGTTCTGGTGAAGCGCAATGTTTGTAAATCCAATAATGGCATTCATCGGCGTTCTGATGTCATGGCTCATACTAAGCAAAAACGCAGATTTTGCTTTGTTGGCAGCCTCTGCTTCCTCAGCGGCGTTCATTAATAATTGTTTTTGTTTTTGCTCTTCTGCCTTGCTTTTCTGGTAAACATAATAGGTATATAGACAAATTAAAAGCAATACAGTTCCTGCGACTAAACCGCAGATGATGGAAATATGATTCGTCTCTTCAACCATTCCATAAGCTGATTGCATATCCATTTCAATGCAAAATGCGCCAATGATTTCTCCTGTCCCATCATGATTTGCGCTTACAGGATAGCAAGCCGTAAAAATCGGCCCCCATGTTGTATCAATGATATCCTGAGAGTACACATTCTCCCCAGAAATAGCCCTATCAATATACGGAACCATTTCTTCCTCAATATAATCTCCAGGGTGTCTTACATCATCCGCATCCGGATCCAAACCGTCTACCACATAAACGAGTTTTCCTTCTTCATTTTTTTTAGCGGTGTAAATATATCGAGTAGAATTCAGTGTTCTGATTTCATTGAAATATGAAGAAATATCCTTATATAATTGCTTCTTTTCATCAGATTGATCTTTGATTTGATCAAAATCTTCTTTGCCGATTCTTCCATTCACAAGTTTGTGTACTGCATCTGCACTCGCTGTGTCACGTGTGATTTCTGTTTCAAGGGCGGTCTTAGTGTAAGAACTTTGCAGAATAAATGTGTACGACGCTATTACCAAAATCATCAAAAGCCCCGCAATCACAAAGATACTGCCTGTATTCTTCAGCCTAAGGAGTTTTTTCAAATTAATTCCTTCTTTTGTTTTCTTCATGCTGCTCATTCACATCCTCTAAATCC
>ERZ773142.1357-NODE-1357-length-14036-cov-82.5671_pt1 | contig 14036 bp, 10 predicted proteins | sample MGYA00580853_ERZ773142 | MGnify/ENA primary metagenome ERZ773142 (study PRJEB29015, sample SAMEA2737862) | human gut metagenome | biome: human gut; feature: human-associated habitat; material: faeces | place: China | collected 2012 ... | reverse complement strand
TGGGTGTTCGTACATTACTGTTGTTATTGTTTGTGGCATATATTGTGAAAACGGACTTCCCCTTGCAGCAGATACCTGTTATAAACCGATACATAAAGAAATAGCTATGAGTGACCTGAAGAATGATTTGAAGAATGTGCCTTATATAAAGCAGTTCTTTGGTGAATATCTTGATTTGCGCAAGGATAAGGATAATGAAGCCTTGATTGTAGAAAGTATTCGTAACGGTGTTGAGTTCAAAGGAACTAATTTGTGGATTCTTATATTCGCAATTTTTATTGCTTCATTGGGCTTGAATGTGAATTCTACGGCAGTGATTATCGGTGCTATGTTGATATCTCCGCTGATGGGGCCGATTATGGGAGTGGGGCTGGCTATCGGACAGAATGATTTTGAACTGTTGAAACGTTCTCTGAAAAGTTATTTGGTGGCGACTGTATTTAGTGTGATTACATCCACGATTTATTTTTCGCTGACTCCGTTGGATGAAGTGCAATCGGAGTTGCTGGCACGTACTTCTCCTACTATATATGATGTGCTTATAGCTTTATGCGGTGGCTTGGCCGGTATTATCGCCTTGTCTACAAAGGAGAAGGGGAATGTTATTCCGGGGGTAGCTATTGCTACGGCTTTGATGCCGCCTTTGTGTACTGCCGGATTCGGGCTTGCTACCGGAAATTTACTTTATTTTTTAGGTGCGTTCTATTTGTATTTTATCAATTCAGTATTTATCAGTCTGGCTACTTTTATCGGGGTGCGTGTCATGCATTTCCAACGTAAGGAGTTTGTGGATAAGGAGCGTGAGAAATTGGTAAAGAAATATATTATTTTTATTACTTTGGCTACGATGTGTCCTGCTGTTTATCTGACTTATGGCATTGTAAAAAGTACTATTTATGAAGCTTCTGCCAACAACTTTATCAACGAGGAGCTGAATTTTAATAATACCCAAGTAATAGACCGGAAGATTTCTTTCGAGAAGAAGGAAATACGTGTTGTGCTAATAGGCAATGAGGTTTCGGAAACAGAAATAGCAACCGCAAGGGATAACTTGAAACTTTTTAATCTGGCAGGAACCAAACTGGTTGTTCTTCAAGGAATGAATAATGATGCGATGGATATTGGCAGTATAAAGGCGCAAGTGATGGAGGACTTTTATAAGAATAGTGAGAAACGTTTGCTGGAGCAGCAGGAAAAGATTAAGTCTTTGGAAAACGAACTTAATGTATATGCCGCATACAATACCGTAGATAAAAAGATAATTCCCGAACTTAAAGTACTTTATCCTGCAGCAGAAGCTATAGCCATGGCGAAGACTGTGGAATTGCAGGTAGACTCAACCCAAACGGACACATTGACAATAGTCTTGATGAAATTCAGTAAAAAACCTGTAGGAAAAGAACAGGAAAAGATTTCCGAATGGTTGAAGGCACGTGTCGGGGCGAAAAAACTTAAATTAATTGTAGAATAAAACCATGAAAAAACTACTATTGCTGCTGTCTTTCCTGCCTTTATGTATATGGGGTAATGAGGGAATGTGGCTTCCTTGTTGCCTTAGCAAACAAACTCAACAAGTGATGAAAGAAATGGGATTGGAACTTTCATCTGAACAATTGTATAATCCCGGAGGAAAAGCATTGGCTAATGCTGTTGTTAGTTTTGGAGGTTTTTGCTCGGGGGTTGTTGTATCTCCGGATGGCTTGGTTTTTACTAACCACCATTGTGGGTATGATGCCATTCAGCAGCATAGTTCTGTGGAGCATGATTATTTGCGAGATGGTTTTGTAGCCGACTCCTTAAGTAAGGAGCTTCCTAATCCGGATTTATTTGTCAGTTTCCTGATACGCACAGAGGATGTGACGGAGCGTGTGTTGCAAGCTATTCCAGTCGGGACAAAGGAAAATGACCGTGCGCTGATTGTGGATTCTATTTCCACATTGCTTGCTCAGGAAGCTGTGGCGAATGATACGTTGCTGCGTGCTGAGATAACTCCTTTTTATGGTGGTAATGAGTTTTATCTGTCTGTGTATAAAGATTATTATGATGTTCGTCTGGTGTTTGCTCCTCCCTCTTCTGTAGGCAAGTTTGGCGGGGATACAGATAATTGGGTATGGCCCCGCCATACCGGGGATTTCTCTGTTTTTCGTATTTATGCTGATCAGAATAATCAACCGGCAGCTTATTCTCCGGAGAATGTGCCTTATCATCCGGATTATTTTGCTCCTGTTTCTTTGGGCGGGTATGAACAAGGTTCATTTTGCATGACTATGGGATATCCCGGTTCTACCAGCAGGTATTTGTCTTCATTTGGGATAGACGAAAGGATTAATACGGATAATGCCGCTATGATTAATGTCCGTACCATCAAGCAGGCTATCTGGAAAAATGCAATGGAAAAAAGTGATGATATCCGCATTAAATATGCTTCCAAGTATGCACAAAGCTCTAACTATTGGAAGAATAGTATAGGCATGAATCAAGCGGTAAAAGAGTTGAAAGTGATAGAGAAAAAACAAGCTTTGGAGCGCCAGTTGCAAGAATGGATCCGTCGGGAACCTGATAAGCGAAGCAAATATGCAAGGGTTCTGACTGAACTGGAGCTGAATTATCGTAATCGTAGAAATGCGGCGCGGGCTATGGCATATTTTGGAGAAACATTTGCTAATGGACCGGAGTTGATTACGGCAGCCTTGGCTGTACTGAATTTTGATTTTGAGGCAGAGGAGAGTGATTTGGAGCGTAATATGCGGCAATTGTTGGAGATTTATGCCAATATGGATATAAGTGTGGATAAACAAGTCTTTGTGGCTATGTTGAAAGAATATGCGGCTGAGGTAGGCAAGGAGTTTTTACCTGATGTTTATCCATTGATAGAGAAAGATTTTAAAGGTGATTACCAAGCTTATGTAGATGATTTGTATGCTCGTTCCTCTTTAAAGACACCGCATGGGTTTGAACAGGTGGTGAAGGGAGATACCACTTATGTCTTGTTTGATGACCCTGCGGCTTCTTTTGCTATTGATATGTTGGTGAAATTTTATGAATTCAATCAGTCGGTGGAAGAAGCTAGTATGAATATTGAGAAAAATGAACGTTTGCTGAATGAAGCAATGCGTGAGATGGAGGCAGATAGGGTGTTTTATCCGGATGCTAATTCTACTATGCGTCTGAGTTTTGGCATGGTGGGTGGTTACTCACCGAAAGATGCTATTGAATATTCTTACTTTACGACGACAAAAGGTATTTTTGACAAGATAAGGCAGTATAAGGGAGATAGTGATTTCGATGTGCTTCCTTCTGTAGTCGAATGCTTGAGAAGGAAGGATTTCGGACGTTATGCTACCGGAGATGGTAATATGAATGTTTGCTTTATTTCGGATAATGATATTACGGGAGGGAATTCCGGTAGTGGAATGTTTAATGGAAAAGGGGAATTAATAAGTCTTGCTTTTGACGGGAATTGGGAAGCAATGAGTGGAGATATTGTTTTTGAACCTAATTTGCAGCGTTGTATCGGGGTGGATATCCGCTATGTTCTTTACATGATTGAAAAATATGGGAAAGCTTCCCGTTTGGTCGATGAACTGAAATTGACAGACTAAAAGAAAAATATGAAATGACAGGAAGCTTGGGTATGTCAAAGTTCCGATAGTTTGTCATATAATCTTTCATCCGGAAAGATGGCAAAAAAACTGTTAATATTAATTCGATGTAAACAAGGATATTCGGCAAATCTTTTTTTGAATAATACGATAAATCCAACTGATTCATTATGAGTCAGTTGGATTTATCGTATTATTTGCGGAATGTCCTTGAAATGACAGGTTGTTTCAATTCTGCCTGCTCCGCTATTATTCGAGAGAAGTGGATGTTATTTGCATATTTCTACTATGCTCAATTCTCTTTCATGAAGTTGGCTTCCTCATTTCTTGGATTTCTTTTTCTTATTGTTATCGCTGTTAAAGAATTGTTTCCAGTCGTCTTTCGTTTTGGGACCGCGTTCTTCAATGTAGCCACGTTCCGCACGGCTGGGTCTTCCTTCTTTTGAGGTCGTTTTTTTATTGGACCTGTCACTTTTTTTGCCGAATGAAGCATTCCTTGCTGCACTGCTTCTGCGTTCGCCATTGTCGTTTTTGCCATTATTGTCACCGGCAACTTCTACTACAATTTTCCGGCCGCCATTCAGATTAACCTTGTTCAATGCTTTAATCACGTCCTGTGCCTGATTTTCTGCTACTTCGAAGAAAGAGAAATTCTGCATCAGGTCTATTCGTCCGATGGTAGTACGTTGCTTCTTCATGTTGCGGTTAATCAGTTCTATGATTTGGTTGGCATAGAAACCGTCTGTCTTTCCTACATTCAGGAATAGACGGGTGTATCCTTTTTCTGCTTTACGCTCTGTCTTTTCACGAGCACTGCCATGATCCTTGCGTTCTTTGGAGCCACGTTCGCTGCGACGGTCATTTGTGCTGGGAATTTCTATTTCCGGAGCGTTACTATAGTATTCCAAGAAGCGGTTAAATTCCATTGACACCACGCGCTTTATCAGATCTTCCTTTGAAAGCCATTCCAGTTTACGATAGATTCCGGGTAGGAAGGATTCAATTTCTTCATCGTTTACTTTTACCTTTTCTATGTCATCTATCAATTTAATCAATTGCTGCTCGCAAATTTGTTTACCACTGGGCATCTCACCCATGATAAATTTTTTGTTGATGATTCGTTCTATCTCACGCATCTTGCCTTTTTCGCGCAGGTTGATGATGGCAATAGAAATACCTGTTTTTCCGGCACGTCCTGTACGACCACTACGATGAGTATAGCTTTCTATATCATCGGGCAAGCCATAATTAATGACATGAGTAAGGTCATTTACATCTAGGCCACGGGCTGCTACGTCGGTAGCAACTAAAAGCTGTAAATGGCGTTGGCGGAATTTTTGCATCACTAAGTCGCGCTGGGCTTGTGAGAGCTCACCGTGCAAAGAGTCTGCGTTATAACCGTCTTGTATTAATTTATCTGCAATTTCCTGAGTTTCTTTACGGGTACGACAGAAAATGATGCCATAAATCTGTGGATAATAATCCGCGATACGTTTCAATGCGGCATATTTGTCTTTAGCGTGTACTAAATAGGCTATGTGATTGACGTTTTTACTGCCCTCATTTTTGGTACCGATAGTGATTTCTTTTGCGTCATGCAGATATTTTTTGGCGATGCGTGAGATTTCCGGACTCATGGTAGCCGAGAACATCAAGGTATTCCGATCTTCAGGAACTTTTTCAAGGATAGCATTTATGCTATCAGTAAATCCCATATTCAGCATTTCATCGGCTTCGTCCATTACTACATCTGTAATTGTTTCTAGTTTGGCAACCTTTCTTTCTATTAGATCAATCAGTCGTCCGGGAGTAGCCACAATAATATGTACGCCTGTTTTCAACATGCGTATTTGGCTTTCGATGGATGAACCACCATATACGGGAAGGATTTTCAGCCCGTCAATGTACTTGGAGTAATCGTTCAGATCGCCTGCAATCTGCAAGCACAATTCGCGTGTGGGGCATAAAATTAGTGCTTGAGGTGCACGGTGTTTTACGTCAACTTTTTGGATAAGCGGCAGACCAAATGCGGCTGTTTTTCCAGTCCCTGTTTGTGCTAGGGCTACTACATCGTTGCCGTTTCCCAATAAATACGGTATTACTTCTTCTTGTACCGGCATGGGATTCTCATATCCCATTTCTTTAATCGCTTTTAGTATTTCCGGGGAAACGCCTAACTCTTCAAATGTCTTCATTTATTTTCAAATATCTAATTCGCTGCAAAGATACGGATAATCATGGGATTATATGGTGCTTATGCAATATTTGTTTTTATCAGTAGTGTATTTTTAGGGAATATTGGCTAAAGCGTGTCGGGAAGTGATAAGAAAATTTTAGGTATAAGGTGAAAATACTCTGCCGGTATGGCAATTGAAATGCTTTATCGGTCAGAGTATCCGGATTAAAGATATGAGAATTTTATGGTATCAGAGTGTTTGTATATGTGGCTGTTTATATTATTCACCTTCTTCTCTATATTCTAAAATATCTCCGGGCTGGCAATTTAGTTCCCTGCAAATAGCCTCAAGGGTAGAGAAACGGATGGCTTTCGCTTTCCCGGTTTTCAATATGGAAAGGTTAGCAGGAGTCAGGTCTATCTTCTCGGCTAAATCTCCCAGCGAAATTTTTCGTTTCGCCATCATTACGTCTAAATTTACTATAATTGGCATAGATCAATTCATTTTGGGTTTATTCGGGTTCTCATCTACTGCGCGCCACCAAAGGGTGTGGCGTTGCGTCAGTTTCTTAAAGGCATACAGACAGAAGCAAGTCCATCCAATGTTGATCGATATCCTCACTATTTTGTTGTCCAACAATGGATGTAACACAAGGAAATAGATGAATGAACTTACAAACAGAGTAGCTATCAGGCAAAGTATCAAATAAAAGATGCTTTTTCTTTTTGAGGGGAAAGTATTTTTTTCTTTCATGGCATTTTTCTTAAATGGTTAAATCCTGTTCTTCTTTCATTTTTGCCCCGATAGCAAATATCTCGGCAAAAAGAATGGGAATTATCACAGCTACCCAGTCGGGAGAATAACCGGCGTAGCTGATGATTTTGTAGCCCGGCAGACTGATTTGCTCAACTGCTGCGTTTCCTACAATCCATTCGTCAACAGCTATGAGGATTTCCAAGCTTGCACTGGTGTATGCAAACCAACGGAGGCGCCGTACATTGGCAGATGTAAATACTTCGCGGCGTGAGATGGAAATGAGCAACCGGATCAATGAGCAGAAACCGATGAGAAAAAGGAATATTCCGGGTATGGCAAGTCCCATGACAAGGATGTGCCAGGCCGATGGCTTGGCATACGTTTCTATTTCAGTCACTGTGTAGGGGAGTGTCCAGTCCACGCGGTTGTTGCTCAGTGAATCGACAGTAGTTTCAGGTAACGGCTCTACATTCAGTTTGACTGAGGTTGCATGATGGGGTATAATGTGGCGTCCAGGCTCATATATTTCCATTGCACTGTTATGTCCATCTTCAAATCCTTTCTTGAAATCTCTCCAATTTTCATCCAATCCTCCAAAGAAGTTTGCAATGATGGCTATAATGGCTATGACACCTAATATTCTGAACTTGTTCATAGTCTGCTCTGTTTTTTTAAATGGTTAAATCTTGTTCTTCTTTCATCTTCAGTCCGATGGCAAATACTTCGGCTACCAGCAATGAAATGAATCCCAGAATGAGAGTCGCATCGGAAAAAGCAAAGGTATAGGAGAACTCGCATCCGTTGAGTTGCAACACTTGCGAAGCTTCATAATTTCCAATCACGATGGTAGCCAGCGTGCAGATAAACAAAAGTATCAATGCCCATCCTAACTTGCGCAGAAACTTCACATTCTTCCAGCTGAAGATATCACCGCGATTGATATTTCTGATCAAATAAAAGAACTGCAACAGGCAGAAAATTCCCGCTATCACCGAAATGAATGAGGCAATCCTGTTTAGTGCATGGAAGGTATCATTTTCTTTCGTTGGCGCCTCTACCATGCTTATAATCGGTATGATAGATGCCTGTTCTCCTGTCCTGACATTGGTTACACTTCCTGTCTTTTCAAGTAGATCGGTAGGAAGGGTGCAAATCATCTTATAATCGGAAATGTGGATATCCTTTCCTTTTTCTACACTTTCGTATCCGGCTTTAAAGGCACTTGTGAAAGAATGGAACATGATGCTCACTGTCGTTGAGGTGGAAAGGAGCAAGGCGATAAGTACGCAGACGCAAAAGAGGTTGAGTTTTGTTTTCATTGTTACATTTATGCTTGTGTGTTAGTAATTTCAGAGGGTGTTCCCGGCTGTGGCAAATGTTTGTTCAGATAGAAATACATGCCGACTAGGATGATTATGGCGGCTGCCAAAAGGATGTAAGTAGGTGTGGCGCCAATCATATCAACCGTTTTTTCATTCAACTCTTCTTGGGTTGATGTAGCCATGGCAATGGTAGCCAGGGAGTTATTTAGAAAATGCCCTATCATTCCCGGTATAATGCTTCCTGTGCGGTAATAAAGCCATCCGAATACCAATCCCAGACAGAAGGCGAAAGGTACTTGCGCCGGATTGACATGGATGAGACCGAAAATGAGTGCTGACAGGAGGATTGCCATACCGGGTCTTTTTCCGGTTTGCAGGAAATGCCCTTCAATGACTCCACGGAACAGCAACTCTTCTACCAGAGGTGCCATGACGGCAATGGCGATGATGCCGAATACATTGCGGCTCATTCCTATGAATGTGTCTTCCACTAGGTTGGGCAGTTCTATGAATTCGCTGGCTACATTGCAGATGAACATGGCTGCTATAATGAAGGGAATACTCAATAAAATGGTTTTTGCAGGTACTTCAGTCCAGCTTGTCTTGTTGAATTGAACGTATTTAAAGTAGATCAGGTGCCAGATCATGGCTATTCCTGCCAGTACCATAACGAGTCCTGTCATAGAGGCTGTATTCTTACCTACGGCATAAGCCAGATTATCATTTTCTGAAATTTCGTTCATCACTTTAATAATTCCCGCCGGAAGTCCTACCAGGAAGGTGAAAGCTAACTGATAAGCGAAGTAATAAAGTACTAATTTAATTGCGCGTCCCATAATAGAATGTTTATTGGTTTAAAATGGATTTGAATTAAGGGGTAGGACGGACTTCCGCATCCGTCCTGAGGGTATCTGTTTCTTTAAGTAAGCATCCTTGGGTTTCTCCTTGGTGCGATCAAAATCATGGTTGTTTTCATCTGGTTGTCTTTTAAATTTGGTTGATTTGTTTTTAGTTCATCAAGTGAGCAATGGCATGTTTGCATGGAACGTACCAATGGTTCATGAATAGGATAAGAAATGCTAAAATAAGGATAATTGTGCTTTTTTGTTGTGCTCTTTGGGCCAGTGGGGTGTTGACAGGAATCTTGGTCAGGACCAGTCTTCCCAAAGCTATTCCCAAAAGCATACCCAAGCCTAATCCTATTTGCGGATATAAAAATCCGACCATCATTCCTATGTACATTCCTATGGTTTGCCACAGGCTGGTCGCATTCTTATTTTGGGTTTGTGTTTCATTCAAAGTTTCCATTACTTTTTGTTTTGTGTGTCGGCCAACAAGTTTGCGTTGTTGCCTTCACGGTAAATACTTTCTTGTTTGTTATGGTTGAAAGTGCTCTCTTTGGCGTTCCATTCAGCGTAGTTGAGTTTGATTTCATAGACTCCGGGAGTTACGGTAAGCAGATAGGCCGGCTTCCACAGTTCCCGGTAAGCATCCCAGCGATAAGCTTTTTTCTCAATTACCTGACCATTTTCATCGTGTTTGTACTCATACTTCAGTTTGCGTGTCAATGTTTTGCCGTCTTCATTCAGTGTGTACACGGTTGTGTTTGTGTCATTCTGACCGTAGATGTACTTTGTGTTTCCTGTTTGTGCGTTTGCTGTTGTTGTACAACTCATCATTACTACTGCAATTGCTGCTAAAACTGATTTTAATACTGACTTTTTCATTTTTACTTCGTGTTTTAATGTTTGTGTTTATTCTTTCTTGTTTCTCGATATTCATTTATCGTTTATCGATATGCAAATGTATATCTTATTTTGATACTACAAAAGAAAAACGAAAAAAAATATCGAAAAACGATAAAAATATATCTTTTTTCGTGCTTTGTAGGATGGAAGTGTATGAAGAAACAGATTTTATGCAAGAAGTGACTGGTATCGGTGAATTAATTCTTCCGATAGCGTTTGCGTTCACTGGCAGGGGCGATTTTGTCTGCCCTAATACATGGAATGAACTGTTTTCGAGCAGGCAAAACTGACTGTAAACGAAGATGTGTAGAAAGAGTAGTTTGAAAGGGGGAAGGCTGTACAATGCTCCCTTGTATTTAGAGAAGAATTCTGGCCGTTTTTTCCCGGTCTTTATGCATTTGGGCAATGAGTGCATCTATAGTGTCATATTTTTCTTCAGGGCGAAGATACTTTACGAACTCAATGCGCATTTCTTTGTGGTAGATATTCTCCGAAAAATTGAGGATGTTCACTTCAATACTTAAATTGTTGCCGTTATTGATAGTAGGGCGGTGTCCTATGTTCAACATTCCTGCCCATTTTTTTCCTTCCACATATACATATACTGCATAAACTCCTTCCGAGGGAATTAACTTGTCGCTACAATCCACTTGCAGGTTAGCTGTAGGGAATCCTATTTTTCTGCCTACTTTGTAGCCATCTACCACTGTTCCATCCAGATAGTAGTTATACCCCAGGAATTTGGCAGCCTGACTTACTTCACCTTCTTTTAATAGTTGGCGGATGACTGAAGAGCTGATTTTGCCCTCTTTGTCTGTGTAAGCTCGCGCGCGTACTATATATATGTTCAGTTCCTCACCATAACGGCAATAATCTTCAAAATTTTCACTGCGGTTGTGACCGAAACGATGGTCGTAGCCTATAACTAATGTATGGATATTGAACTTGTTACGTAGCAACTGCATAAACTCTCGAGCCGAAAACAGTGAAAGTTCCTGTGTAAAAGGGAGAAGAAAGCAGTAATCTACTTGCATCGTTTCCAATAATTCGAGTTTCTCTGTTGGTGAAGAAAGTAATTGCGGACGATAAGCGGTTTGTATCACTTGTCTGGGATGTACAGGAAAAGTGATCAATGCAGAATATAACCCATCCTTGGCAGCGACCTCTTTTACTTGATTAATAAGAAAGCGGTGTCCGCGATGCACTCCATCGAAGAAGCCGATAGTGGCAACTGAAGGAGGCAATGTTTGATGGTTTATATCTGATATTATTTTCATTATTCAAAAAGTGAACTTAAATCTTCTCCAATATGGTAATGATAGGACTGTATGCCAAGCGATATTGCTGCCTGGCAATTGATTGCCGAGTCATCTATAAAAAACGTTTCTTCGGGCAAGATGTTTGCTTCTTTCATCATTTGCTCATAAATGTCTTTTTCCGGTTTGGCCTTGTGCATTTCAAAAGACAGAAAAATATCTTCAAAAAAGTCATTTACACGGAATCCCCGATAACAGAACATTTGCTCACAGGCATAATCCCAATGTATCCGGTTGGTATTACTAAGCAGGTAAACCATATAATGTTCGCGTAACTTTAGCAATAAGTCCAGCTTTTCACGAGGAATATCAAGTAGCATCAGGTTCCACATATCATCAATTTCATGGTCGGACAGGGCTTCGCTGACCTCCTTACGAATGGCTTTCCGGAATTCTTCCGGGCTGATTTCACCCAATTCAAATTGGGAAAAGAAACCTTTTCCCCTGAACTGGCATGCCTGTTTCTCTATATCTCGAAATCCTGCTTTACGAAAAGCATTCAGGCAATTGTCAAAATCCAGATTTATTAATACTCCTCCTAAATCAAAAACGACATTTTTAATCTTACTGTCCATAACTCTTTATGTGCTTTATTCTCTTTTTTAGTCTTTTTTCTGTATTCGTTTTATCCAACGGTAGATTTCACCAATCCACAATACGAATGACGTTCCTGCGATAATATAAACCCAAGTCATGAAATTCATAGGTTCGGTACGGAACACTTTACCTCCGAACTCGACAATCAGAATTTGTCCGACTAAAATAATGATAGCCACACTTAGCATACCTAATGCATGACGGGAATCCTTGAATACAGAATGGTTGGTCCCGAAAACACTGGCATTAAATAGATTCCAGAATTGCAGCATCACGAAGATCGTGAAGAATTGCGTCAAAGCTTGTCCTACTAAATCTGCTGGCATCTGTTTGATAATGACAATTAATGTCATCAGTATGGCAAGGAAGCAGAAGCCTACACCTAGTATATTTTTACGCATGGCTTTAGTGATGATGAAATCATCGGTCTTGCGTGGCTTTTCATTCATGACGTCTGCACTGGGGGGAATAGATGCTAAGGCCATGGCGGCAAAAGTGTCCATAATAAGATTTACCCAAAGCATTTGTGTTACGGTCAGTGGTAGTTCTGTACCAAAGAAAGCCCCTAATAAAACACTGGCTAATGCGACTACGTTGATAGTCAGCTGGAATACGATGAAACGCTGAATGTTTTTGTAAAGAGAGCGTCCCCACATTACTGCGGTAGCGATACTGTGGAACGAGTCATCCAATAGGGTTATGTCACTTGCTTCCTTGGCTACTGACGTACCGGTTCCCATAGAAAGACCTACTTGAGCGTGATTCAGTGCAGGAGCATCGTTTGTTCCGTCTCCGGTTACTGCTACTACGGCTCCTTTTTGCTGTAACAGTTGGACCAGACGTTGCTTGTCCATAGGACGCGCACGACTCATTACTTTCAAGTCAAGTACGCGGTCCAGAGCTTCTTCATCGCTTAATGCAGCAAACTCTACCCCTGTTATGCGGTTCCGGTCTGTATCTTCAGGTTTCCATAGCCCTATTTGGCGGGCAATTTCGGTAGCTGTTCCCGGGGTGTCGCCTGTAACAATTTTCACACCGATACCTGCCGACTGACATTTCTGTACGGCTTCCGGTACATCCGGACGAATAGGGTCGCTGATAGCTACGATACCTAGGAAAATCATATTCCCTTCATTGACTAGTTCGGCACAATCGTTACCGGAGTCTTCGGGGATAAATTTATAAGCTAATCCTAAAGTACGCATTGCCTTGTTCTGATAGGCCAGCAGATCGGCATTGTAATGAGCCTGTTCCTCGGAAGAGAGGTTGCATTTTCTCATCACAATTTCGGGAGCTCCTTTTATATAGAGTACCTTTTTCTGCTGGATAGGTGAATCTACTAATGTAGCCATATACTTACGTTCTGTAGAGAAAGTAAGTTGATTGATAACTTTTGCATTTTCACGTAATTCCAAATAGTTCTTGCCCTGTTCATTTAGCCAAAGCAATAAGGCTATTTCAGTAGGATTACCTACTCCGGATGGTTTCTTGTTTTCTCCTGTTTCTTCAAGGAAAGCTGTGGAGTTGGCACTGATCCCTTCAGCTATTAAATCTGCTTTGGTGGCATCAAGTTTCGCTTCATGTACCTGCATCAGGTTTTGTGTCAATGTACCTGTTTTGTCGGTGCAGATCACAGTAATGGCCCCCATTGTTTCACAAGCATGCATTTTACGTACCAGATTATTGGTTTTCAGCATACGGCGCATATTTAGTGCAAGACTTAAGGTGACACTCATCGGTAAGCCTTCAGGAACGGCTACTACAATTAAAGTGACAGCCATCATGAAATATTTCAATACAATGCGGGCTATTGCCATCCACCCATGCCAGTCTGTTATTTCATTTACGCTGAGGTAGGAGTAAAGGTCTTTAGCTGTGAAAACGATAAAGGTAAGCGTGGCAATGGTAAAACCTATTTTTCCGATGAAACCCGCCAATTTTGTCAATTGGATATTCAATGGAGTCTCTTCTTCACTTTGTTCGGTGGCCTGACGTGCTACCTTACCTATTTCGGTGGAATCACCCACACGTTCTACCTTCATTATTCCATGTCCGTCAACTACTGTGGTGCCACGCATCACTTCATTGCTGGGATAAGTGGCTTCTTCATCAAATAGTTCTTCATGGATGGTTTTATTGACCATTAATTCTCCTGTCAAGTTGGATTCATTCACTTGCAGGGAAATAGCTTCCAGCAAGATTCCGTCGGCAGGAATCTCCTCACCGGTATTCAAAACTACGATATCACCTACTACAATCTCCTTACGGGGAATTTCCCGTACTTTCCCATTTCTGATTACTGTAACTGGTGTTTCTTCGCCTACAGCGTTCAGTAAGTCAAACTTCTTATTCGCATCGTATTCAAAGTAGAATCCGATACCGGTTGCCAGAAAAATAGCAAAGAAAATGCCGATTGTTTCCGCATACTCATTTTCAATAATGGCAATCACTAAGGAAAAGAATGCTGCGACTAAAAGAATACGTATAACCGGGTCGCGGAACTTTTCCAGATAAAGTT
>ERZ773142.1345-NODE-1345-length-14187-cov-17.2202_pt1 | contig 14187 bp, 18 predicted proteins | sample MGYA00580853_ERZ773142 | MGnify/ENA primary metagenome ERZ773142 (study PRJEB29015, sample SAMEA2737862) | human gut metagenome | biome: human gut; feature: human-associated habitat; material: faeces | place: China | collected 2012 ... | reverse complement strand
AAAAGGTTATAAAAGGTGTTCGTGACTATTTCGTAGAGGACTTTAATAAGAAAAATGCTTTGAAAAAAGCAAAGATGATGACTAACACAACGAAAGACAAACTTAATAAAATCATTGTACAGGCACAGAGAGAGGGCTGGTCGCATAAAGATTTAGTAAAAGAAATAATGTCTTCTGTGGAAAATATGAGTGAATATAGAGCCAGTACAATAGCACGAACAGAAACATCTTCTTCTATTAATGCAGTTTCTTTTGAAACTTCTAAAGCCTCTGGTATGAGAGAAAAAGGTTGGGTACATATTGGAGGAAAAAAAGTAGACAGAGAAAATCATAAAATTTTAAATGGCAAATGGATAAAAATTAATGAGAAATGGGATTTAGGGAATGACATCTATGCTTTATGTCCACATGATCCTGATTTACCTGCATCTGAAACAGTAAGATGCAGTTGTCTGCAAATATATAGATAGAGGGGGAAAAAATGGGAAAAGAAAATGAAGATTTAAAAAATAAAAACATTAATTTTTCCGTAGACTTTGAGGAATTTAAAGAAAAAGAGGATAAAAAAGGTTACTTTGAAGGGCTCTTAGTAAATTATAATCATAAGAATTTGGCACATGGTTATTATAAGTTTACAAAAGGCAGTATGAAAGCAAATGAAGGAAAAACAATGCTTTTATTATATAACCATAGAGGTAATAATATTCCTGTTGGAACTTGCAGAGGTGTAGAAACTGATGAAGGTTTCAGAATAGAAGCTTATTTACAGCTTACAACAGACGAAAATGGAAATGTTATAAATAAAGAAGCCTATGCTCTTTATGATTTAATGAAAAATCAAGGTGCAAAATTTGAGCTTTCTGCAGGTGGAATAATAGAAGAAGGAGAGAGCAAAGAGGTAGCAGAAAACGGCAGAACAAGATATTTTTACGAGATAAAAAAATTTAATGCCTATGAAGGATCTATAACTCCAAAAGGAGCTGTAGCAGGAAGCAAGATTACAAAAGTATTTAATGATGAAGGAGAGGATAAAATGACACTACAAGAACAACAAACATTTATAGCAGCACTTATAGGGGCAATGCAAAAAGAAATTTTTTCAGCTGGAAAAGATGAAGAAATAAAAGCCTTACCGGGTAAAATTTCAGCATTAGAAGAACAATTTTCAGCTATAAAAGAAACTCTTGCTGAAGAAGTAAAAGAAGCTTTTAATGAACAATTTAATGAGATTAATAATGTTATTAAAGGTTTAAAAGCGGATTTCAAACCTACAGAAGCACAAGTTTCTTTTGCTGATGAGTTCATGGCTGCCTACAATGCTATTATTGAAGATGGTGGAAAATTAAAACAAATAACACCTGAAACAGTATTAAAATTTGCAACACCAGCAACAACAACAGGAGAAGGAACAAAAGCAGCTGTAAAAGCACATCAGCTTTTAGGAATCTTTAAAAGATTACAAGAAGTCAATCCTGTAGTAGCTGATTTAAATATAATTAGCATTACAGACAATTCTCTTGACCTTGATAGAGAAGAAATTTCTCTTCCTGAAGTTGCTTGGGTGGGAGAAGAAGATACAAGAGAAGAAACTGAAGGAGTAAAATTAAAAGATGTAAACATTGCAATGCATCAAATTTATGCACTTCCAAAGATTTCAAATAAATTAATGGCATCTAACTATGTTGGATATGTTGCTTTCTTAATGGATAGAGTAGAGTATGCTTGGGCATTAAAAATAGCAAACACTATGTTCAATGGAACAGGAACAAAACAACCAAAAGGAATTTTAAATGATACTGACATTAAAAAAATAGATTGGAATGTTTCAACATTAGATGATGAAGGAAAAATTGCAGCACTTGTAACTCTTTTTGGAAATACAAGAGATGAAATTTCATCAAAGGCAAAATGGTATATGAGAAGAGAAACATGGACAGCTTTAACTTTATTAAAAGATAAAGATGGAAGATTACAACTAATTGACTTAAAAAATGGTGGAGAAAGAAAATTACTTTCAAGACCTGTTGTAATTATAGATTCTGCAGCTTCAGGATTAAAAACTATGAAAGAAGCTGGAGAGGATGAACCATTCTTAGTTTTTGGTGACTTTAAAGGTGGAATGCTTGGAGTAACTAATCCAAAAATGAATCTATCTATAAAAGATCAGCTTACAGGTAAAGGATGGACAGCATACTACATGGAAAAAGGTCTAGGATTTGGAGTAGTTCTTCCTGAAAACTTCCAAATAGTTAAAAACAAAACATCTTAGAATAGAAGAGGGAATTTTCCCTCTTCTATACAAATATAGGAGAAAATAAAATGAAAAGACCTGAAAATTTTTATGATAAAGAATTGGCAAAAAAATTAACTGGAATAACAGACGATAAGTTATTGGAATTTTACATAGAGGGGATAATTTCACGGATTGAAAGGGCAATAGGCTACGACCTCGTAAAATGCGAAAAAACAGAGTTCATTCAAGGTGTCGATACAAATGTCGTATATCTTGAGAGAAAGCCTGTCGAACGGGTATCGAAAGCTCTGTGGCTTAATCAAGAATTATCTTACAGAGTAGAAGAGCATAGGTTGGTTTTAACAGCTCCACTTTGCCAGTCAGAATTTTTAGAGGTAACTTATACAGCAGGGTATGATGTTCTCCCTTTAGATATTCAGATGTTTATTTTTTCAACTTTAAAAGAAAATCTTGCAAATGAAAGTGGATTGAAAAGTTTCAGTTTAAAAGATGTTTCATATAGTTATTTTGATAAAGTCCAGCAATCTGAAAATTTTAGAAGAGGAATAATAGATTTATTTGGAGTAAGAGTATGAGTAACCTAGTAGATATAATGAATGAATTAGACTACATGGCTTTACATATGGTAGAGGTCGGAATATTGGGTATAGATAAAGATAAAAAACCTGATAGTGAAAAAAGAAAAGACACTAAAACAACTATACTTGAATATGCTGTTTATAATGAATTTGGAACTAAGCATATTCCTCCCCGTCCTTTTATGAGAACTGCTATTGAATCAAATGAAAGTGCTATTGAAAAATTTATTGATGACAGAGTAGAAGAAGTTACTGATGGAAAAATAACAGGAAGGCAGGCTCTTATGCAGATAGGAGAGTATATAAGAAAACTTATTGTGGAAAAAATTCAAGAAGCATCTAAATGGGCTGAAGAATTAAGTCCAAAAACTATAAAAATAAAAACTAAAGATGGACAAAAAAACAGAGGAATTCTTATAGATGAAAGATTCTTATTAGGGGCGATAAGATATCAAATTACTTCAAAAACAGGAAAGACAGTATATTTGAGTGATTTTCAAGAGGTGCGAAAATGACAAATGTATTCATTCCAACACATCTTCTTACAGATGTAAAAATTAAAGAAACAACTGAAGGAGAATGGATTAAAGGAGAGTATATTGAGGGAACTACTACAGAAAGAATAATACAGGCTGTATATATGCCTGTTTCTTTGAATGACTTAAAAAATTATCCTCAAGGTGTAGTAACTCTTGAAGATATGGATTTAAGGACAAAAGAAAACTTAAAACTAGGAGATCTTATTATTATAGATGAGGTTGAATGGAAAATAATTCAGAAAGCTGACTATTCTTATGTGGCAGATCTTAAATTTTATATTTTAAGGCGGAGCGATAAAGATGATTGAACAAATAATAAAACTACTTAATTCTATGTCAGTTATTAATATTATCCCAGCTTACTCAGAAAAAAAGCCTCCTAAAAAACCTTATGCAACTTATTGTGTTATTTCTAAAAAAGCAAAAGATTTTTTTGCATACTCTGAGAGAAAATATAATTCTTCAGATAATAGTAATAGAGAAAAAAGACAGTACAGAGAAACTGCTGTAATTCAATTTGATGTATATGAAGATAGTATTTCAGGAGAGTTTTTAAAAGCACAAAAGCTTTTCGAACTAATAATATTTATACTTCGAAAAGAGTGGAGAAATATTGATGCAGGAATAGTAGAATTTTCTGAAATTAAAAATTTAAGAGAAGAAATTCAAAATAAATATGAAAGAAGAGCTTCTTTTGATGTTACTTTTGAATATCTGAACTTAACTGAGGAAAGAAAAGTTGAAATTGCAGAGGTTATAGAACTTATAGCAAATAAAGAAAAAATAATTATTGAGGAGGAATAAAATGGATTATAGAGAACCTGTGAAAATAACAGTTGATAAAGAGATAGCTTTGACTGTAACTGATTTAAATAAAACTCTTATTGTTACAAATGAAAAGAATGTAGATTTTGCATATTGTGCCACTCTTGAAGAAGTAGCTGAAAAATTTGGAAACAATACTAAAATTTATAAAGCTGTTGAAACATTTTTATCACAAACAGATGGAAGTGGAAATATATTAAAGCCTGATTTCTTTGCTGTTTTAGGAGTAGAAAAAGGTGAAGATGATGATCCTACTTATGCTGCTAAATTAAAAACAGCTATTACTGAAGTCTTAGGTGAAAGTTGGTATTGCTTAATAACTATAATGGATACAGCAAAAATAGTTGAAGAACTAAGACCACTTTTAGTTTCTGAAAGAAGAGTATATATTGCTGAAACAGGAACTTATCCTTTAGAAAATGCTGATAAAGCAAAATCAGAAAGAACACAGCTTATTTATAACACAAAAACAAATGATGGAGAGGACAGAGAATATAAATCGGCTGCATATGCTGGAGCTATAATTACAGCAGGAGCAGGGAATAAATGTAGCATGGTTAAACTTTCTGGAGTAAGTGCAGATGTTACAGGTGGTAAAAAACAAGAACTTACTAAAAATAACATCACTTTTGTTGAAAAAAGAACTTCTGAAGGATATATAGTAGCAAATGGTGGAAAAGCTATGGATGGAACTTATTTTGATGAAACAACTGCATTAGACTGCATGATTGTAAATCTTAATGAAGCACTACAAAAAATGCTTATTCTTAAAGGCTTCCCACAAGATGAAGAGGGATATACAAGAATGGAAGAAACTCTTACTTCTATCATGGAACAATTAGGAGAAAAAGATATTCTAGCTAAAGAAAATGGTATTTATGAGTACAAAGTTACTCCAGTAACTCAAACTAAAGAGGAAAGAATGGCAAGAATAATAAAACCAAATGTGTTATTCAGACTTAAAGGTTGGGCATACTTTATTGATTTAACTTTAAAACAAACTTATGACACTGTAAATAAAGCTAACTAAGGAGATAAGAATGGACAGTCAGAAATTTATAGAATTATGTATTCAGAAAGTTGTTGAATATTTTAATGAACATAGTGATAAAACTAAAAAAACAGAAATAGAAAAAGAAGATGTTTATGTAGTTTGGAGTTGTAAAGTCCTACAGAATAATAAAGCTTTATTAAGTACAACAGTTTCAGATGGTATGTATTATGAGGTAACTTATAATGGAGATAAACAGGAGTTATACCTAGATGCTTATAAAAAGTGGGAAAATAAATGCTTTAAATTAGAAAAATAGGAGGCAAGAAAATGGGTGTAGATTTAAGTAAAAAAACACTTATATTAAATGGATATACTATAAAGAATCCGAGAAGTATTAATATTACTCCTGCAGGAGAAACAACAAAATTATCAGAAAAAGCTCTTTCAGGAAAAAGAAGAGTAATAAAAACTGCAGATCCTAATCTAACAATAACTGTTACTGTAGAAACAGGTACACAAGATGAGTTTGTACTTCTTACAGCTGCAGAAACAGGTGTTTTAGCATCAGGATACTTTAAAGATAGTTCTGTTTCAGAATATTCAAGAGGGATTGTTTTAGGAGAAGTTGGAGTAAATAAAGGAGATTTATCAAATGACAATGATACAGATCAGAGAGAATTTACTTTAAACTGTGCAGGATGTAAGGAGGTTTTAGCATAATGACTAAAAAGGAAAGACAAGAACAACAGAATAAAATAAATGAAATATTAGAAAATTTTTCAAATGTAACTTTTAAACCTGAAGGCTTAGGAGCATTAGAATTTGAAAAAGAAGTTTTTTCTAAAAACTTTGAAGTAGAAACTGTGAAGTTTAGAATAGAAAGAGTTGCAATGCAAGTAGCAGAAAAACTTGAAGATGAAAAAGAAGATATAAAAGCAGCAGAAAAAATATTAAAAACTTTTATAGCTGAACCTTCAGATGCTCGTTCTGTTCAATTCTTTGAGTTAGATTATAATGCTATGAAAGAAATTGTTAAACTTATATCTGAATTTCAAGTTACTCCCTTTTTATTCACGGAAAGAGCTAGAGCAACAGCGGAAGCAGTTACAGGATAAGTTTGATTTATCTTTTGCAACAAAAATAAATTATTATAAGAAGTCTATTGAAGAGCTCTGCATAGAAGAAGTAGAGCTCTTAAAAATAGCATGGAATGATTATGTGAAAAGAAGAAATAGAGAAATAGAGGAGGCTGGAAAAGGTGCTTAAAGGACTAACTTTAAAATTTAATGTAACTGGAAAAGGTACAGAAGCATTAAAAAAAATAAAACAATCATATAAAGAAGCTGAAGAACTTTTAAAAGATCCTCTTAAAATAAAAATAGGAAGTGTGGTAAAAAATCCTTTTATAAAAATAGAAGGATATGCTTCAGGGCTTATAACAAAAGGGTACAGTATAGCAGGAGCTTTTAAAAATGCTTTTTTAGGAATACAGAGAGTAGGAACTACAGCATTTAATAAAATAGTAAGATCAGCTGATAGGCTTTTAATGAGATTCAGACTTACTCGGAGTATAAAGAAAGGATTTCAATCTTTTTCTGCATATTCAACAAGAGTATTTGAAAATGCTCAGAAAAAAGCTAATTCTCTTTCAGGAACTATAAAAAGAATGATGGGAGCTTTAGGAGCAGGGCTTACTATTAAAACTGCTTTCGAAGGTGCTTCTAATATAGAGCAATATAGAAATACTCTTGAAACAGTTTTAAAAGATCCTGTTGCAGCTCAAAAAAAATTAGCTTGGGGGAGCAGACTAGCAAATAGAACTCCTTTTGAAACAGAAGAAATTATAAGCGGTCTAACAAAAATGCAAAGCTATGGCATGGAAGGAGATAGAGTTCTAAAATCTACAGGAAAAACTTATATTGAAATGATAGGGGACATGGCTTCAGCTATGAACAAACCTTTTGAACAAGCAGTAGAAGCCTTGGCAGACAGTAGAACTGGAGAACTTGAAAGACTAAAAGAATTTGGAATAACTAAAAACATGATTGGAGATTTTGCGAAGTTGCAAGGTTATGGAGAAATGTTCAATAATCAAGGTCAAATAAAAGATATTAATTTATTTAATAAAGCTTTATTTGAACTGATGAACTCCAAATATGGTGGAGCAATGGAAAAACGAGCAAGAACTTTTAAAGGTGCTATTTCTACAATAAAAGGTGTCTTTAAATCAGGGCTTTCTACTATTGCAGGAATGGACGAGTTTGGGAATGTTATAGAAAATTCTCCTTTTCAGATTGTAAGAGATAAAGTTTTAATTCCTCTTGCAGATCTTTTGGTTAAATGGCAGGAAAATGGAACTTTTACCAGATGGGCTGAAAAACTAGCTGAAGGAATGAAAAAAGTAATAAGCATAGGAAGTAAAATTATATCTTTCTGTATCAAATGGAAAGAAGTTTTAATTCCTATAACTTCAGCTCTTGCAGGATTATTTGTTATAAATAAAATTGCTTATATGGTTGGAGCATTAAAAGTAGCTCTTGCAGGGTTAAACTTCAATCCTGTTATATTAGGAATAGGACTTGCAATAACAGCAGGAGTAGCCTTATACAGAAATTGGGATAAGATAACTAAAGTATTTAAAGGTGCTTTTAATGTATTTGTAGGTGTTTTAAGAGGAATAAAAGACGGAATAAAAGATTTATTTTCAAAGTTCTCTGAGTACAGTGGAATATTTAATTTTCTTATACCCGGAAAGATAATTTTCGATGGGCTGAGTGCTTTTTGGGGAGCTTGGGATAGTAATTTAGGAATAATTGAAAATGTAAAAAATGCTTTTGCAGCATTTTTTACAAGTTTAAAAGAAAGTATTCAAACTGCTATTGATGGCTTTAAAAAGTTAGGAGAAAAAATAAGCAATTTTTCTTTAGTGAAAAAAGTAAAAGGATTTTTCAGCTTTGAAGAAGAACCTGAAGAAGAAAAGCCAGATGGAAGCCATAGAACAGGACTTTCTTATGTTCCTCATGATAATTATATAGCAAAATTACATGAGGGAGAAAGAGTTCTGACTAAAAAAGAAAATGAAGATTATTCAAAAGTAAGAACAAAATCAGGAAATGTTTATAATTTAAACTTTAATATAAATAACTCTAATGAAGTTGATTGGAATAAAATTGGAGAGTTAATAGTTAGTAAAATAAAGAAATTTGAAGAAGAGAGAGAAATAGCAGAGGGGCTGATATAGATGGATTTTTCAATTAGAAGTCTGATGTCAAGTGTAGCAGAGAAGATAGAACCTGTAAAAAAATATTTAACAGCACAAACTGTTATTTTAGAAGGGATTCCTCTAGAACTAACAAATGAATTTACTGAAGATTTATCAAGTGAAATTCCTGTGACAAAATTAGACGATGGTTCAAATAAAACAGATAACATCTCTAATAATCCCTCTTCTTTTTCTATAAAAGTTCAGATAACAGGATCTGACAAAGATAGGATTTATGAAAAAATTATATCTTTAGTGAAAAAAAGACAGCCTGTAAGTTTATATGTGGATAAATTATATAGTAATTTAGGAATAACAAGTGTTAATAAAACAATGACAACATATACATACCTTGAAGCAACAATTTCTTTTACTCAAATAGAGTATGCACACATAGAATTTATTCCAGCTCCATCTCTTGCTGCTAAGCCTCTTGTTTCAGAAAAAACAGAAATAAGAACAGGAAAACAAGAGTGGGAGGGAGAACTTGCAAGTGAAAGTATAAAATTAAGAGGGGAGTAACATGAATTTTAAGTTTAATATCATAAAGGGTTCGATACCTTATCGAACAGCAATAGTAATTAATAAAAAAGAGTTTATTTTTGATTTTAAAATGAACTCCTATGACAGAAGAATTTATATAGATTTATATGATAATCAGTTAAATCCTATATGTTATGCTGAACCTATTATTTTTGGAATACCTTTATGGTTTAATAAACTTTCTGATGAAAGAGGAAACTTTAATGAAAAATTTCCAAAGGCTCATATTATTCCAAATACTAAAGATAGAGTATATAAAAAAATAACTTATGACAATATTGATGAAATAGAAATGCTTGTAAAGGAGGCTTAGTATGCAAAGAATAACAGCTTTAAGACCTCTTTTTCCTAGAAATTCTTTTTTAATAGTAAATAATAAAAGAATAAATGATGAAAACAACGGCGGATTGAAATTTCAAGCAGAAATAAAATCCGGGAATGATAAGAAAATAGGAGTAGGAAGATTTTATATCTATAATTTATCTCAAGATATTTCTGTTGGTAGTGAGATTAAGCTGAATTTTGGTTATGCTGATGATGTAGGAGAGTATGGAATTTATGAAGTTATAAAAACTAATAAATACCGTGATGGTGGAGATATTGTAAAAGAACTTCTTTGTTCTGAGAGAAGTAAAAATACAAGTCAGATAATATCTCTTTCTATTGATGGGAATGTAAGAATATCAGAGGCTTTAAAAAAAGTATGTCAAACTGCAGGAATAAACATCATAAATATGGAGCTTCTAAATGATAAGGTTTATACAAATGGGTATACTTGTTATAATAAAGCTTTTCAAGAAATAAAGGAACTTGTGGAAGATGCTGAAAGCAAAATGATATTAAAATCAAATGATTTATATATTTATCACAAAGAACTTAAAGAAAAAATTATAAGTTTAAGTTTTAAAAGTGGACTTATTGAAAATCCTACATTTTCAGAAAAACTTGTAAATGAATCTGAAGTAGATGTAGCAAGTGATAATAAAGAAGGAAATGTGGAATGGGTAAGTAAAAAGCCACAACTTACAGCAACTACTACTAAAGAATATGATTATGATATAAAATGTTTCCCTATTCACTACATAAAAAAAGGAGATACAGTAAATATTGTAAGTGATACTTTTACAGGCTTGGCACAAGTAAGAGAAATTGAAATTGATTTAAAAGACAGTTGGATCATGAAATTAAAGGTTAAGGTGCTTTAAATGGAAAATATAAATATTATTTTATGTGAAGTTCAAGCTGTAAGGAAAAATAGATTTGTAGATCTTAAACCTTTATTTAAACCAAATGGAGTTTCTCTTCCAGTTCTTCGTAATGTCCCAGTTTGTATGTTTGGAGATGAAACTAACTACATAGATTGGAAAATAAAAGAAGGAAATATAGTTCCAGCTTTTATAACAACCTTTGATATTTCTTCATATATTAGTCAGGGCAATAAAGAAAAGATGGATACAATAAAAAGAAATTCTTTAAATAGTTGTTTTGTTCTCCCTTTTACGATTCCAAATATGCAAGATACAAGATCTTTTCCTGAAGCAATAAAAATTATAGGTAATAGGTTTGAAGAGGGGGAGATAAATCAAAGAGGGAATATTACTAGAGCAGGAGATACAAATACAACAGGAAATATAAATGTAAAAGGTAATTTAACTGTAAGTGAAAAGATTACAGCAAAAATAGTTCAAGTTTTAGAAAGTCTTGCTTCAGCTGTAGCAACTATTGGTGGAATAGATTTTGCAGGACATAAACATGCTGATGCAGAAGGAAGAGATACATCAGGAGCGAAATAATATGAAAAGTTTAAAAATGTCAGATGGAGATATTCAGTTTGGAAAAGAGGTAACAGGAATAGATGAATTTTTACAAAGATGGGTAAATTCTTTGAAAATATACAGCAGTGAATGTTATTACAATGAAAACTTAGGACTTAATATAAATATTATAAATGGAATAGATGATGCAAAATATAAAATAGAGCATATAAAAGAAAAGACTCTTTCATGGTTTGGAAGTGAATTAGATGATTTATATTATGAAATAGTTTCCGAGAAGGATAGAGTTATAAAAGCAATATTTTATTTTAAACATAAAAAATACAATGCAATACAACAGGAGGTGTTACTGTGAATAAATTAGAAACAAAAGGCTTTAATGGGCTTATGAAAATGGCACAAGAAAAAGCAAAAAGTAAAGATTGTTGGGGAGAAGATTTTAATGCTTCAGAAACATCAGATTATTATAAAATAGTAGCTCCTTTTATAACAGTAGCATCTTATTTAGAAGATAAAGCTATTTCTTTGATGAAAGGATTAAATTTATATAATGCTCAAGGAAATGAACTTGATGATTTATTAGATAGATTTCCTCGCCGCCAAGGATCTTATGCTTTCTTAAATTGTGAAATAACTGCAAATAGTTATGTAAGTGTAAATGAAAAAGATATTCTTATTGAAACTGCTGCAGGAATACAGTTTGAAAATATACAACAATTTGATATAGATGCAAGTAAGAAAAAGACAATTTTATTTAAAGCTCTTTTAACAGGAGAAGAGGGAAATATAAAAGAAAGTTCTATAACAAAAGTTTTATCTGCTCCTGCAGGAATTGTAAATGTACAAAATAAAGAAAAAGGAGAAGGTGGACTTACACAAGAAAATGACTATGATTATTTAAATAGGTATCTTGCAGGGAACACAGAGGGGGAATGGGCTCTTGAACCTGTTATAGCAGCTGTAAGGGCTCTTGCTGGAGTTAAAAGTTGCAATGGCATTAGAAATAACACTATGAAAACAGATAGTAATGGACTAGGAGCAAAAAGTATATGGCTTGTAGTAGATGGTGGAATAAAAGAAGAAATAGCAGAAGCTATTTATAAACATATACATACTCCAGATACAAAAGGAAGTGTAGAGGTTTCTGTTCCAACATCAGTTCCAGGAAAAACAGAAACAATAAAATTTGATAGACCTGTTGATGTTACTGTTGATTATCAGTTGATAATAGAAAGTCCTGATGAAACAGCTATAAAAGAACTTTTAAAAGAATATATAAATAATGCTGGTCTAGGAGTTAAGTTAAGTACAGGAGTATTTATATCAGATTGGATCTGTGGAAAAGGATATAAATATTATGATTTTGATTTAAAGTTTAAGAAAAGTACAGAAAGTAATTATAAAACATCTTTACAACTTGCTTTCAATGAGCGTTCAAAAGCAAGGGAGTGATAGTATGATTAATGAGGTAATAAAAGGTCTTCCCTTACATTTTCAAAAAGAAAATAACATAAAAGTATATAAAAGTCTTGAGCCTGTAATTAATTATTTAAATGAACTAATTGAGTGCTTAAAAGGGCAAACTTCTTTAATGAAAGCGAATGGAATTTTCTTAGACTATATAGGAGTTAGATACCAAGAAAGCAGAAATGAAAGAGATGATGAACAGTATAGGAAAGCTCTTGTTTCTAAAAGAATGGCTGTTTCTGGACTTCCTACTACAGAATTTCTGCTAGATGTTGCAAGACAACTTTCAGGAGTAGAAATAATAGATCTTAAAACTAGGTATAAAGGTGAAGTGGCTAGTCAATATTTTAGAGCTACTACAGGTCAAGATTTTAGTAAAATAAGCAAGTTTCCTAACCTTAACAGTATATGTGAAGCTGGGGCAAGAATGTATTGGGATTTAGAACTATCTGCTGAAGATTTAACATATAATCTAGGCAGTATTGTAAATACTGGGAAAATAATAACTGTATTTTCTGATTTCGCAATAGATCAGACAATGAGAATAAATGATAATATTAATTTTGGTGGAGTAATAGGCTTTGCTAAAGTTGTAAATATAGGAGGATAAAAATGAGTTACTTTCCAGGTTTAAAATTAACAAAAGCAGGAGAACAACTTCTTGCTAAAGTAAGTGGAAATTTAAGTGAAACAATAAGTTTTAGAAAAGCAGAATTAGGATCAGGAACAATAAATTCTGATGATGAAATTCGTTTTTTAACAGCATTAAAAGAGAAGTGGAAGGATGTAAATATAAGTGATTGTAAAATAGTAGGAAATGAACAAACACAAGTTCAAATTGAATTGCAATTTGACAATGCTGGAATAAATACTAATAAAATTTTTAGAGAATTAGGGATTTATGCAGCAGCAAATGATGGTAGAGAAGTTTTATTTGCTTACAGTAATGCAAAAGAAAATTTTGATTATATTCCTGCAGCTACAGATAATCCACAAAGTTTTGTTATAAATATTTTAATAACAATAACATCAAATACAAAGGTAAATGCGCAAATAGACTTAAATAGTTATGTAACTTTAAGAAAATTTAATGAAGAGTTAGCAAAAAAATTAGATAAAGGGGCTGTTTCTACAGAGTATGATACAGCTGCAAAAATTGAAGCTAAAATAAAAGAGGCTAAAAATACAGCTGATAATAAATTAACAAAAGGAAATCTTCCTGCAGGAATTTCAGATGCAAAAACTTTTTATGACTTGGTTGAAAAAGGATATGGAGCAGAACTGGATGAAAATTTATTTTATTTAAATGATGCAGGAACAAAACAAGTTGGAAAATTATATTTTGATAAGAATAAAAAAGGTTTGTTCAAATGTATTAAGCAGACAACAGGAACTGTAAATTCAACAGAATTTTTTGTGGATGCTTCGCCAAATGCGAATTCTGACAGATTAACAAATCTACAAGCTAATAGATATGAATATTTAGTAGAACCAACACAAAATGTGAATGGTAAAGTTGTAGAATATGATAAGTCCAAATTATTAAAATATCGTTTTGTTCTTTTACTAGCAGGGGCGTCTCTAGTTTCTATGAGTGCCTTAACGATTATACCTTCTCATATGTTTAATCCAAACTTATATTCATTTAACTACTATATGGATAACGATCGTACTGGAATCACTCAAATTACAGATACAACAATTAAATTTGTTCATATTGCCGAAGCATCTGACGGAACGCCATATGTTGCATTATTATTGATGTAAATATCTACTACCACTGGATAATTTAATAGCTTTTGTTATTGGAGAAACTTCAACAAATTATGACCAATTTCACATTCTGACAAGAATTTTAGAGATTTTAAAAGTAAGTTTAAACATAAACTTAAACAAAAAAGACTAACTATTAAATGTCAAGTCAAAAATAAAAAAATTTAAATGAATTTG
>ERZ773142.1344-NODE-1344-length-14190-cov-3.1543_pt1 | contig 14190 bp, 5 predicted proteins | sample MGYA00580853_ERZ773142 | MGnify/ENA primary metagenome ERZ773142 (study PRJEB29015, sample SAMEA2737862) | human gut metagenome | biome: human gut; feature: human-associated habitat; material: faeces | place: China | collected 2012 ... | reverse complement strand
AGTCAATAAAGAAAATATTGACCTAAACAGAGCAACCAGAGAAGTAGGGGAAAAGCTTAAAGTTCTTTTGGAAAAAAGGGGTTTGGCTTAAAAAATAAAAAAAGAGGAATAAATTTCTTAATCGATGCATATTAATTAAGAAGTACGTTAAAAGGAGGAAATGAAATGAAATCAAAGGTAGTAGCATTAGTTCTTTCTATCTTTTTGGGAGAACTTGGAATTGATAGATTTTATCTTGGCTACATAGGTACAGGCATTTTAAAATTAATAACCTGTGGGGGATTCGGAATTTGGTGGCTTATCGACTTAATTATGATAGCAACAGGAAAACTTAAGCCAAAAGACGGCTCAGAGTATGCAGAATAATAAAAATAATTTTTTTAAAATGAAAGGACAAATATATATTATGAAAAAGAAAATTTTAATTATGGCAATGATTGCCGCTATGTCAGTAACAGCTTTAGCCGGTTGCGGAAGTGATGCAGATACATCATCAGACACAACGACATCAAATGTAACAACAACTTCTGACGATACAACATCATCTGATACTGTTATCGATGATGAAACATTCGCACAGCTTCAAGACATCTATTCAAACCTTGTTGAACTGCATACAACAGTTGCAGACGCTGTAAATGACGGTACAATCGAGGCAGATGCAGAAACAGTTGATCTTCTAAATCAAGCTGCCGACGTAATCAAAGAAATTGGCGATATTGAACAGACTGATTTCACAGATGAAGACGAGGCGCTACAATTGGTAGATTCTATGTCAAAAATGGCTGATGGTTTGGCTGCCGTTGCAGGTGTTGACGCAGAATAATTGATTTGGAAATTTAAAACAGTCCCCTAAAAAATCCGATATTTTATTGGACTCCATATAAAATATAAGTGCATTTTATCTGTACTGCAAAAATTGAAAAGCGGCAGCATTAGCTGTCGCTTTTGGAGTAATTGGGGATGTTTTTTGAAAGAGAGAGATTATGGCAAAGAAAAAAGGGTGTTTATTTAAAATAGGAATTGCATTATTAATATTTATAGGCTTGATATTTGTGTTGTTTTGTATGGTTTTGATTATGCCGTCGGAGGAGTATGAAACGGTTAATTACGATATTCCGAATATGCGTGATTATTATACTCATATAAAGGGTAACGGAGAGGACAAAGTTACACTTATGGTGTATATGGTAGGTTCTGACCTTGAAAGTGACGGCGGAGCGGCGAGTGAAGATATTGCCGAAATGGCGGCGGCAAATGCGGATAATATTAATATTACATTACAGACAGGCGGAGCGGCCGAGTGGGAAAATGCAAGCATAAGTGACGGAAAAACGGAACGTCATATAATTAAAAACGGTGAATTGCAGAATGTGGAGAACTTGGGTGAAACACAAATGACGTCTCCTAATACACTGACCGATTTTATAAAATGGTCTGCCGCAAATTATCCTGCCGACAGATACGAACTTGTGCTGTGGAATCATGGCGGTGGTACGGCACTTGGTTTCGGATATGACGAAATGTATCCTGATGATATGCTGTCGCTGTCGCAGATAGGAAATGCTCTGTCAGACAGCGGAATTAAGTTTGATATTGTAGGCTTTGACGCGTGCCTTATGGGTACGATTGAAACGGCATATATGCTTGAGCCATATGCGGATTATCTTGTTGCATCGGAAGAATATGAGCCGGGAACTGGTTGGTATTACAGTGAATGGCTTAAAAATTTGTCTGACACTACGTCAATGCCGACTGTCGAAATAGGTAAGAAGATTGTGGAGGACTATATAAACGGTCCTGATTCGAGTTTTTTTGATTCAAATACGCTTTCAATCGTAGATTTGAGAGAAATTCCTTATACATATTCAAAGCTATGCGAAACAATGCAGCAGGAAGAAGGAGTTTTGGACAGCAGATATTCCGTAATATCACAGGCAAGATACAATGCAAAATCATTCGGTGACGGTGAGTATGAACAGATTGATATAAAATCATATCTTGAAGAATGCGGCAAGAGTGATACGGAATTGGGCAAGGTGCTTAGAAGTGCGGTTAAGTATTCCGGCAGTTCGTCTTACAATTCAAATGGACTTGCAATGTATTTCCCGTATGACTATCCCGACTATTACGCGGAAATAAAAACAGAAACAGATAAGTTCGGTTATAACGGCTACAACAGCTTTTTCGATAGATTTTTGAGCATTATGGGTACAGGACAGATGAATTATTCGAGTGAGAATGATTACAGTGATTATTCTTGGTATGACAATACAAATTACGATACCTATAATGTATCAGATGAGTTGGAAGTAAAGGACAAGGGTGATTATTTTGCATTGTCGCTTTCGGACGAGGAATGGGATAAAATAAACGGAATTAATGTATGGGTGTATGTTGATGACGGCGATGGTTACGTTGACTTGGGTTCGGACAATGTGTATGAATTTGACGATGACGGTGATTTAATGGTTGATTTCGATTATTATTGGGTTGCATTAAACGGTCAGGTTGTTCCGTTTTACTTTGAATACGAAACGCCGGAGAACGTAAAGGACGGATACACATACGGCTATGTCCCTGCGGTGCTTAACGGCAACGAGCAGATTGAAATGATGATTTATTGGGACGAAAAGCACCACGACGGTTATTTGGCAGGTTACAGACCGTACAGCGAAGAAGAAAATATATCAGTTCCGCAAAAAGGCTTTAAGCAACTTAAAAACGGCGATACGTTGGAATTTTTATGTGATTACTATACATATGACGGTGAATATGACGGAGTGTATTCATATGGTGATAAAATCGTTGTAAACGGCGATATTACTGTAGGTTATGAATATGTCGGCGAGTATGACACGAATATTTGTTATGAGCTTACCGATATATATAACAACAGTATAACAACCGAAATGATAGAACTTAAAATGAATTAAAAAACTATATGGAGGGAAAGAAGATGAAAAAATTTATAAGCACATTACTGTGTATTGTATTTGTTGCGGCACTTATGCCCGCACAAATTGCAAAGGCTGACAGCGATGTTATGAGTGTCGCAAATCAAGTAAAAGTACCTATATTGAATGAGCAAACGTACAACAACAAAAAACTTATGAATAAGTACACACGCGATATGTCGGATTGGTGGGCAACCGATTTGACATTGACGGCGGGAATGTTGTTCAAGAGATGTGATGTGGATAATGCGTATTATCAATACTGGGGTTCAATCAATGAGGCGGTTGAAACTATGGGTATGGCTTATGTTTCGACATTCAGAGGACACGATAGCGGATTTTGGTCAACGAGTTTTAAGCTGAAAGACAGCGTTGCAAACAATTCCGTATTTCCCGAATTGGAAGCGACAGGTCAGCTTATGATGAGGTTCGGCGCTAATTTGATAGGTACTCATGCAAAAATGTCGTTTAAAAATACTATGATCCGAGGTGAGGGGAAAAAGGACAGCGGTTGGTTTAAACTTCAAAGCGGTGATACGTTAAACAATAAGTTTAAAATGCAAGGTGTGTTTGATGCAAAAGTAAAAAAACCATATGTGTTCTTTGCCGATATAACAAAGCCAACTGTTAAATCGGCAAGTATGAACGGCACTGTACTGTATCTTGATATGGGTGAAAAGCTGAGAAAGATTGAAAACGGAAAGATTACGTTGACGCTTTATGCGACCAACGTAGAAAGCGGTGTTCAAAATATGGAACTTACTGCGACTTCCGGCGGTATAAACGGAAATGAAATATATTTCTATGTAAACGCACCTAAAAATGTTAAGGAATATCAAATTACGAAGATTAAGAGCATAGAGTATGACAAAAAAGAGTACACCGGTCAAATGTACGGTATAGCTTATGCCGACAAATATTTGGCGAGAAACGAAGAACCGCGATTTAAGGTTATAGACAACGCACCGGGATTAATTCCGGAATACTTTACCGCCACATCTCCGATTACGGACTATGCCGGCAACAGCCTTGACATTCATACAAAAGATTTGACGAGTTACTCACTTTTAGTCGATAAAAAAGCACCTGAAATTGACAGCGTTGAAATTGCGGGGAATATGATAGCGGCAGATTCAACGTCATATTCACAGCCGAGCGATTGGCCTGAAGATATTGACAAGAGCAGTGTGTTTGCAGGTGTCGGCGATACATTAACTTTTTCTGCAATGACAACGGAAAAAATTAAAACGAGCGAAAAAAGTTCAATGACTGCAGAACTTAATATATCGCAAAACGGAAGTAAAGCAGTGCTTGAAACCGAAAAATTTGAAGATATGTATGACGGCGTAAACAAGCGGACGGCAACGAAGATTACGTTTAAACCGATTACGATAACCGCCGATATGACTTGTGATAATAGCGAGCCTATAAGAATTGAAAAAATAAACACGGCAAACGTAGTCGATTTGTATAATAATGAGTTGGCAACGCAGAAAATATCGAAAAATCCGAAACAGCAGATTTATTTTGACAATATCGCACCGACTGTAAATGTCGGTGAAATAACCGGTGATGTAAACAGCGGTGAATTTTGCATACCGCTGAATTTCAGTGACGGAAAAGGCACGGTATCTGATTTTGACGGATTGACGGCAAGTTTTGCGTGGTGCTATGACCAAGATAAGCAAATTCCGTTTAAGTATGCTGTGACGACTTCCGCCGATACACCGAGTGAGTATAAAGAATCGGTACTTAACAATGAAAATAACCTTGCGTGGAATAAATTCGATTTGCCTGTAAAAGATTATTACTTACATATTAAAACCGATAATTCCGAAATCAAAAACACAAAACTTTATTTCAGAACAGAGGACTGGGCAGGAAATGTGGGTGAACAGTCTGTTGATACGGATATAAATATTGACCGTGTAGCACCGAATGTTGCGCTTATGTCGATGAATACCGAGTATGAAAACGATACCGCAAAGATATTGGCAAAGGTACGTGTAACCGATTTTAACACAGACGGTTTGAATGTTAAATATCAGCTTGTAGACAAAGGTGTTGAACCGACCGACAGTGATTGGTCGGAGGGCTTGCTTAATGACGGAGTTTTTGAATTTGAAACTAAATTTGACGCGGCACAAAAATATGAAAAAGAATTGCTTGTGTATGCGACAGACTTTAAGGGTAACAAGTCGAATGTTTCACGTTATGAGGTGTATGCCGACTTGACAAAGGCAAAGGCAAAATATACGGTTGTAAGCGATTTGTCACAGATACATACAAAGCCTGATGTGCAAATTTCGGCACCTGACAATCCCGACAATAAAGCTAATGCCACCACGCGTGTAACACTTACAATGGGTGACAAGACTTACGCAAGCGTATATGACAGTGCCGACAGTAAAAATATATTTGATTTTGACGGCACATGGTATGCGGTTACATACAACGAGGATAAAACCGGTTTTGACGGAGTAACCGCTCTTACGGCGGACGGAGTGAATGAACTTAAAAACTTTTACGGCACAGTAAATGTAAAATTTGAAAGTGCGTTTGCAGATTTGACACCTGTAAGCGGTGCAAGTATAAAGCCGTCAAATTCCGAAGAAGAAGTGACCTATCAAGCGGAGGGCGACTTTAATGTTATGACCGCACCTGTACTTGATAATGTATATAATCTTGAATTTACTTCAATAAAGGACAGTAACGGAGATGTTATTAAAGCCACAGGAGTGGGTGATGACAAGCACATAAGAAGAAACGGCGATATGACTGATGTCAGAATTAATTTTGAATTGTCAAATACAAAAGTTGCCGATTGGGTTACGGATAATTTAGACTTTGATAAATCGTATGTGACAATAACAAATTCGGAAAACAACGAGGTTTACAACGCAAAGTTAAGCAGAAATGCAAGCCAAACTCTTGCAATGCCGCTTAGAGATAAAGACGGTAACTTGCTTGGAACGGATACATACAGAATTGCGGTTTATTTGTATCAGACAGGCAGTGACAGCCCTGCCGAATTTAAGTGCGATACGGCGGTACTTCTTGACAATATCAAAACGTCGGCAGATGTCGGTGTAAACAGATATGAAATTATTCCCGAACACGAATATTACCCTATTCCTAATCCGATACCGTCAATCGTAAAAGAAAGCGATACGGCATTTAAAACAATCAATATCGGTAATGCTGAATTTAAGGAGATTGACCGTAATGAAGATGAGGGATATTCTTTAGAACAGAATATGGCACATATCGTCAAAATGACGCTTAAGAGCAATGATGTTTCAAAAGAATTGTGCGGTGAAACAATCGGTAAGGCAGAGGGATTTCGTTTGTGGAATAAAGCGTGCAATGGCGGAGAAGATTTACCGTTTGAAAAGACTACTGACCTAACAAGAGAATACGAGATAAATTTAATGCAAAACCCTGCAAAAGAAACTCTTGACGGAGTAACGGCAACGGGCGGTTTGCAATTTGAAAAGGGAAGTAACACTTTCTGTTATCAAGTTAAATTGGAAAACGGCAATGTATCGCCGATATACGAGTTCACGGTAAATATGGTTGAAAGTATACCGCAGATTGCAATGAATTTTGATATGAACGAATCGCAGAATTATACGGATGACAACGGAACAATGCACGTTATTTCCGCTGATGCAACCGTAAAAAATGCTTTCTCCGAAAACGGTAATGTAACGGTATATTATGTTCACAGAGAGGATTACAGCAGTTGGACTGCCGATGAAATCGGACTTGACGAGGTTGCTACATTGAAGGGTGATAGTGCCTTTAATTATCAGAACTGTAGACAAGACGAAAACGGCAGAGATAGGCTCAACTTTGCATTTATTGCGATAGACGAATCCGGTAATTCTGTTTCATATATTCCGCAGTTCAAGGAAAAAACGAAATATACCTTTGAAAATGATGCATTGACAGTAACTCAAGCAAATCTTAACACATACAACCAGGGTGATTATATTTATAATTTTTATGCCAAAAATCTTGACATGGACAAAAGCTCTTTTACAGTTGTGAAAGACGGCGAAACGTACAATATGCCTATGAAAAACTATCAATATCCGAATGAATTGGGTTTTGAGGGCGGTTATTATCGTGAGGACAGCACGTCCACTAATTTGAGTATAGACTTTACAAGACCATGGAGTGTGGAAAAGGCAGGCGAGCCTTTCTTTGACAGTATTACGTTTAACTTTGTAGGTGTGCATGGTGACACAGCAACGAGAACGTATACCAAAGACGATGAAAATTACGGAAGCTTGGTAACAAACTTTAAATATGAAGAACCGCGATTTGTTGAAGTTTATGATGACGATTCATTAGCGGATTACAGTTATATCTGCAATGACAGAGGTGTTAAGGTATACTTTAACGGATATTTAAAATTAAAGGGCGATACGGTTTATGCGTCTGCTCACTATCTGCCGATATACTCAAACGGTACATACGAAGTTGAGGGCGAGGATATGTTCGGCAATACATGGACAATACCTGTAACTGTTACACTTCTTGCAAACGGTCCAAAGGTTACAATGTCAACTTTGTATAAGACAAAGGGCGATATTACGGCGAATATTGAATACACTTCTCCCGTAACTGTTACGGAAAATGACGGAAACACATTTGCAAAAATCGAAAACAACGGAACAAATAACGTAACCGTAACCGCAACACAGCCTACAAAGGTTACAATGAAGTGGACAGACAACGGAGCTGAAAAGAGTAAAATATTAAATATAACCAATAATGAGATAAAACCGATAAAGCCGAAAGTTGTATGGGATTATGACGAAGATGATGTGGTTGACGGCTGTATATACGGCGAAGTAACCGCAAAGCTTGTTGATGAAAACGGCTCAACACTTGTTGATACCGCAACGGGCGAAACGCCGAGCCATACATTCTATCCTAACAGTGAAACGGAATTTACATTCAGGAATTACAAAAATCAAAATGATACTTTGGGTGAAGATTATACAGTTACGCTTGATGTAACACTTAAAGATTATCAGCCGCCCGAAGAATATGTCGATACAATGCCGCCGAGTGTTGAAATGGTTGGTTATACCGTAAGGGGCGGCGTGGCACAAAGTAAAAAACTTGTGCTTAATCTGTATGACGATAACAAGCATTACTTAAATCCGTCACTTCCGGATTTAAGCGGCGGAGGCTATGAAACAGTTACCGACAGTATATCATTTATGAAGAAAATGGGTTGGTCGTCACATTACAGATTTAATGTAATCGTGTCTGATATAAACGGTGTAAAGCTTATTGCAAAAGCGGGACTTAATGCCGAAACACCGACATTTGATTCAACAAGTGATACGATTGACGGAGTGAGTGTAAACGGCAGAACCGTTGATATAACAAAGAACGCGGAATTTACATTGTTTGCGGTCGACAGCTGTAATAATGTCACCGAAATTCCGCTTGTTGCGGATAACTTGGGAGAAGCGCCTCAGCCGCATTTGCAGAAAGTCGTGTCGGGCGATATGCAGACTGTAAAGGTGTACCTAATACCGCCTGAGGACAGTGACTTTACAAACCTTGTTATGACTAATGACAACGCAAAACAGGAGACAAGTGACGGAGAATACAACGGCTTGTATTATATAGAAGTAACAGGCAACGAAAATATTGTTATAAACTACACATACACATATAAAGGTGAGAAAGTGGTGAATTAAAAGCAGCCGTTACGGAAATAGACAATTCACCTGCAAATAAAATCAGTGAAGTTTGGTCTGAAAACGCAAAGAGCAGTAAGACAAATAAATCCGTTACGGCACAGCTTAGATTTGATAAGCTCATCACGAAAGCGGAATGGAAAAATCAAAGCGGTTATCTTCCTGAAATATATAAACTTGATAATCAAGTTACAATTTCATATTCGGAAAATGCACCGACTATGACGCTTGTTTGCACAGCCGTAAACGGTCAAGTGTGTGAAATTACTTTGAATGAGGTTAAGAACATCGACAAAAACGCACCGATTATTACCGAAACAATTCAGCCGTCCGAAAATCACCGTAAAGTGACAGTGACTTTAAAAGCCGACAAAGAAGTTATTTTCAGAGAAAACGGAAAACAGGGAACTGAATTTACACGAGTGATAAACGCAAACGGCGAATATGTATATCACTTTGCGGACGCTGCAGGCAATCTGACGGAAAAGGTTGTTAAGGTTGACAGCATCATTGATAAAGATTTGTCGCTTACATTCAGTCTTGCAAGTGACGGTACAGACAGTAAGGAGTCACCGGATAAACTCGGTCGTTTAAAGGTTGGTGACACTGTATATGTGAGTGCAAACAGAAACTGTACGGTAACATGGAACGGTGACACAACAGGTCAAAATCTTACGGCCGGTGCGTGGACGAAGTTAACCGTATCGGAGGATTTGGCAGGATTGTATCCTACAATAAAGGCAAAGGACGAATATTCAAATACAAAGTATTATCACTTTATGCAGATAGCAATGCCGGATAAAAAAGCACCGACTATCAAATTGAAAAAGGAAACGGTGGAAATCGACTTAAATTCAGAAGATATTTTGTCACAGCTTAAAGCGAATATGACGGTAAGCGACAACGAAACCGAAAAGGACAAAATCAAGCTTGATGTTACTTACACAAAACCGCAGACAACGGGAACAGTAAGGGTGACTTATACTGCAACCGACGAGGCAGGAAACAGCAGTGAAAGATACGGATATATCTATTTCTATGAGGATACTCAGCTTAGAGTCAGTGTAAACGGTGAGTATATTTACAGAGATATGATCGTGCTAAGCAAAAACGAGGCACAGAACATTGTCGTTGAAAGCAATGGCGAGCCGTACAGCGTTAAATATAAAAACGGTATAAAGACAGTCGGTCAAATGAAAATCGGTGCGACTGAATTGGCGAAGAATAAGGATAATGCAGAGCCGATTACATTCGTTCCGAAAAAGGCGGGGTATTATACATTTAATGTACAAACGCAGGGACGTGACAATTACAGATTTGTAATTTACGTTCAATAATGAAAAAAGGAGGTTTACTATGCTGCAAAGATTAAAAAAGATTATATCAGCCTTAACCGTAACAGCGATGATTTTCGGTATAATGCCTATCGGCGCGTTTGCTGAAAATCTGAATAAGGCGGATTACGAAGAATTGAACGACGGTTATTTGAAAGTCGTTGTTTCGGCGAAAAACGGCGGTTTTCTGATAGATACCGTTGAGGGAGATAAGCTGAACAAAGCAGATGATAATAAATATCTTTTGTTTCCCGATGAAAATTATGATACATCATATACCTCTTTTCGTGTAAAAAGAGGTGATGAGGTAAAGGACTATATTTTCGGAAGAAAATACGGTTTCTTGGGCAAGGACAGCAGTGACGTCACTTTGGTGAAAAACAGTGACAACATTGTCGCAACGTGGAGCGTTGACGGTTTGACTTTTACGCAGACCGTCACGCTTGCAAATACAAAATCGGCTCTGCACGGTATGGCGTCAATTTCATACGGGGTAAAGAGTACGGACGGAAGAAGTGCGGACAGTGTTCAGGCAAGAGTTATGCTTGATACCGCACTCGGTTATCAGGATTATGCGGTGTATGAACTGACGAAAAAGGACAGTACATATGAGCAGATACAATCCGAAACGGTTATTGATAACTCTGACGGAGAAGCATACAACAACGCGTTATTCGGATACGACAATCCGAAAGCACCGTCCGTAACGGCTTATACGGTGAATGCGTCGATTAACAATAAAATTGTCGCACCGTATCAAATAGCGTTCGGACATTGGAACAACCTTGCGTCAAGTGTATTCGATTTTGAACCGGATAGCTCGTTGACATTTACAAATCCGTATAACGAAAAATATTTGACTGCCGACAGTGCATATGCTTTGTATTTTGATATGGGCAGTGTGGCGGCAAACGGTGAGGGCGATACCGTTGCGACAAATTACGGTATATATTCAAACGTAACCGTAAATAACGATGATAAGGTTGCAATAAATTTTTCATCTGAACTCGGAGCAATGCAGCTTACCGATACAAAAGACGAATACAAACCGCAAACGGCGGACGGTAAAAACGGTGATTTCAGCGTGTCAACGCAAATTAAAAACGTGTCGCAGAACGAAATGAAACAAATTGCCGTTGCGGTATATCCGCAGGAGGGAATAACACCGTATGACTTGTCTGGTAATCTTGACGTTACAGCTTCATATTCAAACCCTTTCAGTGTTGATATTATAGATTTTAACGCAGATGAAGAACGACAGGTTGTGTTTAACTTTAATGCCGAACCGCTTACGGCTACCGATTACAGAAAAATCGAAGTGCGTTGTTATGACGTGAGCGGAACGGACGGTAAATTACTTTCCGAAAACTTAATCGGTCAGAGAAGTATATATCTTCTTTGTCCGGGTGCAACAGGCGACAGGGTTTCGTTTATAAGCACCGCACCCGAGATTGTTTATAACAGAGGAACAAGACATATTTACCTTGCAGGTCAGAATTTCAATTTACTTAAAAATAAGAGTGAATACGATATAAAGGTTAAGCCTTTAAACGGCAGTCAGCCGTTGACTGTAAGTGCGGAAAACTTCATTTTGGATACCGAAAACAATACGGCGGATTTGATACTTGACGAGCTTATGTCGGTCGGTACATATCAGATTGTATTTGATATGAAAGATCCGACTAAAAAAGATATTACGTCTGACGCACTGAAGTTTAATGTCAGTGATGATATTGCATATCAAGGCGGTTCTTACGGAGTTGTCACGATTGAAAAAGACGGCGATAACAAGTATGCCCTAAGGGCATATAAAGACGAAAATGAATACAGTGACGAAGTTCCAAATGCCCAAAATATCTCTTTGCTTGAACTTCGCGGTGACTTTACGTTAAAATATGAAAACGGTAAAATTGCAGAGGCAGAGGCTGTTTCTCTTGAAACGGTAGACCATAAGGCGAAAAGCACAATAAATATCAGTAATTGTCTTGATATTGAAAAAGGTACTGTAACCGTGTCTGTCGAAAACGTCGGTCAGGACGACCAAACTATTAATATCGATATAGACGGCGAAGTTTATACGACAGGTGCAAGAACAAAGGTTTGGAGCGGTGTATGTGCGATTTCGTCATTTGAAAACGGCTCCGAATCAACACTTTTGCAGTACACAAACGAGGGCGAACAGACAGGTGACGTTGAAAACAGCGTTGCAAATACAAACGGTATTATGCTTATGTGGCCGGGTGCGGCAAGTACCGCACAAACCATTGCGGGAATGGTGATGGAATTCAGATACTGTCAGTTCGGACAGATGGCGACAGTTGACGGTGAAGTTACTTCAAAAACACCGAAACAAAGAGTAATCGCATTCGGTGCACAACTTTCACCTGATTTTCTTGTTCCGTCAAACTTTGATTGGAGCAACAGAAAAACTTCCGCAATGGAGGTTGCACAACTGAAAATGGCGAGCAGTAATTACACTCCGTCACAGCTTAGAGATGTACAGGACAGATATGCCGAGGACCAAGAGGAATGGGAAGACGCAGAGGGCGGAAGTCTGAATTTGTATATCCATGATATACTTTTCGGCGGCGGATTTATCGGATTTAATACGTCTGTCGAAGTAGAAGTTCCGTCATATGCGGACGGACTTCCGAGCGTTGAGGGTACTCTTGATTTAAAGGTTATGAACAACGAATACACTATCGGCGTTCAAGGCAGTGCCGATATGATGGCATTTGAAATGGAGGCGGAAATTCGTCTTAGAAGTAACAACGGAATACCTATTCCGGATAAATTATATTTCTATGCAGGCGGATTTACACCGGGCATAAATGTTGACGGAATGGGCGTATTTTGGATTAAAGGTGCAGGCGGCGGTATAGATAATCTGTTTGAAACGATTTATCCGTCCTCTTCCGTACCGCCAATAACGCTTCTGCTAAGCGGACAATTCGCTTTGTTTGATGTTCTTTCCGCAAGAGGTGATGTAAGTATCAGTCCGAGAGATTTGAGTATTGCACTGTCGGACGTAAATGTTGCGGGAATTACACTTATAGACTATGCGGGAATTGAATGTGCATGGTATCCCGAACTTAGATTTGCAGCGGGAGTGTCTATCGGTATATTCGACGTTATTTCGGGTGACGGACATTTAATTGTGGAAAAAGATAAGGTTAAGGATAAGTATTTCTGGGAAGGCTATGCCACAGCAATGGTAAGTATTCCTAAAAAAATACCGATTTTCGGCGGTATAGAAATAGGCTCTGCAGATTTGGGTGTCAATGCAGAAAAAATATGGGGTGCTTTACACGTTTTGAAAATTGACGCAGGTGTAACATATTATTGGGGCGGCGATGTAGATTTCGCTTTCGGTAAATATGACGCACCGGAACCGACTATTGAGTTGAGTGCGGAGGGTATTCCTGTTTATTATGATGAAAAAACAGACCGTACCTTGTATATGAAACTCAATAACAGTATTCGTACATTGGCGTCAACAGATGATATATCATTGTTCGGCTCAAACGGTGCGACGGTATCATCGCTTGCGGGTAAAACGATACATTCGATTAATTTCGGCAAGTATAACAACGAAAACGGAATACTTACAATTTCGTATGACGCACCAAGTCAGCTTATTGCGGAAACATATGCAAAGAATATTGAAATGGAAAATTATCCGATAGTATGGTCAGACAGTTCAAAAACGGCAGACGATACAGCCAACGCAAATGCAAACGCAATGTTGAATTGGAATGAGGATACAAAGAAAGCAACCGTTACAATAACGGTTACAGATGAAAATTACTTTAATAAAGCATTGCAATTAAAAACAGGTATTGCGTCAAGCGTAACTATATACGCACTTTCAAAGTTGCCGACAATCGACAATGCGGTATTGAACAATAATACGGTAACGTGGTCGGGCGAAGATTTGGATAAATTCAACAGTCTTACAATTTATGCAGAGGACAGCAATAACGAAGTTTATCCGTTGTACAAAACAGAAAATGTTAATGACATAAAGAGTAAGAGTGCAAATATAACAATGCCTGAAAATATGCCGAGCGGTGAATATACGGTAAAAGTTGTTGCGACAACGACAGACGAAAGTGCTAACCCTGTTGTGACAACCGATAAAAAGCTTAATTATACAAATCCGTCACAGCCGTC
>ERZ773142.1343-NODE-1343-length-14190-cov-26.6417_pt1 | contig 14190 bp, 10 predicted proteins | sample MGYA00580853_ERZ773142 | MGnify/ENA primary metagenome ERZ773142 (study PRJEB29015, sample SAMEA2737862) | human gut metagenome | biome: human gut; feature: human-associated habitat; material: faeces | place: China | collected 2012 ... | reverse complement strand
CTTCTTTCAATACACCAAGCTTCTGCGGGAAATAACGCTCTGCAATTTTGACATTTCCGTCAAAAAGCATCTGCGGAACCTCTCCCCATGCGGCATTCGGATCACACAGATGATGCTTGTGCAGTACGTTTGCCACTTTGTAAGACTCTGTCATATCATGAGTATATCCGTCTGTTCCAAGTCCGGTCAGGATCCCTCTGTGCACCAGTTCCATCGTCGGCGGACATCCGCAGGCATTGCCCATGTTGGATTCCGGATTGTGTACCACCATTGTGTTCGTCTCTTTGATCAGATCCATCTCATGGCCGTTGATATAAATGCAATGTCCAAGCAGTGTCTTTTCTCCCAGGATTCCCCAGTCCATCAGACGATCCACGATCCGCTTTCCATAATGTTTCAGACAATGATGCAGATCTTCGATCCCTTCTGCCACATGGATATGATATCCCACGCCGTCTGGCTTGTTCGCTGCCGCCAGCTCCATCGTCTCATCAGAAATTGTAAACTGTGCATGCATTCCCATCATGCCCGCGATCATGCCGGTATCCTCTTTTTGTGCATGACGGATAAACTCTGCATTTTCCATAACGGAATCTCTTGCCTTATCCTTCCCGTCACGATCCGAGATCTCATAGCATAAACAGGAGCGGACTCCGGTTTCTTTCGCAGCCCTTTCAATCTCATATAAAGAACCACGGATGGAACCAAAGCTTGCATGATGGTCAAATACCGTTGTCACACCATTTTTGATCGAATCAATATATGTAGCCATGGCGCTTAAATATGTATCATGCAAGGTCAGATTGCGGTCAATCGTCCACCACATCCCATCCAGAATATCTAAAAATCCTTTTGGGTCATATCCTTTGACGGACAGTCCTCTTGCGAATGCACTGTAAATATGTTCGTGTGCATTGATAAAGGCAGGCATGATCACCTTGCCCTTTGCATCCAAAAACTCCGCATCCGGATACGCCGCCTTCACTTCCGAAAGCGTACCGGCCTTCACGATTTTTGTCCCGTCAATCACCACTGCCCCGCATTCCAGATATGGATTGTCCGCATCTCTTGTGATCATCCTGCCGTTTCCTAAAATAAGCATATCAACCTCTCCTTTTCTTTTTGAAAGTCTTCTATTTTTGTGCATATCTTCCAGAACCGCTTTTGCTGTTTATAGAATACCATCAAAACTGCACAAATGCAACACGATTCTAAAACTTTTTTAGGTATTCTAAAACTTTTTTAGAGAAACTATTGATTTTATGGATTTTTATGATATTATGAGTTTAGAAGCAGTTGTTTTTGACAGATTTTACCAATGTTTTTCACAAAGGGAGGGATGACTATGGATCATACACTCAAGCTTCTAAAGCAAATGGCGCATGGTATTGCAAAACAGTTCGGAACTTCCTGTGAAGTTGTCATTCATGATCTGAACAAGGACCTGGAGACCTCCATCGTCCACATTGAAAACGGACAGGTGACACACCGCAAGTCCGGAGACGGACCTTCCGGGATCGTACTGGAGACCTTGCACAAAAACGCTGCCAAAGTACAAGATAAGCTTTCTTATCTCACACGCACGGAGGACGGCCGGATTTTGAAATCCAGTACCCTTTACATACGGGATGCCGATGAACAGATTTCTTATATCTTTTCCATCAACTATGACATCACAGCACTTCTTACGATAGACAGTGCACTGGGGTCGCTTCTTCACACCGAACCGGAAACAGATACTTACACAGTCAGCAAGCCTCACTCGCCGCAGACGATCACACGCAATGTAGAAGAGCTGTTAAACGATCTGATGCAGCAGGGCGTGGCACTGGTCGGAAAACCGGTGGCTTTAATGACCAAGGAAGATAAGATTCAGGTGGTCCGCTATCTGAATGATGCCGGTGCGTTTCTGATCACAAAATCAGGAGATAAGGTTGCAAATCTTCTCAATATTTCTAAATTTACACTTTACAGTTATATGGATGCAGGAAAATAGCAGATCATAAGGAGGTTTTACACATGGAGACAATCAAATGGGCAGTCAATCATATGCCGAAGACCGAGGATGCCAACCTTCCGGTCATGGCACTTTCCGAGGTGGAAAAAGCCCGCACGTTCCACGAAAGTTTTCCGCAATACAGTGTCACACCACTCGTAAAACTGAACCACATGGCCGAAAAATTAGGACTTGGTTCACTTTACATCAAGGATGAATCCTATCGATTCGGACTCAATGCTTTTAAAGTCCTTGGCGGATCCTTTGCCATGGCACGTTACATCGCACAGCAGACAGGGAAAGATGTCAGCGAGCTTCCCTACAACATCCTCACTTCTGAAGCGCTCAAAAAAGAGTTCGGTCAGGCCACCTTCTTTACTGCAACCGATGGAAACCATGGACGCGGAGTTGCCTGGGCTGCCAACAAGCTCGGACAAAAGGCAGTTGTCCTGATGCCTAAAGGAAGTACACAGACACGGTTAAACAACATCCGAAAAGAAGGCGCCACTGCTACGATCGAAGAATGCAACTACGATGAATGCGTGCGCATGGCTGCCGATATGGCTGCCAGAACTGAACATGGTATCATCGTGCAGGATACTGCGTGGGACGGCTATGAAGAAATTCCGGCATGGATCATGCAGGGATACGGAACCATGGCCATGGAAGCCGACGATCAACTTCATGAAGACGGCTGCGAAGCCCCGACTCATGTATTTATCCAGGCTGGTGTCGGATCCCTTGCCGGTGCTGTTCAGGGATATTTTGCGAACCGCTATCCCAAGACCCCGCCGAAAGTGGTCGTTGTGGAAGCCGAAGCGGCTGCCTGCCTTTACAAAGGAGCTGCTGCCGGAGACGGTGCGATCCGCATTGTAGACGGTGACATGCCGACGATCATGGCCGGGCTTGCCTGCGGCGAACCGAACACCATCTCCTGGGATATCTTAAAGAATCATGTGGATACCTTTGTTGCTGCACCAGACTGGGTCGCTGCAAAAGGAATGCGGATGCTCGCCGCACCGATCAAGGGAGATACGCCGGTCACTTCCGGAGAATCCGGAGCCGCACCGTTTGGAACGCTCGCCTGCATCATGTGCATGGACGAATATCAGGAATTAAGAGAACACCTGGGCCTGGATGAAACTTCCCGGGTACTGCTTTTCTCCACCGAAGGAGATACCGATCCTACACGTTACGAATCCATCGTATGGGACGGCAATGAACGTTAGATCAGGAAACCATTTCATTATGTTTATCAAGGAGGATTTTAAAATGGATTTCAACAAAATCAAAGAAGCTGCACAGAACTATGAAGCGGATATGACAAAATTTCTCAGAGAGATCGTAAAATTCCCGGGTGAGAGCTGTGGGGAAAAGGATCACATTGAACGGATCGCCGAAGAGATGCGGAAACTGGATTTTGATAAAGTCGAGATCGATCCGCAAGGAAATGTACTCGGATATATGGGAACCGGAGAGACACTCATCGGATTTGATGCACATATTGACACCGTTGGTATCGGAAACCGTGACAACTGGGAATTCGATCCATATGAAGGATTCGAATCTGACACAGAGATCGGAGGACGTGGTACTTCTGATCAGCTCGGAGGTATCGTCTCTGCAGTTTACGGTGCAAGGATCATGAAAGATCTGGGACTTTTAAGTGACAAATATACAGTCCTTGTCACCGGAACCGTACAGGAAGAAGACTGCGACGGCCTCTGCTGGCAATACATCATCAACGAAGATAAAGTCCGTCCGGAATTTGTGGTATCCACAGAACCGACTGACGGCGGTATCTACCGCGGACAGCGAGGACGTATGGAGATCCGTGTAGACGTCAAAGGCGTATCCTGTCACGGCTCTGCACCGGAGCGTGGAGACAATGCAATCTACAAGATGGCTGATATCCTGCAGGATGTCCGTGCACTGAACGAAAACGATGCCGAAGAGACAACTGAAATCAAAGGACTCGTAAAAATGCTGGATGAAACATATAATCCGGAATGGGAAGAAGCAAGATTCTTAGGACGGGGTACCATCACAACTTCTGAGATTTTCTTCACTTCTCCAAGCCGCTGTGCGGTTGCAGACTCCTGCTCTGTTTCTCTGGATCGCCGTATGACTGCCGGAGAGACATGGGAAAGCTGTCTGGATGAGATCCGTGCACTTCCAAGCGTACAGAAATATGGGGAGGATGTAACGGTTTCCATGTACAACTATGACAGACCATCCTATACCGGACTGGTATATCCGATCGAATGCTACTTCCCGACCTGGGTCATTCCAAAAGACCACAAAGTCACAAAAGCTCTGGAAGAAGCCTACAAGGGACTTTACGGAGAAGAAAGGATTGGAACACCAGAGACTGCTAAGATGAGAAAAGCCCGCCCACTGACTGACAAATGGACGTTCTCTACAAACGGCGTTTCCATCATGGGACGAAACGGCATTCCTTGTATCGGATTTGGTCCTGGAGCAGAAGCACAGGCTCATGCACCAAATGAAAAGACCTGGAAGGCAGACCTGGTAGTATGTGCCGCTGTTTACGCTGCACTGCCGACTTTATATTGTAAGTAAACTTTCAAAATAACAAGAAACACAACAGGCACAGCCTGAGTATATGGAGGAATCACACTATGAAAACATTACAGGATTACATCGATAAACTGAACGCACTCAACTTCAAAGACATGTACAACTCTGACTTTTTCCTGACCTGGGAAAAAACAGACGACGAACTGGAAGCAGTATTTACACTGGCAGACGCACTCCGTTTTATGAGAGAAAACAACATCTCCACAAAAGTATTTGAAAGCGGACTCGGAATCTCTTTATTCCGTGACAATTCCACACGTACCCGCTTCTCATTTGCTTCCGCATGTAACCTGCTCGGACTTGAGGTGCAGGATCTGGATGAAGGAAAATCGCAGATTGCGCATGGTGAGACGGTTCGTGAGACAGCCAACATGATTTCTTTCATGGCAGATGTCATCGGAATCCGTGATGATATGTACATCGGAAAAGGAAATGCTTATATGCACGAAGTCGTAGATGCTGTGACAGAAGGACACAAAGACGGGATTCTTCAGCAGAAACCGACACTTGTCAACCTGCAGTGCGACATCGACCATCCGACACAGGCAATGGCCGATATGCTGCACATCATCCATGAATTCGGCGGTGTCGAGAATCTGAAAGGCAAGAAGATCGCCATGTCCTGGGCATACTCTCCTTCCTACGGAAAACCGCTCTCTGTTCCACAGGGTGTGATCGGACTGATGACACGTTTTGGAATGGACGTTGTACTGGCACATCCGGAAGGATATGAAGTCTTCTCGGAAGTGGAGGCTGTTGCTGCCGAAAATGCGAAAAAATCCGGCGGTTCTTTCACAAAGACCAACAATATGGCAGAAGCTTTCAAAGATGCCGACATCGTTTATCCAAAGAGCTGGGCGCCGTTTGCTGCCATGGAAAAACGTACTGAATTATATGGAAACGGTGACTTTGCGGGAATCGATGCTCTGGAAAAAGAACTTCTGGAACAGAACGCACAGCACAAAGACTGGGCTTGTACAGAAGAACTGATGAAGACGACCAAAGACGGTAACGCGCTCTACCTGCACTGTCTGCCTGCAGATATCACAGGTGTCAGCTGCGAATCCGGTGAAGTCGATGCCAGCGTATTCGACCGCTACAGAACACCACTTTATAAAGAAGCCAGCTACAAACCGTATATCATCGCAGCCATGATCTTTCTTGCAAAATTTGCAGATCCTGCTGATATCTTAAAGAAGCTGGAAGAGAAATCCACACCTAGAGTTTTTGAGTAAAACCTGTTATACTAGAACACGATGCGAAATGGATTATATTCAAGGAGGGACTAAGCTATGCTAAAATATGTAGAAACCAAAAATGCACCGGCAGCAATCGGACCTTATTCTCAGGGAATCGTCTGCAGCGGACTTGCATTTTTCTCCGGTCAGATTCCACTTTCTCCAGAAACAGGAGAAGTTGTCGGAACGACGATCGAGGAACAGACCGAACAGGTCATGTTAAATATCAAAGCGCTTCTTAACAGCCAGAATGCAGATTTTACAGATGTTGTCAAAACAACCTGCTTCCTTGCAGATATGAAAGACTTTGCTGCATTCAATGAAATCTATGCAAAATATTTTACAGGCAAACCGGCGCGATCCTGCGTTGCTGTAAAAGATCTGCCAAAAGGAGTTTTATGTGAGGTAGAAACAATCGCATCAATCAGGGAGGAATAGATATGACAAGGAAGAAACGAATTGTCATCGCCCTGGGCGGAAACGCCCTGGGCAACACCCTTCCGGAACAGATGGCAGCTGTCAAGATCACAGCGCACGCCATCGTTGATCTGATCGAGGAAGGATGTGAAGTTGTGATTGCTCATGGAAATGGCCCTCAGGTAGGAATGGTCAACAACGCAATGCTCGCCCTGACTCACGAAGATGCACACCAGCCCAATACCCCTCTTTCTGTCTGTGTTGCCATGAGCCAAGCTTATATCGGCTATGATCTGCAGAACGCTCTCCGTGAAGAGCTCTTAAATCGCAATATCACCGATATTCCTGTCGCAACTATGATCACACAAGTACGTGTGGATGAACATGATCCAGCTTTTGCCTGTCCGTCCAAACAGATCGGACGTTTTCTTACAAAAGAACAGGCAGACGAAATGTCGCAGAAATATGACTACATTATGAAAGAAGATGCCGGAAGAGGCTACCGTCGTGTCGTAGCTTCTCCAAAACCACAGGAGATCATTGAAATCGGCACAATCCGGACGATGGTGGATTCCGGTGACCTTGTCATTGCCTGTGGCGGCGGAGGAATTCCGGTCATTCGTCAGGGCAATCATCTAAAAGGTGCCAGTGCAGTCATAGACAAAGATTTTGCCAGTGCGCTTCTCGCAAAAGAACTGGATGCAGATGTTCTGATCATCCTCACTGCTATAGAAAAAGCAGCCATTCATTTCGGGACACCAGAACAGACATGGCTGGATGATATCACAGTAGCTGAAGCAAAACAGTATATTGCAGAAGGTCATTTTGCTCCCGGCTCCATGCTTCCGAAGATGCAGGCGGCCGTAGAATTTGCAGAATCTGCACCCGGAAGGCAATCTTTGATCACATTACTAGAAAAAGCCAGAGAAGGAATTCAGGGGCTTACAGGAACCCGGATCCATCTCGAATAAAGGGGGACACCTTATTTATGAAACATCAGACAACCCGCTCTACCATTTTTGAACTAAGCGGAGTGCCTGCCCTTAATCAGGCATTTCCACTTGCACTGCAGCATGTTGTCGCAATGATCGTCGGCTGTGTAACGCCTGCTATCATTGTATCCGGTGTAGCCGGACTTTCGGAAGCTGACTCTGTTATTTTAATTCAGGCTGCCTTGGTCACTTCCGCACTTGCCACATTGTTACAACTGTTTCCATTTATCAAGACCCGGTATCTTACAATCGGATCCGGCCTTCCGGTCATCATGGGCATCAGCTTTGCCTATGTTCCGAGTATGCAGTCCATTGCCGAAGAGTATGATGTCGCCACCATTTTAGGTGCTATGATCGCAGGTGGTATCGTGGCTGTTTTTGTGGGACTTTTTATCCGGAAGATCCGCAAATTTTTCCCGCCTCTGATCACTGGAACCGTTGTATTTACAATTGGACTTTCTCTGTATCCGACTGCCATTAACTATATGGCCGGAGGGGTAGGCAGCGAAGATTATGGTTCCTGGCAAAATTGGCTGGTCGCTATTTTGACATTGACTATTGTAACGGTATTGAATCATTTTGGAAAAGGAATCTGGAAACTGGCATCCATTCTGATCGGTATCATCGGTGGATATATCATCGCACTGTTCTTCGGAATGGTAGACTTTTCTCCTATCCATGATGCTGCCCTCTTCCAGGTGCCAAGCCCGCTTCATTTCGGAATTCGCTTCGAACCTTCCGCCTGTGTCGCAATCGGTCTTCTGTTTGCAATCAACTCCATTCAGGCAATCGGCGACTTTTCCGCCACAACCAGCGGAGGAATGAATCGTATGCCAACAGATCAGGAACTGCAGGGAGGAATCGTAGGATATGGAATCTCCAATATTCTATTTTCTCTTCTCGGCGGACTCCCGACTGCTACATACAGCCAGAACGTGGGAATCGTTGCAACGACAAAAGTTATCAACCGCTGTGTACTCGGCGGTGCGGCACTGATTCTGTTGATAGCCGGAGTGATCCCGAAATTCTCGTCTCTTTTAACGACAATTCCGTATTGTGTACTCGGCGGTGCCACAGTGTCTGTTTTCGCATCCATCGCCATGACCGGAATGAAACTGATCACATCACAAAATATGACATTTCGCAATACTTCCATCGTGGGACTTGCGGCAGCACTGGGAATGGGAATCTCACAGGCAAGTGATTCTCTTGCCAGCTTCCCGGACTGGTTTGTGATGATCTTCGGCAAATCACCGGTTGTAGTGGCTACATTGCTTGCAGTACTCCTCAACATTGTACTGCCCAAAGACAAAGAAGATGCAAACTGATTTGTACATTTGACAGTCTTTCTTACATAACAAAAATGTTCCCATCAGAAAATCCCGATGGGAACATTTTTGCTTTTACAGCTCCCAGAATGCAATCTTGGCATCCAAAGCTTCTATTTTTATTTCATAATCCTGCGGATAATACCTTGTAGAAAACACAGTCTCTCCATCATTGACAAACACTTCTACAGAAGAAACATCTGCAAGAATCCGGACGTTTCTGACTTCACTTACTTCCCGGAATCTAAGACTTCTTCCCGCGGATACGGACGTCTTATCCTGGCTTGTAAACTTCATCTCAAATCTTCCGTTTACATATTCCAGAACCAGTTCTTTTGCCAGTACTGCGCGGAAGTGATTTCCTGTGATATTCTGCACCTCTGCCTCAAAGACTTTTGTACCTTTCTTCTCCAGAACAGAGACTGCTCTTTCTTCTCCTCTGCGCAGTGCTTCCAGTTCTTTTACCGGCTGCTGAAGCACTTTTTTATCTTTGACATGCACTTCTCTTGGAAATGTAAAGCAGTGCTGCCATCCATCTTCCAGCGTCAGGTTTGTGTATTCCTCACAATCCGGCATTCCCATCCAACTGATGTGGATCCGGCGTCCATCCTCACTTTCAAAACTCTGCGGTGCATAATAATCAAATCCATAGTCCCAGAGTTCATAGTCAGAAAGCACATACTCGGAAAGGATATCCCCCTCTACCAGAAAATATCCGGACTGGTACACATTTCGTGCATCCCACACGCCGCCTTCCAGCCCCTGCACGGAAGTCGATAAAATCTTTCTGCCTTCTGTTTCAAAATAGTCTGGGCACTCCCACATATATCCAAATCGCTCTGCTGTCTTTACATCGCTTTTGTAGATCCAGTTCAGCTGATCCTCAGACTCAAAAATCAGCACTTTTCCTTCATCTTTCTGCGTTCTGGCTCCCTGCACCATGTAATACATGCCGTTTTCTTTCCAGACTTTCGGATCACGTACATGGCAGGTCAGATCCTGCGGATAATCACTGTTTCTCATCAGTTCTCTTTTTCTGCCAAAATGCTCTCCGTCCTCGCTGACCACCAGAACTGTGTTTGCCTCCCGGCCGGTTCGGATATAGTCAAATTCTCCGTCCTCAAGCTTCACATTTCCGGTATAATACAGGTACATCTTTCCGTCTTCAATAAACGCTGATCCCGAATACACGCCATGGCAGTCAAACGGCTGATCCGGATACAGGCTGACACCCTCGTATTTCCATTCGATCATATCCCGGCTTGTATAGTGTCCCCACATCTTCAGACCACCCGTTGCATTAAATGGCGAATATTGAAAAAATGCGTGGTAGATTCCTTTGAACTGACACAGTCCGTTGGGATCATTGAGCCATCCTGTCGGCGGCATCAGATGCAGCTTCTGGCGGAAACGGTCTTTGCCGTCTGCACACGCTTCTGCCGACTTTGTTAAACCTTCCAGATCTCTTGTCAATGCATTCATATCTCTATCTCCTCGTATTTTTTATGAAGTACCATCATTTTTTCTCCACAGCTGACATGATCTGCAGAAACCTTTTCCACATCATAGTCATCTGCATTGGTAAGAATCATCATCGTTGTTGTCTCGTAACCCTCTTTTCGGATCGCATCCAGATCCATCTTAAGAAGTACATCTCCCGCATGAACATAATCTCCGTCTGCCACACACTTTGTAAATCCTCTGCCTTCCATTTTTACGGTATCAATTCCTGCATGGATCAAAAGCTCTCCACCGGATGGTGTGGTCATACAAACTGCATGCCCCGTATCATAAATACTCAGGATCGTACCGTCACAAGGGGCTACAAGCTCCGCTGCTTCCGGCTCTACAGCAACAGTTGTTCCCAGGATTTCCTCCGCAAATGTGGCATCGGAAATCTCAGCTGTCGGAACAACTTTTCCGGAAACGGGACTTCCCAGAGTCTCTTCTGTGACAGCCTCTGCCTGTGAAACCGGAATTTCTTCTGCCGGAATCACTGCTTCTGCCTGCTCTTTTATTTCTTCCTTTTTATCTTTATAAAGGATAAATGATACCGCAAAGGCAACTCCGACTGCGATCGCCATCTCGATCAGATACTGTACCGGCTGGTTCAGACACAGAAGGATACCCAAAATACCTGTCACTCCGGTTCCTTTTGCTCCAAGGTGTACGATTGATGCATAGAGTGCACCGCATCCTCCACCGATACATCCTGCGATGAACGGCTTGAAAAATCTTAAGTTCACTCCAAAGATCGCCGGCTCTGTAATTCCCATAAATGCACTTAAAGATGATGGAAGTGCCAGCGCTTTGATCTTCTTATCTTTTGATTTTACTGCAACTGCAAGCGCTGCTGCTCCCTGTGCCACGTTTGCCGCACTTGCCAGCGGAAGCCAGTAAGTCACTCCATACTGTGCAAGCTGTCCCAGGTCGATCGCTGCATACATCTGATGGATTCCTGTCACTACAGTCGGTGCATACAGACCTCCCATTACGAGACTTCCCAATCCCAGAGGAAGTGTCAGAAGCCACTGGATACAGTTCAGGATCGCATTCTCCGCCCATACAAAGACCGGACCGATAGCTGCCAGTGTCAGATACCCTGTCACAAATACACTTACCAGAGGTGTTACGAACAGATCCAGTACCTCCGGAACAACCTTGTGCAGCTTTTTCTCAATCACAGACATCAGCCATACGGCAATGATAATCGGAATGATATGTCCCTGATATCCAACCATATCAATCTGATAGAGTCCAAAGAATACCGACTGCGTTGCTTTCACACCTTCTGTCGCCACAGTATACGCATTCTGCAGCGCCGGGTTAATTGTGATCATTCCGATTACAGCTCCCAGGTATGGATTCGCACCAAAAGCTTTTGCAGCTGAAAAAGCAATCAGAATCTGTAAAAAGGTATACGCTGTATTACTGAACAGATTCGCAAATACATACAGTGAACTGGTCGTGTCAATATGAATAAAATTGTTCGTATTCATAAAATCAAGAGAGTTCATGATTCCCATCAAAAATCCACTTGCCACAATGGCAGGAATGATCGGAACAAAAATATCTCCCAGAAGCTTGATTGCCCGCATAAACCAGTTCTGCTTCTGTACCGCTGCCTCTTTTGCTTCTGCCTTGGAGCTTGCTGTCACTCCTGCAATCTCAATAAACTGATCAAACACCTTGTTGACCGTACCTGTCCCCAGAATGATCTGAAGCTGTCCTGATGCCTCAAACACTCCTTTGACTCCATCTACATTCTCCAGCGCACCTTTGTCTGCCTTCTTGTTATCTGCAATAACCAGGCGCAGTCTGGTCGCACAATGTGCCGCTGAAATGATGTTCTTGCTCCCACCAACATAATTCAAAATTTCCTGTGCGGTTTTTTTGTAATCCATACCTTCATCCCTTTCTTTTTTCTTTGCAAGACTCACGTTTCATGTAATCGATTTCATATCTTGTAAGATTATAATAGTGAAAAAAATGCCATTTGTAAAGATGGCATTTTTACTAATTTATATTTTATTTTTTTTGTATATTTTGCTAGATTTCTGTTTTACAGCAGTTCATATCCAAGCTTAATCTCTGTCGTGAGTGTCTTTCCTGATTCTACCATATCCAGCAGCAATCTGGCGCCTTTTACACCACTTGTCTGGTACCCGAAATGCACGGTTCTGATTCCGCCCGTAACCGCTTTCAGAAACTGATTGTCCCCAAATCCTGTCACCTGAATACTCCTTTGAGGCGAAAGCTGTGCAATTGCTTCGATCACTCCTGCAGCAATGGTATCTGTGGCGCAAGATATGATATCGATATCACTCTCTGATCTCAAAAGATCACATGCCTGCTCATATCCGGACTCCATTGTGAAGCTTGCCCGGCGCAGACATCCTTCCTCCAGCTCTCTGCCAACTGCTCTCAGACCATCCCGGAAGCCGTCTTCTCTGGCTGCACCTGCCGCCTTATCCTCTCTTGTCACACCGATATAAGCAATACGTCCGGACATTTCTTTTCCGATCTGTTCTGCCAGTTCTTTTGCAGCCCCATAATCATCATGGTAAATACAGCTGACCTCGTTTGTCTGCTGTCCGATTACTACGATCGGCACTCTGCACTTTTTCAGTTTTTCCTTGTGCGCACTGGAAAGGACTGTTCCTACCAGAATGATTCCGTCCACCGGATAAGATTCAAACAAATCCATGTATTCCAGCTCTTTGGACGGATCGTTATCTGTGATGGTCAGAAGCATCTGATAGGCTCTTTCTGAAAGTACCTGACCAATTCCCTCTGTAATCCTGCTGATCGACTCTGAATTGATCTTTGGAACAATCACTCCGACCAGGCACGCTCGTTTGGTGCGAAGCGTTCTCGCCTGTACAGACGGGCGGTATCCTGTTTCTTCGATCACTGCCCGGATCCTCTCCTTCTTTTCTTCACTTACGTATCCCCCGTTCATATATCTCGACACTGCTGCACTGGATACCTGCGCAAGCTTTGCAATTTCCTTTATCGTCATAAGTTCTGCTCCTGTGGATTTTCTTTTGACTTTATTATAGGAGTCTCCTCTTCTGTTGTAAAGTAGAAGAACGCTAAAAAGCAGGGACATATCGCCTGTTACGCAATATGTCCCTGCCCTTTTTATCCACGATTCTTAAAATTCAATCGTTTCTGTCTGCTGCTCGATATTATGCCGTCTTGCATATCCAGTCAGAATCATAGTCAGTGCACCGTCTCCTGTCACATTGCATGCGGTACCAAAGCTGTCCTGCAATGCAAAGATTGTCAGCATCAGTGCTGTTCCTGTGGCATCAAATCCAAGAACTCCCGTGATAAGCCCAAGAGAAGCCATCACCGTTCCGCCTGGAACCCCCGGTGCTCCGATTGCAAACACGCCAAGCAGTGCACAAAATAAGATCATGGTTCCGACTGACGGCAGTTTTCCATATAAAATTTGGGAGACCGTCATCACAAAAAATACTTCTGTCAGGACGGAACCGCAAAGATGAATATTTGCAAACAGAGGGATTCCAAAGCTTACCATATCATCCCTCAGTACCGGCTCCGACTTTCTGGCACATTTTAAAGCCACTGCAAGCGTTGCAGCAGAGGACATCGTTCCCACTGCAGTAATGTATGCCGGACCATAATGCTTTACAACTTTCCACGGATTGTTTCCGGAGTAAATTCCACCCACTGCATATAAAACCGCCATCCAGATAAAGTGCCCCACCATCACGATCAGCACAACCTTTAAAAAGACCGGCAGCTGTTTTGTAATCGTTCCTTCGTATGCCAGCGACCAGAATGTAAGTGCGATAAAGACCGGAAGGATCGGGATCACAATCTTGGATACGATCATCAGTACGATCTGTTGAAATTCATCTAATAGCCGGATCACTGTCTCTGCTCTTGTCCATGTTGCCGCAAGCCCCATCAGAATGGAAAATGCAAGGGCACTCATCACGGACATGATCTGCGGAATCTCCAGCTGAAATACAATTTCCGGAAGTTCTTTCAGCCCATCTACTTCCGAAACAATTGACAAATGCGGAATCAGTCCATATCCTGCTGCCATTGATCCCAGCGCCGCTAAAACGGAGGATACATAAGCA
>ERZ773142.1335-NODE-1335-length-14278-cov-3.52429_pt1 | contig 14278 bp, 5 predicted proteins | sample MGYA00580853_ERZ773142 | MGnify/ENA primary metagenome ERZ773142 (study PRJEB29015, sample SAMEA2737862) | human gut metagenome | biome: human gut; feature: human-associated habitat; material: faeces | place: China | collected 2012 ... | reverse complement strand
TTGTTCCGCCGTATATAACGGAATATTTGCGTGCGAAAACAGTGCATAATGATGAATTTATGCACTCGCTTGAAAAATATGCGGAAGAAAACAGTGTCCCGATAGTAGAGCCTGAAACGGCAAGGTTTTTGTCGGTGATGTGCAGAACGGTTAAACCGAAAAAAATACTTGAAGTAGGTTGTGCGATTGGGTATTCTTCTATATTAATGGCACAGGCTACAGATGATGACTGCGAAATAGCAACACTTGAATGTAACGAAGATATGGTGCGTATTGCAAGGGAGAATATTAAAACTTCGGGATATGCGGAAAAAATATCGGTTATTGAGGCAGACGCAAAGGATTATCTTTCGTATATTGACGATGATGAAGTTTTTGATATGATATTCCTTGACGGTCCGAAAGCACATTATATTTATATGCTTGACGAGTGCGTGAGATTGCTGAAAAAAGGCGGTGTGCTTATTTCCGACAATGTGCTTTACAAGGGAATGACAGCGGATGATAACCACGTTGTGAGAAGAAAAATCACAATAGTTAAACGTCTTAGAAAATATATTGATATGCTTATGGAGCATAAGGAACTTGAAACATCGCTTTTACCGCTCGGTGACGGTGTTACAATATCGGTAAAGAAATAATAAAGGGTAGGAATATATTATGAAGAAACCAGAACTTTTAGCTCCCGGCGGCAGCTTGGAGAAATTGAAAACAGCGATAGATTACGGTGCGGACGCGGTGTATATCGGCGGTGAAATGTTTTCGCTGCGCGTTGCGGCGGAAAATTTTTCAAAGGAAGATATGCAGGAGGGTATAAAGTACGCTCACGACAGAGACAAAAAAGTGTACCTTACCGCGAATATTCTTCCGCACAATGATGATATTGAAGAATTTGAGGAGTTTGTCAAAGATATAAAGAATTACGGCTTTGACGCAGTACTTGTGGCAGATTTGGGATTGTTTGATATGATGCAGGAACTTGCACCGGAAATACCTATTCATGTAAGTACACAGGCAAATAACATTAATTATCGCTCGGCAATAAAGTGGTACAAGATGGGTGCGACGCGTGTCGTGCTTGCAAGAGAAATGTCGTTTAAAGAAATTGCGGAATTTCAAAAGAAAATTCCTGAAGATTTGGAGCTTGAAGCATTTATACACGGCGCTATGTGTATATCGTATTCGGGCAGATGTCTTTTGTCAAACTATATGACAGGACGTGACTCAAACATGGGTGCTTGCGCACATCCGTGCAGATGGAATTACAAACTTGTCGAGGAAACAAGACCGGGTGAATATATGGACGTGTTTGAAAACGAAAGAGGTACGTTTATATTTAATTCAAAGGACCTGTGTACAATCCGTCATATACCTGAGCTTGTGCAAAGCGGTATTGCGAGCCTTAAAATCGAGGGCAGAGTAAAAACTTCTTATTATGTTGCAACGGTTGTCGGAGCATACAGACGTGAGATTGACAGATATTGTGCCGATCCCGAAAATTATGTGTTTAATGAAGCGGAATACGAAGAACTTTGCAAGGTCAGTCACAGACCGTATACAACAGGTTTTTATTTCGGCAAGCCTGATGAAAATTCACAGGTTTACACATCAAGTTCGTATATCAGAGATTACGACCTTATCGGTATAGTCAAGTCGTATGACGCGGAAAACGGCATTGCAACGATTACACAGAGAAACCGTTTCTTTAAGGGGGACGAAATAGAGATAATTCAGCCTATGAAACCGTTTTTTGTACAGACGGTTGACAGTATGTGCGATGAAAACGGTAATGAAATCGAAGTTGCAAATCACGCGGAGCAGATAGTTAAGTTTAAAACGGCACAGCCTGTTTGCGAGGGTGCAATGCTTAGAAAGAAAAAGTAAAAAAACAGAGCAGATTTAATAAAAAAACTACTTTTTTTATTAATCTGCTTTTCTTTTTTGAGAGAATATGATAATATAATTTATAACGGCAAATTTGAGAGAGGAAATTTATAAAAAAGGAGAAGGTTTTATGAAAAACAATCTAAAAAAATTGCTTTGTGCGGCATTGTCAACGGCAATGATTGCGGGAAGTATCGTATTGCCTATGACGGCAAGTGCGGCAGAATATACTCCGCTTGTTGAAGGCGATAATGTTTTGAAAGAGTGGAAATTTTCATTCGGAACAACCAAAAAAGACGGATACACAGACGTAGCGACAGACAGAAATGTAATAAAATCGAAAGATTACGGTTTTATAGGCAATGATGAAAGTGTCACAGAAAGTACGACAAAGTATGACAGCTTTGAGTATAAATCGGGACAAGCCGTGAAACTTGATGAAAGTGTAAACGGTGTAGGCGTGGTTGAAGATGAGGACGCTACATATCCTGAGTATACGACAGGCGCATACTATCCTGTAAGCTTTGGTTTATATGTAAATAACGGTACATATTACAGAGTGCACGCAGAAGTGACTACACTTGACTCAACAAAAGACGCAGAGGCTTCTTTGTATTATGAAAGAAGACACCCTGCTATGCACAAACAGAAGATAGAAGCAGGAAAGACTGTTTCTGTAGATTTTTCTGTTGATGTTGAAACAATCAACTTCAAAAATGAAGGAAACTTTGTAGATGATATGCTTAACTTGTCGCTTTTGGGCGATAATGCGGCACTTTCTTCGCTTGTAATTCAGCAAATAGACGAAACAGGCGAAAATAAGCCTACAACATTATGGGTATTGGGTGACTCGACAGTTACAGACGGAAATGCCGGACTTCCATACTTTGATTTGCAGAATTATACGGGTGTAGGTGCATATTTGTCAAAGTACGTTCCGTCAACCGTTGCGGTATCAAACCAAGGTGAAGGCGGATTAAATGCCGCAGATAACGGTCACTTTAGCATTGTAAAGAATAACATCAAAAAAGGCGACTTTATGTATGTTGAATACGGTCACAACCATGCAAAGGCGGGGGATAATCCGCATGGTTCATCAGGATATTTGGGTTGCTTGTCAAAGTATTACGACGCTTGTAAAGCTGTAGGTGCAACACTTATTCTTGTAGGTCCGATAGACAGACATAACTCGAGTCAATATGACGAAACAACCAATACATGGTCTACAACTTTGGCTCAATACAGTAAGGTGGCAAAATATTATGTTGATATTATCAAAACAGCCGGTGCTGAAAAAGCGGCTGAATTTGTAAAAAAGGCTGCGGCTGAAAAGACAAGCGGTGATGATGTTTCTGACACAACATACGCTTGGGCGGACAGTGTTATAGCCGAAGGTGTGACGGATAAGGCAGACAGTAATGTTGCATTCGTGGATTTGAACCAACCGACTCTTGATTGGCTTGGAACAGTGACAAAAGAGGCTACTGTAAAAGATGAAAAAGTTACAAACAAACAAGCTTTGTCAAACTTCTATTTCCAAACATCTAAAGGGGGGAAAACTGACGGTACACACCCTAATGACGCAGGAGCTGACGCTTTGGCACACAAGTTCTTTACAGAAGGAGATGTAATTGAATATCCTGCACTTGCACCTCTTATGACAAGAGTTACGAACGGAAGTACAGATGTACAACCTGTTCCGGTATCCAAGGATATTATAAATGCAGGTTATCCGTCAAATGATTGTTGGCCAACATATCAATCATTGGCTTCATACGAATTTGCGACAAGAATTTCGGGTGTTAATTTTGACTCTGACGGCGTACTAAAAAGCGTTGATGTTCTTCCTCTCGACAAATCAATGATGAGTACATACAGTAGAGCATATGTTGCGGTATATAATAAAGAAACAGGTGTTCTTGAAAATCTTGCCGTTTCAACAGATCACGTTGATAATACACAGGACGGAGTTCAAAATCTTGGATTCGACACTGATTTGACGGTTGGTGACAATCAAACATATAAAGTAATGTTGTGGGGTTATGAGGACAAAGAGGGTAGTCCATTGACTATGGAAGCATACGCATATCCTCATACTGAAAGCGTTGTAAAAGAAGCTATAATTAAAAATGAATCAAATGAGTTAAATGAAGAATTCAAGTATACCGGTGTAGAAAGCGGCGGCAGCCTTGACGGAAAAGGCGGCTGGGCATCGGGCGGTTCAAATCAGACTGCGTCTGACTTTGCGTTTACATATGGTGAAGCTGATTCAAAATCATATGCACATATTTCTTCAAATGGTCTACAAGCAAACGGATCAGCTCAAGGAAGTGCATATGTATATAAAAAGTTTGATAAGCCTGTACAGTCGGGTAAATTGATGATGGATTTTGATTTCCGTTATAATAGCGGTACACCGTCAATCTTGTTTGTAACAAGCGGTGACCCGTGGAAGTGGCCGGCAGCGATTAATCCGTTCAAAGTTGCACTAAATAGTAATAATGCGGTAGAAGTTACAATGAACGGTCAAGTTGTAGGTACTATAAGTGCTAAGAGATGGTCAAATGTTCATTACGAACTCGATTTAGACACAGGTATTGAAACAATGTCAATAGACGGCGGTACTCCTGTAAAACATGTTGTTGACAATTATCAAACAACAGAAATAACAGTTTCTCCTGCAACATTGGATCAAATTGTATTTGAATATGTAAATAAGGCGGCTGCATTTGATTTCGATATTACAAACTTAAAGATTGCTACAATCGAAAAAGAAGCACTTCCTCAATATAACGTTGCGGTTGCTTCGAATGACGAAACAATGGGTACAGTTGAAATCAATGGCGTTGATGAAACAGCAACCACAGTTGATTTGAATACAATTACAACAGTTAAAGCTGCTGCAAAAGACGGATACCGCTTTACAGGTTGGTACGAAGGTTCAAATCTTGTTTCAAGTGACGCAGAATATTCATTCAGAGTAAGAAACAATGTATCTCTTACTGCTAAATTTGAATTAAAGCCAAGCTTTGACAGTATAACAACTTACAAAGTAAAAGCTACTGAAACGATGGTAAAAGTTCCTGTTGAAGAAGCAAAGAATATTACTTTGACAGTAGAAGACGCGAAAAATGCAGAGGGTGTTGATGTAGCTGTTGACAGTGAAAACACTGACGAAGTAACATGGACTCTTGTAACAAACGACGTGGAAAATGTAACACTTGTAGGTAATATACTTACTGTATCACCTGACTTTACATTGCCTGAAACAAGTCAAAAGGATATTGTGGTTAAGTGCGTATGTAACGAAATTGAAAAAGAAATTACTATAATGCTTCATACATACAATTACTTGCTTGATATGAGTTTTGATGACGGTGAAGTTACAGGTAACCTATATAACAGTGATACACAGTGGAAAGAAAACAACCAAGTTATGAATATCGGTCTTATCGGACGTGGCGCACATAATATTGTTGACAGTCCGTTTGGCGGAAAGGCTTCGTATCATTCATTGAGCGCAAACTACGGTACAAGAAACGGTTCATCGAAGTTTACTTCAATGAGCGGTGACGCACTTGTTATCGACCTTGATTTGGGAATTGGTGAAAAGAGCTTCATAAAGTTCGGTGATAATTGCCAAACAAATCAAGATGTTGCCACAGGTTCATTCCTTGTATTAGAGCCGAAAGACGGTAAATTGATGTACTATGATTATGCCGATTCTTCATACAAGGAAACAGGTTTGACATCATCAACAGATAATAAGACATATTCATCATTGTATCATGTTCAAACTGCGGTTGATTTCAAAGCTAAGACTGAAAAAGTCGTTATAACACCTTACGTAAACGGTGATATGGATACTGAAAACGCAGTTACACTTAATTTGGATATAAAAAATGCTACTGCAACGGCATTTTCAATGTTGGGTGTATCTCATGCAGAAAATAACGGTACAATCCACGTTTTGACAGATAATATTAAAGTAAGAACAGCTGCGTCATCATCAGCATCATCAGTTGAATAAATCAAAAAAAAGACCGCGAAAGCGGTCTTTTTTTGGTAAAAATAATCTACAAAAATAAAAAATATACAACTTGAATTTTGCATTTTAAATAAAAATTGATGTGCTTTTTTGTGCAATATTTTCACTCAAAGTTTCTTAATAATATTGCACATACAAAAAAAATATGATACAATATATACCATATAGATGGGTTAGGATTGTGCAGATTTACTCAAATCAACATCCTCTACCTGCTAAATTAAACAATACTTGGAAACAAGTTAAGGAAAGAAAGGGAGAGAAAAAATGAAAAGTAAAAAACTAATTTCATTACTTTGCGCCGCTGCTATGTCAGCATCTGCTTTCGCAGGCTTGACAGTAACAGCAAGCGCGGCAACAGATTTAGTCACTCTTGATGGCTCAACAGCAGATGGTTGGGTTGCTCCGGATGGAACAGATAAAGGTGACATTGTTCCGACAGTTACCATTGATGACGGTGAAACTGACCAATATTTAAAATTCCAAGGTAGCGGCGGCGGTAACCGTAAGTCGACATATTCTTTGGGTCAAACTATTTCAGGTCAATATACTATTGAATATGATACAATGATGACTCGTGGTAATGGTATGAGCAGAATCATGCACTCAAACCAACTTGCATTTACAAATGATACAAACACTAAGGATACAAGAGATGGTGCAGGTATTATAGATACAGTAAATGCACAACAAGGTACAAAGTATAATTCAGGTTCAGGTGCGTCAGTAGCTAACGCTGCTATGAAAACTGACCTTAGACCATATCTTACAGATAAATGGGTAATTAATGATGATTCAACATCAGAATTAGTAGCTTATCCTGAAAGTGCAGTCGAGGTTGCAGATACTAAATGGGTAAGAGTACAAGCTGCAGTTAATAATGATAAGACTACTGTAACAGTAATCGATAAGTCAGGTAATAAACTTGTTGACGGTGTAGAATATACAAACTCAACAAATGAAATTAATTCAATATATGTTTGCTCAAACAGAGGTGATGGTGGTAGTGGTATAGTTGCACTTGACAACTTACATATTTACCAAGGTGCTCCGGAAACACTTACAACAGATGGTCTTAGAGGTGATGCAACTGTTGTAGTTCCAACAGTTATGCCGGTTCCGGACGTTAAGACACAGGCTCCTGGCCTTTCAGCTCCAGATGGAGTTACACCGGTAGTTAATAATACTTTCAGCAAAGCACTTGCATCAACAGCAATGGGCGAAACTGCTACAACAATTACAGATGTAGACGGTCTATCTATTGCTATGGGTAATAGAACAGGCGGCGATACAGCAACAACTGTTTCAGTAGAAGATTGGGCAGCTGGCGATAAAGTTCTTACACTTGCAGGTGGTCCTTATTCAGGTGCCGGTAGAGGTCCTGTAGTTTCTGCTGCAAATACTTTGGCATTAGCAGACGGAAAATCATCTGTAATGACATTCGCTGTTAATCTTGGCTCAAACAAGGCAGGCGGTGCCGGTAGACTTTATATTCTAAAGGATAACAGCCAAGCTGGTACTGACAAGAACGGTGCATACAACAATGTTATGGGTGTACTTACAACTGATGACACAGCCTCAAGCTACACAATCGGTAGCGGTAGCAATGTTATAACAATCGGTCAACAAGTTGAGGCTTATCAATGGTACAAAGTTGCAATTATAGTTTCAAGCGATAAATTTAGAATTTGGGTTGCAAAAGCTGATGAAGATTTCACAGAAAAACCACAAGTTGATTGCGACCACGTTGGAACAGGCAATACAGCAACATCAGTTACAGAACTTCCATTGTTAGCAGTAACATCTGAAAAAGGTGGTTCTTACACAGGTTCAGTTGCAAGAATTGACAATATGCTAACATATTCAGGAATAGCTGATCAACCAAGAAAACTTCTTCCAACATCAGAGGCAGCTCCGACACCTGCTCCGATACCTGCAAAGGTTACAATGAGCGTTGATGAAAAGGCAAATACAGTTACATTGACATCAGATAAGGATACAAATGCAGTTCTTGTTCAAGCATCATACAGAACTGATAATACATTGGATTCAGTTAAGAAAGTTGTTAAAGTTGCTCTAACAGCAGGTACAGCTTATACAGTTCCTGCAACAGATTTAGATGCATTCACAACAAATGATAAGATAATGGTTTGGGATAGTCTAAAGACTATGACACCGCTTGCAAGTGCTTATACAATAAAGAACGGTGTCGCTCAAGCTACAGCTAAACCGGCTCCGACAGCTGAACCGACAGAAACCCCTGTAGAAACAGTTGCTCCGACAGCTGAACCAACAGAAGCTCCTGCAGAAACAGTTGCTCCGACAACTGAGCCGACAGAAGCTCCTGCAACAACAGCTGCTCCGACAACTGAGCCGACAGATACACCGACTCCGACAGCAACAGCTGTTCCTACTTATGCAGTATCAGGTACTGTAGACGCAGGTGTTAAATCTGTAACTCTTACAGATAAAGCAGAAGCTGAAAATACAATTACAGGTAAAATCGAAGGTACAACTGTAACGTTTACAGGTGTTAAAGCCGGTACATATACAGTATCAGCTGTAGCTAAAGATGATTACAAAGATTTAACAGTAACTCCTCAAGAAATTACAGTTAGCGGCAATCTAGCAGGTGTATTCACAGTAACAACAACTGCTAAAGTTAAGAGTGCTGTAACTACTACAGTAACAGGCGGTACTGCTACAGTAACAGGCGCAACAGACTTGTCAAGCGTTGCTGAAGGTACAGAACTTATAATAACAGCTAAAACACCTGCTTTGGGTTACCTTGCTGCTGATCCGACAATTACAGTAACAAAGACAGACGATGCCGAAACAACAGTAGCTGTAGCAGAAGGCAAGTTCACAATGCCTGCATACCCTGTAACAGTAACAGTTGCATACGCAGCAGACCCGACAATGAAAGTCATTGATGCAGAAGCATCAACATGGGTAAAAGGTGATGACACAACAGCTCATGGCAGTGATGAATTGCTAAAATTAGGTCAATGGACAAAGGGTAAAGATGATACACTTAGCACAAATGAAGCAACACTTCTTAGATATGCAGGTCTATCAGATGTAGATAAAGATAGAATTATTTCAGCTAATTTGAACCTTGATGTTGCATCAACAAGCTATGATGCAAATCAAAAACGTTGGGTAGATTCTTACTTCCTTGTAGGTGCACTTTCAAGTAATGATTGGGATGCATCAACAGCGGTATATACGGATTATCAAAGCATAAGAAGTGATAGTTTGACAGATACAAAGGTATGGACAGGAACAAAGGATGCAACTACAGCTTCTACTGAAGATCATGGTGCATTCGCCACAGCAAATGTTCCTGTTACATCATTAGTAAAGTCTGCAACAACAGATAAACTTTCTTTAGAATTAGCTGTAGGAACAGCAAGAACACAGGTTGTTAAGAAAGCTCCAAAGTTAGTTCTTACAATAGGTCAAGCGGTAACTTTTAATGTTGCAAGTGGCGAAACAAAAGTTGAAAAAGCAACTGTTGAAATTAAGAATGGCGATGCAGTTGTAGCAACAGAAACAACTGATACTGATGGTGTAGCAAAAGTTGCTCTACCATCAGGTGATTACACATATACAGTAACAAGTGCTGATTATGCAATTAAAACAGGTTCTATAAAAGTTGCAGATTCAGCTGTAGCAGAAAATGTTGCTGTAGTTGCAAATGAAGCAAAGAAAGTTGAAATTACGTCTCCTGAAAATAACATTGTTGTAGTTGGAAGCCCTATTACATTTACAGCAACAGTTAAAGACCAAGATGGTCGTGTAATGACAGGCAAGACTGTAAATTGGACTGTTGTTGATACACCGGCTAATATTGCAGTAGAAAATGGTGTTGTATCAGTAACAAACGGAGTTATAGGCGGAAAATACAAAGTACAGGCTACAATCGCTGATACAGAAATATCTGCAACAGCAGACTTTGAAGTTGTTGCAAAGAGCAAAGGTACTTTAAAGGCAATATATACAACAGGTGATGAAACAACAGGTGTAGTTGAAACTGTTGACGTATATACTGAAGACGATAACAAATTTGAAGCAGATGAAGTTACTGTTCCTGAATCATATCTTTCAGAAAGAGTAGTAACAAATTCAGACACAGGACTATATGATGTATATAGTTATGTATCAGGTGGTACTGATAAAATTACTTTGGCAGCAGGAGAAAATAAAGTTGTAATTGTTGTCAAGAAAGACGCATCATATAATGTATATGAAAAGTTTGAAGATGAAAAGCCATTATTCAAAGCAGATTCAAGAATTACAGTAAAAATTGAAGATGATGCTACATTAAATTCAAAAGTTGTCGGATTCACTTGTGCAGGTAATGCAGGTAATGGATATTCATTTGCACATTATGCATTACCAGATACAGTAACAAAAGATATAGTAACATTTGATTTTGATTATTATAATACAAACGGTGGTAGAGCAATATTGAGCATTGGTGATGCAACAACAAGAGGAACTACTGGTGGTAGTACAAAAGTTACTTACAATTCAACAGGTGCTATATTTAATTTAGGATCGAATAAAACTAATGCATTAGTTCAAGGTGACAGCTCTAAAGCTATAGGTGACTATACAAATAAATGGATGCATGTCAATGTAGTTGTTAATCAATCAACAAAGAAAGTAAGCTATACTATCACAAATAAAGCAGATGGTGCAGAAATAGCAAAAGCAACAGATGTGGCTTTTGTTGATGCAACAACAGAAAACTTAAAAGCAACACAAATTGATATTTTTGGTTATATAAACAACAGCCATTGTGCAATGCTTGATAATATCAAGGTAACAGAAAGTGATGCAACAACATCTGCAACTGAATAATTTATAAAGCAATAAAAGAACGGTCGTATGACCGTTCTTTTTGCTTGACAAATTTAGCGTTGTGTGATAATATAATAAAAGAAATGGTAAACAAACCATGCTGCAGTTGATATGTTATAGGAAGAAATACTTTCTACGGAATAGTTACCTATTTGGTCGATAGGTAACTATTTTTTTATTATCACTATACAAAGCAGTAAAACCAAAGTTAAATAAACAATAGCTTCACTCATATGCACACCCCCTTCAAGGTGGTGTCAGCATGGTTTGCAACCATTTCAGAATGTTATTATATCATATAGGAAAGAATTTATCGATAAATGTAAATGCTATGATAATTTCTTATAATAAAAATATGGAATTTTGCGTTTAAATAACAAATATTTCAAAAATATTTCGTATTTTGCGTTTAATGTGTAATCTATATGTAACAAAATTACGAAAATTACTTGCATTTATATACAATATATAGTATAATAGTTTAGATAGCAAAAAAGTAATTTCGGAGGGGTTTTATGTACTGCAAAAATTGTGGCAGACAACTGAAAGAGGGAACGCGTTTTTGTGACAGATGCGGTCAATCAGTAAGAAAAAACAACCAGAACAGCCAAACTACAAAACGCAAAGAAATCGAGGAACTGAAGGCTGAACGTCTTAATCGTAAACGTCGTTTACAGGAAAAAGAGGCAAAACAAGCCCGTAATAAAAAACGTAGAAAAAGTAAGGGGAGTGTTATGATTTTCATAATCGTAGCACTGCTTATCGCAATAGTAAGCGTGATTATCGGCTATAATATGATGGCTCCGAACGATAACGGATTAGGCACTGCTCCTACTTCAACAAATTCGCCTGCAAGTGCAACGAATATGCCAACAGATACAGCAAACAACGTATCATCAACATCATCGCCGTCAAATTCAGCAAGCAAAAACGGTTATTCAAAAATGACAATAAGCGGTGTGACGTGCGTTTATCCATCTACTTTTAATTCAAATCCGACAACAGGAAATCAAAAACTTAACTTGACTGACGCACTTGGCGGTGCAACTATGACTGTTTCGCAAGAGGGGAAGAGCGGTGCTCCGTCTGACCTTATGCGTGACTATGCACGTCAAACGGGCGGCGAAGTTTCATATTCTCGTGCCGGTGACGATTGGTATGCAGTCACTGTGACAACAGATGATACTGTTTACCACAGAAAATGCGTATTGAAAAATGGAATTGCGGTATATTATGATTTCTCATATTCTTCAATGACATCAACAGCTCAAAAATATACTGAATATATTGACTATATGGACAGCAATTTCAAATAATTTAAGAAAGATATTTGATTGCAAAACATATTGACGCAATCAAAATTAAGCAAATCAATATTTTTAATATTTTAGATTTCGAGCGGACAGCCTTTGTTGGTTGTCCGTTTTTTTGTATTCGTTCGATGTAGCGACTGACTATTGTTTCCGCGTCTGCTATTGCTCTGCTTTCAAGTTTTGGATTATAGTCTTTGAGAATTATTATTGCTTGGCTCACATACGGTGATGAAAAATTATTTAAAATATTACTAATCTCCAATCATTTCAATTTGTTTTATTTCCATTATTTCCGACTATGAAAAAGTATATACCTGCTTTATTTTTGTAACATTAATCAAAAATAAATGTAATAATATGTAAATATCGTGCATATAAATAGTAATATATGGGAAAAGTCAAGTAATATATTTATTCATATTGCAATATTTGAAATTATTTTGTAATAAAAATGTAATAAAAAGCTTGACAATGTAACAATTTTGTAGTATACTATGGGACAAGTAATGAAAGGGGTTTAACTTTTATGACTACACAAGAGATGACAAAACAAGAAATGATAATGAATTTGCGTGAAAAACGCGAAGAAAAGAAAAAAGCAAAATTGAAAGCAAAGCACAGAAGATGTACGATTGCAATTATTACGCTTGTGGCAATGATGACGGTAATATTCGGTACTGTATACAGCGCATCGGCGAAGGAAATCACAATTACGGAAATAAACGAATTTGCGGGAACAAATGAAACAAAAACTGTAAAGACAAGAAGTGAAAGCGTTGAGGGTGCTCTTGAAGAACATGGCGTGAATGTTTCGGATACCGATAAGATTAATGTTTCAACAGAAAAGCCTGTTGAGGATAATGAAAATATTGTTATCAAGCGTGGTAAGCGTGTTACAATTAAAGTCGGTGAATCGGAAGAAGTTGTAACAGTAACAAAGGCGGACGTTAAGGACGCACTTGTTGAGGCAGGATATATTCCGGGTGAATATGACCAAATTTCAGCCAACGGCGACACTGTTGCAAGCAGTGACACAATCCAGCTTGTATCGGTAAGCCATACAGACGAAACTGAAACGGAAGTAATTCCTAAAGGTGTTGAATATGTTGATGATGCGACTTTGATCAAGGGACAGGAAAAAGTCGTTGACGAAGGACAAGACGGTGTGAAAACAATCACTTACAAGGTTACATACCAAGATGGTCAAGAGGCGACAAGAGAGGTGATAGACGAACAAGTTACAACTGAAATGCGTAACAAGGTTATTGCAAACGGTACAATGGAGCCGACTCCTGCACCTAAAAATACAACGGTTAAAGATACTTTTGCAGCGAAATCAACAGTAAGCGATGACGGCGGTACTGTAAACGGATATAAATATAAGAAGAAAATCACAATGACTGCTACAGCTTATTCGACTTCACCGTCAGAAAACGGCGGTTATACGGTTTCTGCAATGGGTAATCCGCTTGGATACGGTATAGTTGCGGTTGACCCGAGCGTCGTTCCATTGGGCTCGAAAGTGTATGTAACATCAGCCGACGGTTCATGGTCATACGGCGTTGCAAGTGCCGAAGATACCGGCGGTGCAATTAAGGGCAACAAAATTGATTTATGCTACGGCTCAAATGCCAACGACTTCGGCAGAAGAAGTTGTGTAGTGTATATTTTGGAATAATGTGCAAATAAAAATCCCGTTTTGATTTAACATCAAAATGGGATTTTTTTGAGAGGGGGGTGCGGACATATTCTTGGACTCCTAAAGGAGTAAAATAAATGTATACAAAAGAACAGAAAGAGCGAGCGTTGAAGGAATTTGAACGATTGGGATCAGTACAAGCAGTAGTAACACTTCTTGGTTATCCATCAAGGCATACCTTGTATGAGTGGTACAGAAAGAAAATAGCAGACATTACCGATTATCATGGTTCACTTGATAAAGAATATATAATCAAACAAAAATATATTAATAAACCAAATCATCCGCGCAATCCTGATACAAGTTTAAAATTAGATGTAATTAAACGTTGCTTTTCTCTTGGTGAAGGTGTAGAATATGTATCAAGAGATATTGGTTACAGTCGTGCCAGTATATATTCATGGTACCGCAAATATAAGAAATTTGGAGTGGCAGGTCTTATGTCATCTAAGAAACAAATAAAAA
>ERZ773142.1320-NODE-1320-length-14450-cov-3.129_pt1 | contig 14450 bp, 10 predicted proteins | sample MGYA00580853_ERZ773142 | MGnify/ENA primary metagenome ERZ773142 (study PRJEB29015, sample SAMEA2737862) | human gut metagenome | biome: human gut; feature: human-associated habitat; material: faeces | place: China | collected 2012 ... | reverse complement strand
CGATCTTCGCGCCGCACATGTCGGAAGTGTCAAGCTTCTTCGGATTGCCCTTCTTCACGGCCCACGTGGAACCTGCACGGTAGTAGCTCACGAAATCCACGGACTGCATACGCTCTTCAGTGATGGTCATGGCGGTGATGCCCAGATCATACTTGGAGCCAATGGAAGGAATGATGGTGTCGAACATGGAAGACACGATGTTCGGCTTCAAACCAAGCGTCTTGGCGATGGCCTTGGTCATGTCGATATCATAGCCGACCGGAGTCTTACCGTCTTCGGCATAGAATTCAGCCGGAGCGTACGAAAGCTCCATACCGGCGGAAAGCTCGCCGTCCTTCACCAGATCGCTGGACGAAACCAGCTTGGCCAGCTCGTCATCTTTTTCAATAGTGCTGACATCGTAACCGGTGGTAGTGTTCGACGAATCCGACGAATCGCCGGACTTGGAAGCATCGGAGGTGCCGCAAGCGGCAGCGGAAAACAACATCGCCGCGCTCAGCGCAAGCGCCACAACGGACTTGATCTTCAAAGACATAATACGCATATCCTTCTTCTTATCTCTTCATTGCCATACCGAGATCTCAACGCCATTCGATTGCAGAGAACCTCAGTATCTCAAATAGGCACGATAAGAGCGCAATGCTACATGTACGTTACATTGCGCAACCCTTACGTATCAGCCAAGAATCGCGCAATGTAGCTCCGTCGAATCACGGAAGATCCATATACGAAAACGGAAGACACGCGGATTTGACCCGCATGCCTTCCGTCATATCGGCTTAACAGTATCGCCGTGTGCGATGCCTGCCTTACGTTTGATCGTTCAGCCGAGGTCAGTCGGATTGATTTCGGCTTTGTCGATCGCTCCGTTCTCCACGCCCCAATGCTTGAGGATCTTCATATACGTGCCGTCATCCATGAGCTTCTGCAGTGCGGCCTGCACCGCCTTCGCGATATCAACATCGAAGCCGACCGGGGTCTTGCCATCCTCCGCAAGGAATTCGGCGGGAGCGTACGACGTGTCCATGCCGACGGTGAACTTGCCGTCCTTGGTGACTGATTCCGGCAGCATCGCGGCTATATCGTCATCCTTCGTCACGCCGGAAACGTCATAACCGGTGGTGTTCGACGACGACTCAGAATCACTGGAAGCCGCGGAATCGGACTTTTCCGATGTGCCGCACGCACCCAACGAAACGATCATGGCGGCGCTTAGTGCAAAAACAGCGAGTTTCCTCAGATTATTGAAAGCCATCGCGGATCCTCTCTTCATTCCCAACCGTATGAATACGGCCGAACCGAAGTCCTGCAGGCACCATAGAAAACGATTGCTACGGCCACGTTAATAGTACGCAAACTCTATTCGATATGCCGTTTTTCCTTACGAAAAAGCGGGTTTTGCCATATCACAATATGATCAAAACCCGCTTTGTTCCCAGCACGTCGCCAGTCATGCGATCCTTGAACCGTCTGATCCGTGGACGGTTCAATCATGGAATTATTCGGCGCCCGGCGTATTGATTTCCGACGTTTCGATGGCACCGTCCTCGACACCCCAATACTTAAGGATCTTCAGATACGTACCGTCGTCGATGAGCTTCTGCACGGCCTTCTGTACGGCCTCATCCATCTGGCTGTCGCCTTTTTTGATGACGATGCCTTCCGGAGCGACGCCTTCGACCTTGCCCAGCATTTCCAGCTGTCCATCGGTTTGCGCAATGGCATAGCCCGCAACCGGCGAATCGGCATAGAACACGTCGGCCTTGCCGGTGACAACGTTCGTGGTCACATCGGTCTGCAGCTTGCTGGAGATCACTTCAAGCTTATCCTTGCCGTCGGCCTCGCATTGCTTGGCTATCTTGTTCGCTTCGGTCTCCTGCATGGTGGCGGTCTGCACGGCCACCTTCTTGCCGCACAGATCGGACGTGTCGATCTTGTTCGGATTGCCCTTCTTCACGGCCCATGCCGATCCGGCATCAAAATGGCTTACGAAATCAACCGCTTCCAAACGTTCCTTGGTCACGGTGAACGACGAAATGCCGATATCGTACTTGGATCCGACCGATGGAATGATCGAATCGAAATTCGCGGTTTCCGGATCCGCTTCAAGGCCGAACACCTGCGCCAAAGCCTTGGCGATATCGACATCGAAGCCGACCGGGGTCTTGCCATCCTCCGCAAGGAATTCGGCGGGAGCGTACGACGTGTCCATGCCGATGGTGAGCTTGCCGTCCTTCGTCACATAATCGGGCAACAGTTTGGCGATGTCATCGTCTTTCTGCACCGACGAAACGTCATAACCCGTCAGTTCGCTCGCTTTCGAACCGCTATCGGACGAAGCCGCATCGTCGCTTCCATCACTGGTGCCGCATGCCGCTCCAGCAAACAGCATCGCAACGCTCAGCGCACACGCGGCAACCGCCTTCAGACTTTTCTTCGCTTCCATATCCTTCTCCTATGTCTCGCTCGGTCTATTCGACCGAATCTGAACCATACACTAGAGAGGGCAAGCTACAAAAAGATTACGGCCACCGCTGTATATCAGTATGTGAAACCGGAAATTTTCCGGTTACCACTTATCGCACCTGCTTGTTGGCATATCGCATGGCACGCAAGGCCTCACGCTTGTCTTGCTCCTCGCGCAATGCCTGACGCTTGTCGAATTCCTTCTTGCCTCGTGCCAATGCGATTTCCGCCTTGACTCGACCGTCTTTGAAATACAGGCTCAGCGGAATGATGGTGAAACCCTTGGCTTGGCTTTGACGAGCCAGCTTGTCGATCTGCGCCGCGTGAAGCAACAGCTTACGCTTGCGCTTAGGGGCATGATTGTTCCACGTTCCGTTGAGATATTCGGGAATATTGGCTCCCTCAAGCCACATTTCACCGCGACGGTCGATGGTAATGAACGATTCGGCCAGCGATGCGCGGCCTTCTCGAAGCGACTTCACCTCAGTGCCGGTCAACACCAGACCGGCTTCATACTTGTCTTCAATGGCATAGTCGTGGCGTGCCTTCTTGTTTTGCGCAATCGGCTTCACGCCTTGCTCCTTGGCCATGTCGGACCTCCTTTCCGGTTCTTCAAAGAAGTGTTCTGCAACGCAACAATCGACAATATCACGGGAGCGCGCCGCCCAACGATTCAGGCGGCGCGCTCCCGCGACACAACGCTCAAGGAAAGCTCAAACGCCCCTTGATGAATCAGTGCACATACCAGAACTGGGACGCGTTGTACAGTGTGCGGTACGACACCACATATGGGCCACCAGCCGCGTTCATTTCGGAAATGGTGATGGTGTTGCCATTCACCGCTTCCACCACACCCACATGACCGTAGAAGCCATCGGCACCAGCCTGACCGGGCAGGAAGGAGATTGCCGCACCGACCTGCGGGCTATGATCCACGCGAAGACCATACGACGGTGCGGTAGCGTACCACTGGCCACCGTTACCCAAGTACGAGGGGGTTCCGATACCCATCTGTCTACGACGTTCGTACGCCCACCACGTGCACTGGCCGGCCACGTAGCCATTGCCGTAATCGCCATTGGAGGTTCCCTGACCGGAATTGTTATTGGTACTCGGCGCGGGAGCAGGCGTAGGAGTAGGCGTAGGCGTGGGAGCAGGCGTCACATTGTTGCCGCCACTATTGGTATTGTTGTTGCCTGGCCGGGTCTGCCCTTGATTGCCACCATTGTTTTGATTAGCTGCTGCGGCCTGCTCGGCTGCATACTGGCGGTTGAAGGAATCGACCTGTGACTGCAACATAACCGTTTGCGCCGCCTGTTTGGCCACGCTGCCGTTCAGCTGCGACTGTTGGCTCTCCAATTCGGCACGGCGGGTTTCGCCTTCTGCACGCAACTGGTCAAGCGAGTCGCGCTGGGTCTGTGCGGAAGCAGCAGCCTGCTGTGCGGAAGCGGCTTTTTCGTCAGCTGCGGTTTTCAGATTGGCGATCTGCTTCTCGATTGCAGAAAGACGCTCGCTGCGGTTCATCGACGTATTCAACGTATTCGCCGCATCACTTGCCGCATTGGCTTCGGTACGGCTCAACGCATCACGAGACTGCATGGAATTAATGAATTCCTGAGTGCTCGTGGAACCTGTCACCACGCTCATCACAGTGGATGCATCGGAACCATGCAGGTCTTCACGAGCCATCTGTGCCACGGCCGCATGCGCGTCATCATAATCCTTGCCGGTCTGTTCGATCTGCGCTTCGAGGTTTTCCTTATCTTTTTGCGCGGCCTCCAAACGGGAAGCCGCAGCATCAGCTTCACTCTGTGCCGAAGCGGCAGTAGCATTTGCCTCATCGACTGCAGCTTGAGCTGCAGGAATTTTCGTATTTGTCAATTCATCCAGCTCGACGATCTTGTCGGCCAAATCAGACTTCACACCGGAAAGCTGTGAACGCAACTGGGCTTCACGCTGAGAGCTGGCAGCCTTCTTATTCTGGGCATTCACCAGATTGCTGTATGTATTGGCTTGCGCCTGCGGAACCGCAGACGAGAACGGGGCAATCGCCATCGTGGCGCACAAAGCCCCCGTTGCAAACACCGCGACGGCCGGTTTTAGAGCTTTCTTGCTTGTCATTCGGTCACTTGCCTCCCATCATTGGTTCCATACCATAGCATCCCATGCTTAAAACGCGACACAGATAAACGTATCCAATCCGTACAAAACGGAATGTTCTCAGGCTTTCAAATATCTATGCAACGACACTGTGGATGCAATCACCGACAACAGCACCGCTCCTGCAACCAAAATCGGCGAAATCCACAATACCGTCATCTGATTCACATATGGAATCCATTTCACGGAGGCTGCAAGCCAATCAGTGATAAATACCTTCACCAATGCCGATAAAGTGACGCAGGAAAGCAAGGAACCGACCATTGATGCGATCGCCCCTTCAAGAATGAATGGCAGCCGAATGGTCCAATTCGAAGCACCCACCAAACGCATGATCTCCGTTTCGGTTCGACGTGACGCAGCAGACATGCGAATTGTGGTACCGGTCAGCATAATGGCGACGACCACCATCACCGCGGCCAATGCGGCGGTTGCAATGGTCGCACGATTCAGCACTGCGAACACCGGCTCAAAAATCTGCCGTTGATCACTGACAGTATCGACGCCCTCCTTGCCAGAAAGCACTTCGGAAACGACTTGATATTTCTCAGGATTCTTCAGTTTCAGCCACAATGAATCCTGCATATCGTCGGCAGTGAGCGTACGCCCCTGATATTCACCGTTCGGATATTGTTTGAGGAAAGTGTCGTTGTAGAAATCTTCCTTGCTTACAAAAGTGATTTGCGATACATCATCGGCAAGCTCGTTGCGAATGGTTTTCTGCAAGTCATTGATCTGAGTCTGCGTTGCCGCGGTTCCCGCGGTGCAGTTCACGGATTGGCTGGTGCCATCGGGACACATCCACACCACCACTTCAACCTTGGAATACCAATCGCCTTTGGCTTTGGTGATCTGCGCCTGAGTGAGCACCGATGCGCCGATAAACAGAAACGAGATGAATGTAACGAGCATCACTGAAAGCAACATGGGCACGTTGCGCTTGAGGCTGCTCCAGGTTTCGGAAAGAATGAAACGCAAACGCATCAGTCGTTCTCCTTGCTTTCGGACGTTTCATGCTGTTCATCGGATTGTTCGACGGATTTCGCCTCGCCACCGGCAGTCGCGGCGGGCGCTGCCGGAGGAGCCGGAGGCGCGGGCGGAGCGGGAGGCATCGGCAGTGCCGGAGGAGCGGGAACCGTTGGCTCCGCGGATTGCTCGTTTTCAGCCGCTTTGCTTGATTCCATGCCTGTATCAGGCGAAGAGCCAGTCGCGTCGGCATTGGCTTCGGTCTGCGAACGTGCAGCCGAATCGGCATGCTCCTGTTCGGCAAGATCCTCAAGTTTCAGTCCCTTGCCCCAGGTCAGCGTAGTCTCCACCGGAGCGAACGCCTCGCCATAACGACCGGTGCGACCGGAATGCACGGAATTGGCGAGACGCGCGATGCCCGCATCACCATTGCCGCTGTGGATGGCCGCAGCTACGGCATCAACCGCGTTCGCCGCGGTTTCGGCTCGCGTCGCGCCTTCCACGTCCACCGCCTCATCGGAAAAATCAGACATTTCAAGCGCGCCCGGCGCACGATATTTCGAGTCGACGTCGCCGCCGTTCAACGCCTGATGCGATTTGGATTCGACTTCGGCATCCGGGAAGTACAGTGCGGAATCGTAGGATCCCTGCTGCTCGTCACGCACGATTTTGCCGGTATGCAGTTCGACCACACGCTTGCGCATGGAGTTGACGATTTCCTCGTTATGCGTTGCCATGACGATGGTGGTGCCAGTGCGGTTGATGGCGTCCAGCACTTCCATAATGCCCAGCGATGTGGTCGGATCGAGATTTCCAGTAGGCTCGTCGGCCAGCAGAATCTGCGGATGGTTCACATACGCTCGCGCAATGGCCACACGCTGTGCCTCACCGCCGGAAAGCTCGTGCGGATAGTTGTTTTCCTTACCGGTGAGACCGACAGTCTGCAGCACTTTCGGCACTAACGATTTGACGGTGGAACGGCTTGTGCCAATCACTTCAAGCGCGAACGCCACATTCTCCCATACCGTTTTGTTGTTGAGGAGTTTGTAATCCTGGAAGATAAAACCGATGGAACGACGGTAATGCGGCACCTGCCTTGACGACAGGCGCCTCAAATCATTACCTGCGACGCGAATCTCGCCATCCGTGACCTCCTCCTCGCGCAGCAACAGGCTCAGCAATGTGGTTTTGCCGGAACCTGAAGCGCCCACGAGGAACACGAAATCCCCTCGATCAATGTCGAGATTGATGTCATCCAAGGCAGGCCTGGTGCCTTTCGGATACACCTTGCTCACATGTTCAAGCGAAATCAGCGCCATCGTCGTACCCCTCCACTATGTGCTGTTCTGATTACGGTAATCGTGGTTTTTAGGCGTCCGCCTCTTCGGCCGCCGCGCGACGCTGCTCATGACGCCAACGGATGCCGGCCTCAATGAACGCGTCGATATCGCCGTCGAACACGGCCTGGGTCTGCGAAGTCTCATAGCCGGTGCGCAGATCCTTGACCATCTGGTACGGATGCAGCACGTAGGAACGCATCTGGTCACCCCAGCTGGCCTTGATATCGCCGGCGAGCTCCTTCTTCTTCTTGGCTTCCTCTTCGTGGCGCAGCACCAACAGTCGGGACTGCAGCACGGCCATGGCAGCGGCACGGTTCTGGATCTGCGAGCGCTCGTCCTGCATGGTCACCACGATGCCGGTCGGAATGTGGGTGATACGCACCGCGGAATACGTGGTGTTCACGCCCTGACCGCCGGGGCCGGAGGAGCAGTAGGTGTCAACGCGGATTTCGGAATCGGGCACGTCGATGTGATCGGTCGCCTCAACGAGCGGCACCACTTCCACTGCCGCGAAGCTGGTTTGGCGACGGCCTTGGTTGTCGAACGGGGAGATACGCACCAAACGGTGGGTGCCGCCTTCCACGCTCATGCGACCATACGCATAAGGGGCATCCACCTGGAAGGTGGCGGACTTGATGCCCGCCTCTTCGGCGTAGGAGGTGTCCATGACCTTGGCCTTATACCCATTGCGCTCCGCCCAACGCAGGTACATGCGCAGCAGCATCTGAGCGAAGTCGGCGGCATCCACACCGCCCGCGCCGGAGCGGATGGTCACCACTGCGGAACGTTCGTCATATTCGCCGTCGAGCAGGGTCTGGATTTCCATGTCGGCCAGATCGTTCTGAATGCTTTCGACTTCGGACTGCGCTTCCGCCAACGTGTCGGCGTCTTCTTCCTCCTGACCCAATTCCACCAACGTTTCGACGTCGTCGATGCGCTGGCTTGCGGAAGCGAGACGCTTCAGCTGGGACTGCACTGCCGACAGTTTGCTGGTCACTTTCTGCGCGTTTTCGGGATTGTCCCACAATCCCGGTTCGGCCGCCTGAACTTCAAGATCTTTGGCCTGCGCGGTCAGTCGGTCGACGTCAAGCGCCTTGGAAATCGACTCGTATTTGGCGCGCGCCTCGCCGATTGCCTGGGAAAAATCAAATTCTGCCATCGTTTACACCATACATTTCTTTATGCGTTCTTTATATTCTGTCATGGAGCCTCATACGGCTTTCGCACAATCCTCAACTTCTTCCACGTACCCACATACTCGTTCCCATCCTGCCGAGCCGCGAACCAGTCTCGTTACGTATGGGATTGCAGGTCCGGGGAGGATCATACCGGACCAAAGGCGTCAAAGACCTGCGTAGATAGCAGGAATAACCAGACTCAGCAGCATCGCCGCAGCGATGACGATGCACACCGCCCGCACCATGGTGCGGCGACGGCGTTCTCGCTGCTCGCGTTCGCTTCTGTAGTCACTCACGGGGTACTAGTATAGGCAAGGCCTTCTACTTATTATCTTTCGGCGATCTCACCATATTTTGCCGCATCGCAATCCTGCCATATCATATTCGCGAAACCTGTGTACGCATTACGCGACATTGATTGCATGTCATTTATGATACGGTTCGCCGGCATTGATTTTGTATGCACGATACAGCTGTTCAAGCAGAATAACGCGCATTAATTGATGAGGAAAAGTCATTTTGGAAAAACTCAGCAGGTAATCGGCCCGTTTCACAATCGTTGGGTCAAGTCCGAGCGATCCGCCGATGATGAGTTGGATATGGCTGGTGCCATGCACTCCAAGACCGTCGATTTTCTGCGCAAGTTCTTCACTGGTCAGCTGCTGGCCTTCGATGGCAAGCGCGATGACGAACGCATCGTCGCGAATATGCTTGGCGATGCGTTCGCCTTCCTTGGCTTTGATTTGCCGTTCCACTCCCTCACTGGCATGCTCGGGTGTTTTCTCGTCGGCCACTTCGACGATGTCAAGCTTGCAGTATCGGCTGAGTCGTTTCGAATATTCGGCGATGGCGTCACGCAGATATTGTTCCTTGACTTTGCCGACGGTAATGAGGGAGATTTTCATATTTGATATTTAGTTCTTGTGCAGTTTTTCGTTCAATTCGATGCCGGTCTTGCGATAGCGCGCTTCGATACGGCCGGACACGGAATTACGGATGAACAGGATGTTGTCTTTGCCGGAAAGATCGGCGCCCTTGACGGTTTCGAGCGGTTCGCCGGCCGCGACCTTGGCCTTGTCGTAGATGGTCACCTTGGTGCCGGCGGTCACATACAGACCGGCTTCAACCACGCAGTTGTCGCCGAGGGAGATGCCGATGCCCGCGTTCGCGCCAAGCAGGGAGTGCTCGCCGATGGAGTTCTTAAGCTTGCCGCCACCGGACAGGGTGCCCATGATGGATGCGCCGCCGCCGATATCGGAACCGTTGCCGACCACAACACCCTGGGAAACACGGCCTTCCACCATGGAAACGCCGAGCGTGCCGGCGTTGAAGTTCACGAAGCCGGCATGCATGACGGTGGTGCCTTCGGAAAGGTGGGCACCCAAACGCACGCGGTCGGCGTCGCCGATACGCACGCCGGTCGGCACCACATAGTCGACCATGCGCGGGAACTTGTCGATCGACAGCACGTTCACGTCAACCTTCGGCAGTCCCGGAACGCACTGGTTAGCCGCGGCCATCACGTCAAGCTTGCGCAGCGCGAAATCCTCGACCGCGAACGGGCCATAATTGGTCCATACCACATTGTTGAGGGCTGCGAAAATGCCGTCCAGATTCAGGGTGTTCGGCTTGGCGAGACGCATGCTCAGCAGATGCAGACGCAGGTATGCGTCGGCTGCGTCTTCGATCGGTTCGTCAAGCTTCGACACCGTGAACACCGGAATGCGGCGCACGCCACGCGCATCGACGCCCTCATGGGCGAGATTGCCAAAATTATGGTTTGGGCGTGCCACCTCCTCCGGAGCCTCGCCAAGCTTCAGTTCCGGGTACCATACGTCCAAAGTGTTGCCGGCCGCATCCACGCTGGACAGACCCCAACCCCACGCAGTGCGCTGATCGGTCATTCTTCGCTCCTTCACAACAGTGATTGCATTACTTGCATGTTTCCGTGCAATACTTTAGCCGCAGGGCTTGGCGAACAGCATCACAAGTCCATGAAACAGCGAAAAAGCAACTATCGACGGTCGATCGGAACGTAATCGCGTTCGGTATAACCGGTGTACACCTGACGCGGACGACCGATCTTGGTGTTCGGATCGGCAAGCATCTCACGATACTGCGCGATCCAACCGGGAATACGCCCCAATGCAAACAATGTGGTGAACATGGACGGATCGAACCCGATCGCGCGATAGATCAATCCTGTGTAGAAGTCGACATTCGGATACAGGTGACGCGACACGAAATACTCGTCGTTCAGCGCGATTTTCTCCAATTCCGTGGCGACGTCGAACAGCGCACGCTCGTCGGCAGGCAATTTCAACGTGTCCGCGCGTTCCATGATCTTCTGCAGATACTTCTTGGCGATCGCGGCACGCGGATCGTACGACTTGTACACGCGGTGGCCGAGTCCGGAAATACGCTGACCGCTGGTTTTGGCGTCTTCCACGAATTCCTTGACGGTTTTGCCTGAATCGCGAATGGCTTTGAGCTGACGGAGCACCGCTTCATTCGCGCCACCATGCAATGGGCCCGACAGCGCGTTGATGCCCGCCGCAACCGCGGAATACAGGTTGGCGTGGGCGGAACCGGCGATACGTACCACGGAAGTGGAGCAGTTCTGCTCATGATCGGCATGAATGATCAGCAGGCGTCCGAGCGCGTGCACGTACAGCGGGTCGGAATCGAACGGCTCGTACGGCACCGCAAAGCACATGCGCAGGAAATCGTCGACATAGCCGCGCGAATAATCCGGATACAGCATCGGCTCATCGCGGCGACGGCGGAAAATGTAGCTGACGATGGTTCGTGCCTTTGCCATAATGATGGTCGCAGCCTCGTCAAGCTGGTCGGAATCATTGATATCAGTAGTGTCCGGATAGAAGGTGGCGAGCGCGTTGACCGCGGATGCCATCACGCTCATCGGATGCGCGGTGCGTGGGAAAGAACCCATGAAGGTACGGAAATCCTCACCCACCATCGTGCGATGGTTGATGTCGGAAATGAACCGGTCGTACTGCTCCTGATTCGGCAGTTCGCCATGACGCAGCAACCAGGCGACCTCAAGGAAATCGGATTGCTCACACAACTGCTCGATCGGGTATCCGCGGTAGCGCAGGATCGAGTTCTTGCCGTCGATGTACGTGATTTTCGATTCGCATTGCGCAGTCGTCAGGAAACCAGGGTCGAGTGTGACCCAGCCGTCGTTGCGCAGCGTGGACACCACGATGCCGTCCGCACCCGCCGTGGCTTCGACCACCGGCAGGGTGAAGTCTTTGGATTCCACACTCAGATTGGCTGTGGCCATACTTGCACGCTCCTTAACCGTTCGGAAGTATCGAACACTATATGGCATGCGCGTTTCCAAGCATGGTTTCGTCTCAAAATCAATCGATTGACATCCGATACTTCATTCCTGCAAGGCAAATAATTCGACTATTTCCGCGCGAAATTACGCATATAAAAGGCCGATGCCCGAATAATCGTGGGCATCGGCCTTCTTTTCGTACGCTTCGCTCCGTCGTATTGGAGCTTTGCCGCGTTTTACGCTACCGTCTGATCACTTGTCGCGAACGGTGAGGATCACCGGACCGTTGTCGGTGATGGCGATGGTGTGTTCGCTATGCGCGCCACGGGAACCGTCGGAGCTCTTCAGCGTCCAACCATCTTTCGGATCCTGGTAGATTTCGTCGGTGGTCTTGAGGAACCACGGTTCGATGGCGATGACCAGGCCCGGACGCAGCTTGTAGCCGTGGTGCGCGCGGCCATCGTTCGGCACATGCGGATCGCCGTGCATAATACGTCCGACGCCATGGCCGCCGAATTCAAGATTGATCGGATAGCCGTATTCGCGGGCCACATCGCCGACTGCCGCGGAAACATCACCCAAACGGTTGCCCGGCTGCGCAGCGGCAATACCGGCCGCGAGCGCCTCTTCGGTGCACTTGATCAGGCGCAGATCCTCAGGATCCTTATGCTCGCCGACCACGAAGCTGATGGCGGAATCGGCAACCCAGCCATCGACGTTGATCGCCAGATCGAGGCTGACCAAATCGCCGTCCTTCAGGTTGTAATCGAACGGAACGCCGTGCAGTACGGCATCGTTCACGGAAACGCAAATATAGTGCGCGAACGGGCCGGTACCGAAATCCGGAGCATAGTCGACATAGCAGGATTCGGCACCCTTGCGATCGACGATGCGCTTGTGCACGAATTCATCGATTTCCAGCAGATTGGTACCAACTTTGGTGAATTCCTTGAGATCGCGCAGAATGCCGCCGACAAAACGGCCGGCAGGCTTCATCTCTTCGATCTCTTTCGGTGTTTTCAGTTCAATCATGCCTCTAACCCTACTTCGTACGCCCTACAGTGCTTGGCTCTCCCTGGCTTTTCTTACGATTATGCAAATCTCACCTTATGCATGCCGTTGCGGAATGATGATTATTCGTTTCAGATACACTGTTTTGTCACCAAAGATGGATAGTGTGAAGCCATGAGTACCACTTTGAATTCGGGTATCGATCCGGCATCGTTCTCCGCCGTGACCGGCCCTGCGCAAGATCTGTTCCGCTATGTCAACGGTCCATGGATCGACATGTATCGTCTTCCTGACGACCGTTCCCGTTATGGTTCGTTCGATAAGCTCGCCGAAGATGCCGAAAACCAGATTCGTGAGATTCTCGAAGACGACGACTGCCCTGCCGAGAAGTCCCACGCCCTGTATGCGAGTTTCCTTGACGTCGACGCCATCAACGCTTCCGGACTCGCGGCCATTGAAGACCAGTTGAAGGCTATTGACGTCGCTGCCGACAAGGCTGAACTCACCCGCTCTTTGGGCGCGATGAACCCGGCTGGCGGCCCTGACCTGATCGGCATTGCCGTGTATGGCGATCCGGGCGCTCCCGAAACCAACATCATCCATATTGAACAGTCTGGCTTGGGACTGCCCGATGAGGCGTATTACCGTGAAGACCATTATGCGCCGATTCGTGAAGCATACGCTGACATGGTGGCCAAGCAGTTGAAGAACGCGAAGCTCGCCGCCGATGACGAGCAGGCCGAAGCTCAAGCCCAGCGTTTCCTCGACGTGGAGACACGTATCGCCGCGAACCATTGGGACAATGTGGCAACCCGTGATTCGGTGAAGACCTATAATCCCACCGATTATGCGGAATTGAGCGGAATGCTCGCCGATTACGATCTCGACACGTGGATCGACGCTTGGCAGACCGCATACGACCAGACTTCCGCCGCTCAGGTGCAGCCGCTTGATTTCCGAGGCATTTTCAACCATGTGGTAGTGCATGAGCCCAGCTTCCTCACCGGTCTTAACGCATTCTGGAAGGCCGCGGATCTCGACGATCTCAAGCTGTGGGCACGCGTGCATGTGATCATCGGCTCCACCTTGGAGTTGCCGCACGAATTCGATGAGACGAATTTCGAGTTCTACGGCAAGACGTTGTCTGGTCAGAAGCAGCAGCGCGTGCGTTGGAAGCGCGGCGTTTCGCTGGTCAACGGCATCTGCGGCGAGGATGTCGGCCGCGAATATGTGAAGAGGCACTTCCCCGAGTCGTCGAAGCAGCGTATGGAACAGCTGGTCGGCAATCTGATCGACGCCTACCGTGTGTCCATTTCCAGTTCCGCCTGGCTTGGCGAAGAAACCAAGCAGAAGGCGTTGGAGAAGCTCTCCAAGTTCGTGCCGAAGATCGGCTATACGAACCATTGGCGTGACTATTCCGCGCTTGATGTGCGCGAGAATGCCGGTTTTGCCGAGAACATGCGTGCCGCCAACCTGTATGAGACCGGCTATCAGCTGGCCAAAGTCGGCAAGAGCGTCGACAAGGACGAATGGCTGATGAATCCGCAGACGGTGAACGCCTATTATGAGCCGACCATGAACGTGATCGTGTTCCCGGCCGCCATTCTGCAGCCGCCGTTCTTCGACCCGAACGCCGAAGACGCCGCGAACTATGGCGGTATCGGAGCGGTGATCGGCCATGAGATCGGCCACGGCTTCGACGATCAGGGTGCCCAGTACGACGGCGACGGCAAGCTCAACGACTGGTGGACCGAAGAAGACAAGGCCAATTTCGAGCAGCTCACGCAGAAACTCATCGACCAGTACAACGCGTTCGTGCCAACGCAGCTTGCCGAAAAATACGCCGACGATCCAGCTCAGGCTCCACATGTGAACGGCGCTTTGACCATCGGCGAGAACATCGGCGACCTGAGTGGCGTGAACATTGCGCTCAAAGCATATGCGTTCGCTCTTGACGAGGCGGCAGGCCGTGAGAAGAATGGTTCCATGGAGGCCATTGAAGCTTCGCTGGCTGAGGCGCCG
>ERZ773142.1293-NODE-1293-length-14720-cov-13.0701_pt1 | contig 14720 bp, 14 predicted proteins | sample MGYA00580853_ERZ773142 | MGnify/ENA primary metagenome ERZ773142 (study PRJEB29015, sample SAMEA2737862) | human gut metagenome | biome: human gut; feature: human-associated habitat; material: faeces | place: China | collected 2012 ... | reverse complement strand
CTAGAGCATTTAACTTTTTTAAATATTCATTTTCTGCTTCTAAATACAAAATTTTTTCTTCTAATTCTTTGATTTTATCTTTTTTAGTTAATGTTTTTTTAGATTTTTTTATTTTAGTCATAGCTTTAGGCTTTCTCCCTTTTTTCTTTTCTATGACATTATAGCAGTTTTCTTTATATTTTTTAATCCAATTATATAAAATTCCGCAGGAACTTAATCCAATATCAATAGCTACAGAATTTATACTTTCTTTTCCTATTAGCACTCTATTAATAACTATTTGTTTAAATTCTTTAGAATAATATCTATTTTTATCATTTTTAAGAATATTTTTACCATGCTCGTTAATTAAACTAAACAAATACTTGATATGAGAAATATTTACATTAAATTCAATGCTTAATTCCTTAGTAGATTCTCCTTTTGATTTTCGTTCATAAATTTCAATTTTTTGTTTATTTGTTAATTTAGCCATTAAAAAACTGCACCCTCCATCTTAGTTGTCTAAGATTTTGGGTGCAGTACAGTTTTACAGCCTCTTTTCTTTTGTGACTATTGATATAAAATATCTCTTATTCCTTTTTTATATTTACTATCATGTTCAAGTTGTATTTTATTATTTTTAAGAAGGAATTTTTTACTTCCTTTTTCAGCAATAAGACCAGAAAAAGGATCTAAATCTTGATAATAAAGTTTTCCATTTGCAACAAGATTGTCAATATATTCAAAACGGCTTGGAGTATAATAACCATTATCAATAATTTTTTTATAAAATTCTTTCCATACAGGTGCAGCTAAAGCTCCTCCAGTAGTATTTCCCATTTTAGAGTTGTCATCATAACCAAGATATACTGTTGTTACAAGCTCAGGAGTAAATCCTGCATACCATACTGTACGGGCATCATTTGTTGTACCTGTTTTACCTGCTTGTTCAATAGTTTTTCCATATTTAGTTTTAACTTGGGCAGAACGACTTGTACCTGTTTTTGTAGAGCTTATTAAAAGATTTGTCATAAGAGCAATATCTTCAGAATCAAAAGTTTTTTCTATTACAGGTGTGTATTTGTAAAGAGTATTGTCATTTTTATCTCTTACTTCTAAAAGAAATACAGGTTCAACAGCATAACCTCCGTTTGAGAAAACAGCATATGCTTTTGCAAGTTCCATTGGTGTTCCTACAAGAGAACCAAGAGAAGCTGTTAAATCATTAGGTGGATTAAGATTAGTTTTTGTTTTTTTGATAGTTTCTTTTAGTTTTTCATGTCCTAAATCTCTAAGAAGCTTTATAGAAATCATATTTACAGATTTATCAAGTCCTTCTAAAAGAGTTGAATTTTTTCTATAAAGAGTACCAACATTTTTAGGGGCCCATTTTCCAAAGATAACTCTTGAATCTTCTACAATAGTATTTTCACTTTTTCCATCTATAATTGCAGAAAGATATACAAAAGGCTTGAATGCTGAACCAATCTGACGCTTTGCATCAAGGGCTCTGTTAAAGTTTCCAGGCTGGAAGTTTTTTCCTCCTATTATAGAGATAACATGTCCATTTGAAGAGTTAATAGTAATCATACCTCCTTGAAGATTCTCATCTTTTACAAGAGGTTCATAATTATTAAAAACTTCTTCTGCAGTTTTTTGGATATCAAAATCTAAAGTAGTATAAACTTTAAGTCCTCCGTTATATATTGTTTCTTCATCAAAATTTTTCATAAGCATTTCCTGAACAGTATCAGTAAAGCTTGGAACTTTAGATTTATTTACAAATCCTTTTTTATATACAACAGTGACTGCATCTTTATCCACTTTTGTAAAATCATAATCAGAAGGAAGATTTTCTTCCAGAATAAATTTATGAGCAAGAGCCTTATCATATTCTTCTTTTGTAATCATATCATATTTAAGCATTTGTCCAAGAACAACATGAGTTCTTCCAAGAGAAAGTTTTAAATTCCTTCTTGGGTTGTATGCTCCTGGTCTGTTTGGCATACCAGCAAGCATAGCACTTTCAGCAAGATTAAGATCTTTAGGTTCTTTTTTAAATAGTGACTGTGAAGCACTTCTTATACCATAATCTCCTTCACCAAAATAAATTTCATTAAGATATTTTTCAAAAATTTCATCTTTTGTATATCTTTTTTCTATTTCAATAGTGATTATAGCTTCTTTTATTTTTCTTGAAAGTTTTCTCTCGTGAGAAAGAAAAGCATTTCTTGAAAGCTGCTGTGTAAACGAGCTTGCTCCCTGTCTTGCTCTTCCAGAACTCATATTTATAAACAGAGCTCTTAAAAGTCCTACAGGATCAATACCATAATGACTATAAAATCTTCTGTCCTCAATAGAAAGAAAGGCATCTTTTACAACCTGAGGGACATTTTCAAATTTAACAGGAACTCTTGATTCCTTATAAATTATATCTATTACTTTTCCATTTCTGTCATATATTTGTGTGGGAATAGAGGGAGTGTAAGACTCTACAAGCTCTGCTATATTTGGTATTTCTTTTTTATAGTGGTTAACTATAAGAAATACAGCAACAGTACCTGTAATTCCCGCTGCAATAATGATACCGGCAGTGATTTTCAATATTTTTTTCCACATATTAATCTCCAGATTTATTGTAAAATATTATTTTGCATTTCTTTGTCTCAATTGACCACATGCACCATCAATATCAGTACCTTTTTCTCCTCTTATAACAACATTTACTTTTCTGTCATTTTTAAGAATATTATAGAATTTTTCAATTTTCTTTTGACTAGGTCTTTCAAAATCATTTTCTACAACAGGATTATAAGGAATAAGATTTAATGTGTGATCAAATTCATGCATGAAATCTGCAAGGACATTTGCATCTGTATCTGAAACATTAAATTCTTTTATAAGAATATATTCAAAAGTTATTCTACGATTTGTAATTCTTTGGTATTCTTTTAAAACTGTGAAAAGATCTTCTAACGGAAATCTTTTGTTTATAGGAATAAGCTGGTCTCTTTTTTCATTGAATACAGCATGAAGAGATACAGCAAGTTCAACAGGAAGTTTTTCTTCAAGAAGTTTTTCAATTCCTGGAACAATACCAGATGTAGATATTGTTATTTTTCTTTTTGAAATATTTAGTCCATTTTCATGTGATAAAAGAATTATAGCTTTCATTAAATTATTAATATTTAAAAGTGGTTCTCCCATTCCCATGAAAACGATGTTATTTACACTTTCACCTTTATTTCTAAGTCTTCTTTCAATAGTATAAACTTGGTTTATTATTTCGTGAACATCTAAATTTCTTTCAAATCCTGAAGCTCCTGTTGCACAGAAAGCACATTTTACAGGACAACCTACTTGTGTTGAAACACAAAGAGTATTTCTTGTTTTATGTTTTAAAAGTACAGTTTCTATTGTATTTCCATCTTCAAGTTTAAAAAGAAATTTTTCAGTTCCATCAATTTTAGAAACTTTGTGATCCATAAGATTGAAAAGAGGGATATAAGTTTTTTCAAAAAGCATTTCCCTGTCTTTTAAAGATATATTTGACATATCATTTATATTTCTTATTAATTTTCCATGAAGCCAGTTGAAAATTTGTTTTCCATAGAATTTTTTCATACCTGAAGCAAGGATATAGTCAGTTAATTCCTTTTCATCAAGGTTTAATAAATTTAATTTAAAATCTTCCATTTTTCCTCCGAATGTAATTAAAGTTTAAGCCATATTATATCAGATAAGCAGTAAAAAAACAATCAGATAAAATTATACAATCTTTTTAAGACTCTCAATTATAATATTTTCATCTGTAATGCCTTTTATATTTCCTTGTTTTGCTCCTCCTCCACCTTTAACAGAACTGTCAGCATTTAAAATTTCTTTTATAAGAAGAGAGCAGTTTATATCTTCTCCAGCAATAAGAGCAGAATCTTCGTATAATCCAATAAAGGTAAGGTTATTTTCTACAAGAACTTTTTTTAGTTCATTTACAAGTTCTTTTTCTCCATGAAATAGAACAATCTTATGAGAGTTTATCTCTATAGCATTTTTAAGGATATCTTCTTTAAGAGATAAAGCATAGTTATGAAGAAGAAGGTTATAAGATTTTTTTAAATCTTCATGTTCTTTTTTGAAGTTTTCAATTTTTTCTATTATTTCATTATCACGACAACTGAATTTATGATTAAGAGATTTTATAATTTCAGATTTGTTTTCATAATCTTTAATAGCTCTGTCTCCAGCAATGAAAGTAAATCTTGTATATTTTCCTTTTATTCTTTCATGTGATAAAATTTTAAAAACTCTTATATCTTTAATATCATTTACATGAAATCCTGCACAGGCACAAAGATCATAGTCTTCTATTTTTATAAGTCTTATATATTCATCAGTAATTTTAGGACTTATTTTTTTTCTTAGTCCTGAAATTGTATCTGCTTCATATCTCATTATAGTTGTTCCAAGAACTTTTGCACCTTTTAAAATAGCTTCATTTACTTTATCAGAAAGTTCTTTAACAGTTTTTTCTGAAATAGTGTCACTGTCTAAATCAATAGTAGAAACCTCTTCCCCCATTCTGAATCCTACATTATGTAGGTTATAATCTTTTAATGCAATCCCTGAGAAAAGGTGTTCTGCAGTATGCTGCATAGCAATATCTTTTCTTCTGTTTGTATCTATATAATATTCATATTCACCTTTTTCAATTTTTTCTGCAATTATAATTTTATCTTCTTTAGCTTCTAAAATAGGAATATTATTAATATGTCCTCTGTCTCCAAGTTGTCCGCCTTTTCCATCAGGGTAAATTTTTGTTGAAAACAGATCAATATATTCTACTTCTACAGCATAATTATCTTTATATTTTTCACAGTTTTTAATTCCTATGAGCATGATATCCTCCTGTTAAATTAAAATTTGCTTTCAGTTAACATTATACAATATATTAAAAAATATTCCAAAATTAATTGATGTTTTTTAATATAAAAATTTATTGACAATAAAATAAAAATAGGATATCATATTTTAGTATGATAAATTGCCTTATGCAAGGAAATATAATAAAAAAGCCTGGATGGTGAAATTGGTAAACACGATGGACTCAAAAGAATGTTCGTGATAGGTTGAAAGCTATTATATTTAAATGTTTTAGTGATAATTTTTAAAAATCGTCCTTAAAAATCGTCCGTTTATTTGAAAATTGTATTTTTATAAAATGCCCGAATGATGAAATTGGTAAACATGATAGACTCAAAATCTATTGGCAGTAATGCCTTGCGGGTTCGAGTCCCGCTTTGGGCACCACTACAAATTTAATAATCATATATGTTAGTATGAAATCTTAGCTCCCCAGCTGATTAAATTATTAATATATATGATTTTTTTATTTCTTATCTTTTTCATCATTAGTTTCAATTATTTCTGTTTCTCCTTTTTTCATTGCATTTTCTAAAATTTTAGCTGATTCTTTTATTCTCTTTTCTAAAAAATGTAAATATAAATCCATTGTTGTAGATATAGAAGAATGCCCTAACCACATTTGTAATTCTTTCATATCCATTCCTGCATCATACATATTAGTTGCAAATGAATGTCTTAAACAATGAAAATGTACATCATCATATCCTAGCTTTCTAGTGATTTCTTTAAATTTTTTAGTAATATAATCTAGTTTTATTAAATCTCCATTTTCCTTAACACAAATATTATCATTATATTTGTAATTGTAAGAACTTTTAAAAAGTTTTTTATTTTTTTCTTGCTTTTCTTTGACTTCTAATAAAAATTTTTCAACTTCAGGAATGAGTTCTAAAGTTCTATAACTTGATTTTGTTTTTAAACTCTTTCTATTTATAAGTTCTCTTTTTTCCCCTTCGATCAAAGTATTTCCTATTATTATTTTTTTATTTTTGAAATCAATATTACTCCATAAAAGTCCTGCTGCTTCTCCTCTTCTTAATCCATAATAAGTACTAAAAAATGTAGGTAGTTCTAAATGAGTACTTTCAATACTTTTTAAGAGAGTTAATAATTTTGAAATAGAAAGAACTTTTGCTACATATACTTTTTTTTTAGGTTTATCGACTAAGTCAGCTTGATTTGATAATACAAGTTCTTGTTTTAAAGCAGTTTGTAGACATTTACGAATATTTGCATGATATCGAATAACTGTATTTGGATTTACTTTTTTTTCAGTTAGACAATAAGTATAAAATTCTTGTATATGTCTAGCTTTAAGTTCGTTTAATAAAATATTTTTAGGTTTAAAATATGGGATTATAACTCTTTTTACATTTATCGAATAACCACGCATAGTACTAGGTTGTAATCCAGCTTTTATACTATTTAGCCAATTTTCTAGATAATCTGTGAAATAAATATTTTCTACTCCATCTTTTTTAGAATTAGAAAAATAAAATTTAGTCCATTTTTCTCTAAAAAGTTTTAACCTGTATTTAGCTTCATTCTCATTTTCTAAATTTTTTCTTTTACTTTCTTCAATTACTTTTAATTTTGTGCTTTCAGAATGTCTTATTTTTTCCTTAGTTATTGGGTGGATTGTATCAATTATTAAATGATAATATCCATCTTTTTTTCTTATTCTTCCTGGTAATAAATAATTCTTAAGATTAATCGCTTCATTCATCATAGAAGAACCCCCTATTGTTTATTTTCTAAGAAATTAACTAGATTTTCTTTAGTAATTTTATAAAGTTTTCCAATTCTTACATGTTTAAGCTGATTGGTTAAACATAATTTTCTTGCAGAATCTTTAGATATTCTACAATAATTAGCAACATCTCTTAAAGTTAGAACATCGGGATAAGCTTCTAAATCTTTATATTTTTCAAACATATAATCTCACCTCCTTTTTTCTGTGCTAAATTACATATTTATCCATTGTTTTTATTGTAAAAAGTTTCTAAATCTTTTAATTCGTAAAGACTAATTTCTATTTTATCCATAAATTCTTTTTTTAGTTTATGGGCGAAGAAATAAGATAGAAGATAAATTTCTTCTTCCTTTAATTCATCTTCAGAGAAATAGTCTTCAGAATTTAGAAAACTAGCTACCATAATTTTAAAACGATTATAATATTTTTTTTCTTCTTCTGTCAATTTATTATAAAGAGTTTTATATCTTTTTTCTCCTTTTTTATATTCAAAATATTTAGCAGCTCCTTTCATTCCAAGGATTCCTAGTATAAAACCTAAATTTATTCCAGGAACTATAGTATTATAAGTGAATCCGCATAAATAACTTATAAATAAACCTGTAAAAGTTCCTAAAAGTGGCAAAGATGTCCATCCATAATAGAAACCATAATATGTTCCATATACATCACTTATTTTCTTCAATGTTTCTAGTGGAATTTTTTTTATAAGTCCAGCTTCATATTTTTGAATAGTAGCAGCAGGAATTCCAGTTTTTTCAGAAACTTCAGCAATAGATAAGTTTTTGTTTTTACGGGTTTGTCTTAGTTTTTTATAATCAAATTTAAATTCTATATAATCGATTAAATCCATATATATCATCTCCTGAAATTTAAATCATAAAAATTATTTTTTATTTAATTTAAATATATTATATTTTATCAAAAATGTCAATATTTACTTATAAAATAAAAAATATATGAAAATTAAATTTTGAAAATAATCATAAAAATGATTTAATATTTATTTTAATAACCTTAAAATCCTAAAATAAATCTTTATATGAAAAATATTGTAAAAAAAATGACTAAAAGAAAAATTATTTCTTTAAAAAAGGAGAAAAAATAATTATTAGAAAATATCAGTCATTAGATTACAAAGAGATTATTAAGCTATTTTATAAAACTGTTCACATTATCAATGCAAAAGATTATATAAAAGAACAACTTGATATATAGGCAACAGGAAAAATAGATTTAGAAAAATGGAATGAATCTTTTCGGAAATATCTTATTGTTATTGTAGTTAATAATGAAATCACTGTAGGTTTTGAAAATATAAATTAAACAGGGTATATTGACCATTTATTTGTTCACCATAATTATCAAAAGGTTATATAGTTATTGAAGAACAACAAGTAGAATGACAAGTAATTTTTCTTACCAACTTTTATACGAAAAAATATAAATAATTTTCTATCTAAGGAAAATTTTTGTAAATATAATTTGTAGAAAAAATGATGATTTTATATAAATAAAGAGAAGTTAAAACTTTTAACTTCTCTTTGACTATAACCTGATTCTACAAACATTATCTACAGAATTTATTAAATTACTTTTATTTAATTTATTTTTTTAAGATTTGTTAGTACCCTGAACTATTATTACCAACTCTTTTAATAGAGAATTCTCTTTGAATAATGAAATTATTATTTATAGAGTTCCTCTACTTATATTCAAATTTTCTGTAATATTTCTATATGTAGTTTCAAGATATTGTTTTAAGGATTTATATAAAAGAAAAAATTTTCTCTATACATTCTTTTATTAAATATTGCTTTTTAAAAAATTGCAATTTCTTCCAAATCTTTTTTATTCCAAAATCCTTTTAAAACTTTACTTTCTATTATTTTTACATTTTCTCCTATACTTTTTTTAAGGTTTTGTGTTGTATCTCCAAATCCACTTCCTCCAGAAGTTGCAAATAATACTATTGTTTTTCCAGGGAAGTTATAACTTTCCAAAAAAGTATTTATTATTGTAGGAGCAACATACCACCATATTGGGAAACCTAAATATATTTTTTCGTACTTTTCTATATCTATATTTTTAAGTTTAGTTTTTATAGCAGGACGAATATTATAACCCTTCATTTCTAAAGAACTTCTACTTTGTGAATTTCTCCAATTTAGATCTTCATTTGTATAAGGAATTAAAGGTTCTATTTCATATAAATCAGCTCCTAAAATTTTTGATAGTTCTTTTGCTGCTTTTTCTGTTGTACCTGTGGCTGAAAAATAAGCAACCAATTTTCTTTTTTTATCCATAGTTTTTACACCTCTTTATTTTTATAAATTATTATATTCTTCCTCTGATACAGGTTCACACCACTCATTTGAAATATTTTCTCCTGGAACTTCTACAGCTATATGACTAAACCAAGAATCTTTTTTTGCTCCGTGCCAATGTTTTACATTTGGAGGGATAACAATTACCATTCCTGGTTTAAGACTTACAACTTCTTTTCCTTCTTCTTGATACCACCCTTCTCCTGCAACACAGATTAAAATTTGCCCTCCACCTTTATCTGCATGATGAATATGCCAATTATTACGACAACTAGGCTCAAAAGTTACATTTGCTAAGAAAACTGGAGAAATTCCAAATTCAACAAGAGGATTCAAAAACGAATCTCCTGTAAAATATTTCTCATAATCTATATTCGGTTTTCCTGTCCCAAAAATATTAACTTTTTCAAACTCATCTTTATTCTTTATTTTCATAAAAATCCTCCCTAATAGAATGTTTGTATCTATTACATAAAAAAATAAATATTTATTATTATTTTTTTAATCTTTCTTCGCATTCTAAAATATTTTTATCATAAAGTTCTATTTTTAATTTTAATCTTTCTTGAACTTCCTGTAAGTTTTTTATTTTCTCACTTAAAATCTCATATTCTTCTACTAAAATTTGTTTTCTTGCTTTGATTGTATCGTCTCCCTCTTGGAATAATTTTACATAATCAATCAGGCTTTCAACAGAGATACCTGCTCCCCTCATACATTTAATAAACTCTACCCAGTTGCAGTCCACCTCTGTAAAATCTCTGTTTCCGCTTTTATTTTTTCTAACTTTTGGGATAAGTCCTATTCTTTCATAATACCTTAATGTGTCTGTAGAGATATCATATTTTTTACTAACTTCAGATATTGTCATTTTTCCTCCTATGCTTTTTTTCCCATTTCATAAGCTTCTAAATAAGCAGCACTGTTTTTTATTTCTCCTTTTTCTGCACTTCCGCTTCCTAAAATAATTCCTTTTTCTATTGTTCCTTCCATACAATCTCTTGTAAGTCCTCTTATAGCTTCTACTGTTGAGTTTAAATTTGCTTTTTCTGAATCCCAAGCAGTAACTATTATATACACTTCTTTATTTAAAAGTTTTGTATATACCGGAACTAATCTATCTATAAAAACTTTCATCTGACCGCACATAGAATAAAAATAAACAGGTGTAGCAAAAACAATTACATCTGCTTTTAACATTTTTTCACATAGTTTTTCCATTTCATCGTGTTGGACACATTTTCCAGTAGTATTGCAGACTCCACAGCCGGTGCAATAATTTATTTTCATATCAGAAATATAAATTTTTTCTGTATTATGTCCGCTTTCCTTTGCTCCTTTTATAAATTGTTCACATAAAATATCTGAATTTCCATTTTTTCTTGGACTTGATGATAAAACTAAAATATTTTTCATGGCCGTTCTCCTTTTTCATAAATTTAATTTTTATACTTCTACTATACAACTTAGAGTTGACTCTAGGTCAAGAATTTTATAAATATTTTACTTTGTATTCTCTTTTTTTAAGTTTATAACTACATATTCTGAATTTCCTGCTGTTCTTATAGGATAACCCCAGCCACTAAATCCTGAACTGACAATAATATTAAATTTTCCAATTTTTTTATTTCCATAAATAAATTCTGAAAGATTAAAAAATTTCATTATTAAATTAAGTGGAAATATTTGTCCATTATGAGTATGCCCAGAAAGTTGAAGATCATAACCAAGTCTGCTGTTTTCTATTAATTCCACTGGTTGATGGTCTGTTAGAATAAGATAAGTATTTTTGTCTGCCTGTTCTATTAACTCTCTGCTATTTTTTCTATTTCTTTCAGTTTTATCTTTTCTTCCTATTATAGTTAAATCTTCTGTAATTTTTATGCTTTCATCTTCTAATATCTTAATATTCCCATTATTTATAGAACCTTTTAAATCTTTCAAACTATAATTGGGCTTTCTGCTGTAATTAGACATATCATGATTTCCATACACATAATATATTCCTTTTTCTGCTTTAATTTTTCCTAGAATTTTAAAAATATCTTTGACCTCTTGCAAATTAGTACTCTCATCAACAATATCTCCTGTTAATATTAAAATATCAAAATTTTCTGAGTTTAATTTTTCAACCTGTTTTTCCATTTTTTCGTTATTTAATGAATTGCCAAAATGAATATCACTGATTAAACCTATTTTATATCCTTCTTTATGGATATTCTTCTCTGTTAAAATATTATATTCAGTCCTTTTTATATTATTTATATTATAATATCCATAACAAAATATTATAATAACAGCTATAATTGGAAAAGCAAAAGAAAGATATATATTATTCCAATATTTTAAATCCATTCTTTTTAAGATAATATTTAATATTTCTACTAAAATTCCTATTTCAAATAAATGGAGTAAAGTTAAAAACCAAACTCCAAAAAAATTTAAAGCAGGTACTACTATTAAAAATAAAATAAATAATAATAAAATTTTATTTAAATTAAAGCCTGTCCATGTATTAAATCTTAATAGAACCAGATAAAAATATATTGACATTATTCCTAAAAAAATCATAGGTATTATTCTCAAAATTTAGTCCTCCTTTGAAAAATTTTTTAAAGTTTTTTATTAATAAATTAAAAAATCTAAATCATCATATTCTATTATTAAAATTTTTTATATATAACATTGTTAATAAAATAATTAGTCCCTGTCGCACAAGTAGTTATTATTGAAAAATAATCAAATAACACAGAAATAAAAGTTTGTTCAAAATCAAAAAATACAAATTGATTTTTTAAAATCATATATGAAAATAAATTTAATTTTATAAAAGTATAAATCCCATATAAAGATATAAAATAAAAAATACTTTTCAATATAATTAAAATTTTTTTATTTTTCAATTTATTAAATAATCTGGTTATCATTCCTAAGTGCATTCCTAAATGAACAGACATCAATATAAAGCCCCAATATACACTTACCATATGTATAAGTCTTGCAAAATAACTGCTGATATTTAAATCTATTGTTTTAAATACATACCTTGACATTGCTATCCCGCTTATAAGAGAACCAATCATAAGAAATAGTATCAAAAAATTTATGATTGTCTGAATTATACGAAAATTTGTATATTTTCCTTTAAATAAATTTTTATACCATAATCTGTTTAATATAATGTGTATAATAAAGAGCAATCCCATTCCTGCTCCCAGCCACTCGTGATTTTTTTCTCCTGTTGCCTGATAACTCATAAGCAGTAAAAGAAAAATTGTCATAAATAAATCTATAAACATTCTAAAAATTATTTTTTTATTCATATTGTATCTCCAAAACTTTAATTAAATTAATTTAAATTTCTATTTTTTAATGATAAAATTAAAATTTTTATAATTTTTTTGGAATTTTAATTTTCTATATTTTTACTATACCATTTAAAGCTGACTCTAAGTCAATACTTTTATATAAAAATATTTAATTTACAAATTTTTTCTTGACCTAAAGTCAACTTTAGCTGATATATTTAAATTAAAAATCTAGTTCGAAAGGAGATAAAATATGGAAAAAAGATTTTTAGGAAAAAGTGGTCTTGAAGTTTCAGAAATGGGACTTGGCTGTATGGGAATGAGCAGTGGATATGGGCATTCTATCCCTGAAGAAGAAGCTATAAAACTTATTCGTGAAGCCTATAATTTAGGAGTAACTTTTTTTGATACAGCTGAAATCTATGGAAAAGAACTTGGAGATAATGAAAAAATTGTAGGAAAAGCATTAAAGGATATCCGTGATAAGGTAGTAATTGCCACAAAATGCGGAATAAAATTAATTGATGGTAAACAAGCTTTAGATGGAAGTCCTAAAGCTATTCGTAAGTCAGTTGAAGATTCTTTAAATCGTTTACAAACAGATTATATCGATTTATATTATTTACATCGTATAGATCCTAAAATTCCTGTTGAAGATGTTGCAAATACGATGAAAATTCTTATTGAAGAAGGAAAAATAAAACATTGGGGACTTTCTGAAGTAGGTGTAGAAACTATAAGAAAAGCTCATGCTATTTGTCCTCTTACTGCAGTACAAAGTGAGTATTCTATGATGTGGCGTGAACCTGAAGAAAAAATATTTTCTCTTCTTGAGGAGCTTGGAATAGGCTTTGTTCCTTTCAGTCCTTTAGGAAAAGGATTTCTTACAGGAACTATAAATAGTAAAACTATTTTTGAAAAAGATGATTTTAGAAATAAAGTTCCTCGTTTTACTTCAGAAAACATTACAGCAAATCAAGATATAGTAGAACTTATAGAAAAAATTGCAAAAAGAAAAAATGCTACAAAGGCACAAATTGCTCTTGCTTGGGTATTGGCACAAAAACCTTGGATAGTTCCAATTCCAGGTACTCGTAATTTGGAAAGATTAAAAGAAAATTTTGGGGCGGTAAAGGTAATTTTTACCAATGAAGAGATGAAAGAATTAAATGAAGCTCTTTCAAAAATAAAAATATCAGGAGATAGATATTCGGCTGAATATGCAGCAAGAGTTGGAAAATAAAGGAGGGATAAAATGAAAATTAATAATGTAAAAAAAGGATTATTATTTATTGCTTTAGTATCATCTTTGAGTATAAATATTTTTGGAAAAGAACCTTTAATAATAGAAGAGCAGGGAAGTTTTGCTGCCGGTGGGGTTGTTCTCAAAAATTCAGGAGTTTTTGATTCAACAAAAGCAGACGACAGTACACCATTTAAACTTTATCCTCCTGAAGGACAAACATTTCATGGAGATCATGCTTATGTATTTTATCAAAAACCTGTAGATATGAAAAAATATCCTCTTGTTTTTCTTCATGGTGGGGGACAATCAGGAAAATCTTGGGAAACAACTCCTGATGGAAGAGAAGGATTTCAAAATATATTCCTTCGTAAAAAATATGGAGTATATATTGTAGATCAACCAAGAAGAGGAAGAGCAGGACAAGGAACCGTACCTATGCAGATTAATCCTAGCAATTCAGATCAATATCTTTATAATTTTTTCAGAATAGGTTTATACCCTGAATTTTTTGATGGTGTTCAATTTCCAAAAGATGAAAAATCTTTTAATCAATATTACCGTCAAGTAACTCCAAATACAGGGGCTTTTGATGAGGAAATTGTGGCAAAAGCAATGTCAGCTGTTTTTGATAAAACAGGAGAGGGAATTTTAGTTGCTCATTCTCAGGGTGGAGGAGCTGCTATGAGTGCAGCAATGAAAAATAAAAATGTAAAAGCTCTTGTTCTTTATGAGCCAGGAGGATGCAGTTTATTTTTCCCAGAAGGAACAGAAATTGGAATTCCTAAGGAAGAACTTCCAGATTATTTTTCTGTAAACAAGATTTCTGAAAAAGAATTTAAAAAGCTCACTGAAATTCCTATTATAATATATTTTGGAGATAATATTCCAAGTGAAAAAAGCAGTTATCCTATATTAGAAGAATGGAGACTTCGTCTAAATCTTGCAAGAAAATGGGCAGAAATAGTAAATGCAAATGGCGGAGATGCAAAAATTGTTCATCTTCCTGAAATAGGTGTAAAAGGAAACACACATTTTCCATTCTCTGATTTAAACAATGAAGAAATTGCAGATTTAATGGAAAAATGGTTGGAAGAAAAAGGTCTTAATAAATAAGAGGTGAAATTTAGGTTCTTTCCAAAGTTAATTGATTTAAAGAAATAAATAATGTATAATATTCTTGA
>ERZ773142.1289-NODE-1289-length-14791-cov-22.3193_pt1 | contig 14791 bp, 13 predicted proteins | sample MGYA00580853_ERZ773142 | MGnify/ENA primary metagenome ERZ773142 (study PRJEB29015, sample SAMEA2737862) | human gut metagenome | biome: human gut; feature: human-associated habitat; material: faeces | place: China | collected 2012 ... | reverse complement strand
TTTTTGAAAAAATATTAAAAATTTTTATTTTATTTTTACAAAATTTAAACTATCCCTTATAAATCAGCGTCTAATTAAATTAGAATATTTTTTATTTTTTTAAAATTTTATTTTCTAAAAAATAAAAAACAGGCACCATATAAGCCGGGTTTTGTATGTGCTAATCATTTATCTAGACTTTTAATTACTTAAAAGTTCAAGCAACTTACCCTGAAAGCTGGACGAGCAGCCCTTAACCTTTCCAATTTAGTCTTGCTCCAGAGGGGGTTTACCAAGCTTCTTTAGTTTCCTAAAGAACTGGTGGTCTCTTACACCACCTTTTCACCCTTACCCTTTAAAAGGGCGGTCTATTTTCTGTGGCACTTTCCTTAAAATTTCTCTCAGCAGCCGTTAGCTGCCCTCTTGCTCTACGGAGCCCGGACTTTCCTCTTGATATATTCAAGCGATTAACTATGGTACCTGTTATTATTTAATTTTTTCTTTTACATACCCAAATATCATATCACAAACTTTTAATAATTTCTATGGATTTCTTGAAAAAACTCTTCTAAAAAATCCTTTTTTTGTTTCGCCACTATCTTCAGGGAAATTCTGTCCATCTCCCTCTTCTGATTTATCTTCAAGTGGAATCAATGTACTTATCTGTTCTAAAAGAGCCGTTGTATATGCTGCATAATTTTTTTCAAAAAGCTGCTCTTTCAATGAATCAAGTACAAGGTCTATTTCTTGTGCCTTATCTCCCATTTTTAAATCTTCTGTAAATTTCAATTCTGTTACAACTATATCTTTTCCTATTTTTTGATATGTTATTATAAAAGTTTTCTGTGGATTCTCAAGCTGAAAGCTTTCTTCTCCTATAACTGTATTAAGATAAACTTTTATTTCTTTTTCTTTTTCAACTTTTTCTATTGCTGTATTGATAGTAGCTGCTTCCTCTTCTGAAAACAATCCTATATTATCTTTAAGTTCTCCAAAAGAAAGACAACTTACAGCCATAAAAAACGCAAATATTATCTTTTTCATATAAACTCCTTAATATTATATATATTTCATTGCAGGTTCATCATTAAATACATAATACTCTATTCCTGAAAAATTTTCCAAAATATCCCCTATTATCATATGAAAAAAATGCTCACTTTCATAATGTCCTACATCAAGAATATACATTCCATCTTCTTGTGCATCAAGAGCTTCATGGTATTTTAAATCTCCTGTTATAAGAATATCAGCTCCCATTCTTTTCGCTTTTTTCCAATAACTGCTTCCTGTTCCATTAACAACAGCCACTTTCTTTATTTCAGCATTTTCTATATCATAACCAGCTACTTTTACATTTTCAAGATTCAAATTTTCTTTAATTTTCTTTATAAACTCCGTAAGTTTTTCTTTTTTAGGCAGAGAATAAATTCTTCCTATACCTTTTTCAATATATTTATTATCAAGTTCATAAATATATATATTATCAACCGATAACTTTCTTTTAAAATTTTCTACTGCACTATATACTTCTTGTTTTTTTCCTACAAATATAATTTTATTTCCATTTTCTGTTTTTTCAATCTTAAAATCTATTTTTTCATTTTTTAGTTTATCTTCTACAAATTCTGAACTTATATAAATTTCACCTTTATATAAATTTTCTTTTACAGGATCTATGATTTTCCCTTTATTAAACCCTAATTTCTCTCCAACAAAATCATTAAGCCCAAACTCAGAAGAATCCAAGTTAGTATGAAGAGAATAAACTGCAATCTTATTTTCAATCAATTTTAAAATTTTATCCCCTATAACTGTATCGTTGTTAATCTCTTTTAAAGGAGAAAATATAAAAGGATGGTGAGAAATAATAAGATCCACTTTATTCTCTACAGCTTTTTCCACTGCTTTTACAGTTACATCAAGAGAAATTTGAATATTTTTAATTTCACTTTCTCTATTTCCAATTAACAGTCCCACATTATCCCAGCTTTCTGCATTCTGTCTTGGAAACTTTTCTTCAAGTCTGCTTATAATTTCACTTAGTTTCATATTACAAACATTCTTCCTCCTATACTTGAAATTTTTCCTAAAGCATTATAAAATGCAGCCTCTCCTGTATCTTTCACAAGAGAAAGTTCTTTTTCTATATCTAATATTGAATATCTTTTTTCCTTACCAAGTCCAAAATAAAGCTCTATTATTTTTATTTCTTTTTCTCCAAGTTTAAAAGGAACATCATCTATTGTTGTTCTCTCTACAGCTTTTATTTTTTTATCTTTTTCCTCTTCTGTTATTTCAACTTCATCCATATGAGTTTTAGTCATATAATAAAGAAATTCTGTTTTTGTCTGTTCAAATTTATCTTCAACAGCTACTGCCATTTCTTTTCCTATCCATAAAGAAACATATTTTTTAAAATTTCCTGCATCATATGTATAATTATTAATTGCCTTAATTATACCCATTGTTCCTTCTTGAACAAGCTCTATATATTCAACTCCCTGTCTACAAAAATAAAGACCTATTCTTGCTGCTTCTGGAAGATTATCTAAAACTATTTTCTCTCTTACATTTTCATCATCAAGATTTTCTAAAAGTTCTTCTCTTTCATCATCACTCATTTCTTCTGTAAGATTTATCTCTTCTAAATAACTTAAAGCTGTATCCTCTGAAAGTTCATCTTCATCAAAAGATACTTTTGATAAAAATTCATTTTCTCTTTCTAATTCAAGAGTAAAATCAGGATTTTCTCTTAAAAATTCTGCAAAATCATTATCATCTCTATACTTCTCTGTTACCATTTTTTCAAAGTTTTCTAATGTCATTGTATCTCCTTTTTTATTATAAAATCTTTGTTATTAAGAAAAATAGGAGCTTTTTTTCGCTCCTATTCTTTTATGTCTTTATTTTTGTTTGAAATCTTCAAGTTTCTTTCTTCTGCTTGGATGTCTAAGTTTTCTAAGAGCTTTCACTTCTATCTGTCTTATTCTTTCTCTTGTTACTTTAAAAATCTTTCCTACTTCTTCAAGTGTCTTAGGTGCTCCGTCATCAAGACCATATCTATATCTAAGAACTTGTTTTTCTCTGTTGTTTAAAGTATCAAGAACTTCATCAAGTTGTTCTCTTAAAAGAACTCTGTTAGTAAGTTCATAAGGATTTAACATTTTATTATCCTCTACGAAATCTCCTAATTCACTATCCTCTTCACTTCCTACAGGAGTTTCAAGAGAGATAGGATCTTGGTTCATTTCCTGAATAGCTTTTACTTTTTCAACTTCCATTCCAAGTCTTTTTGCAAGAACTTCTGCTGTTGCATCTCTTCCTGTTTCTTGAAGATAAATTCTTGCTTCTTTTTTAATTTTATTTATTGTCTCTATCATGTGAACAGGAATTCTTATAGTTCTTCCTTGATCTGCTATTGCTCTTGTTATAGCTTGTCTTATCCACCAAGTTGCATAAGTAGAAAACTTATATCCTTTTGTATATTCAAATTTTTCTACTGCTTTCATAAGACCAATATTTCCTTCCTGAATTAAATCAAGAAGTTTAAGACCTCTATTAGTATGTTTTTTAGCAATACTTACAACAAGTCTTAAGTTTGCTTCTACAAGTTGTTTTGCTGCAAACTCATCACCTTCATAAGCCCTTTTTGCATATTCTAATTCTTCATTATGATTTAAAAGAGGAATCTGTCCAATTTCTCTAAGATACATTTTTATAGGTTCGTCTACACCCATATCTCCTGATATATTAAGAAGCTCATCATCAAGAAGTTCATCTCTTGAAATTTCTTCAATTGAATCTATATCCATGTCATCTTCATCAAGATCTAAATCATCAAAATCTCCAAAATCATCTTCGTCATCATCTATAAATGATTTTTTTGAAAATTCTTCATATTTTTTTTCATCAAATTCATCATCCAAATCTTTTTTTAAGTCTTCTTCTTTTACAATATCTATACCTTGGTCTATCATACCTTCTATAAGGTATTCTATTTTGTCAACAGGAAGTTCATCTTTTAATTCTCTGTTTATTTCTTCGTATGTTATCGTTTTCTCTTGTATAGCTTTACGAAGTAATCCTAAAACTTTTTCATTTTTAATAAACTCCTTCATCAATGAAGCGCCTCCTCTATAATATATTATTTCCTAATAAAATATTTTTAAACTTTTCATACTTTTCTAAAATTTCATTAAAACTTAAGTCAAAATAAAGTTCTTCTTCTATCTTTTTAAGTTTTAAATACACCATTATATTTCCTCTTGCTTCCTGTGCTGATTTTAATTCCTTTCTGAACCATGACACAAAAATTTCTTTTAAATCTGTTTCTCTTTTTTTCATGTCACTATAATCTGTTATTGAATACATATTCAGCATAAAAATTTTTTCAGCTTCTGCCTGAGAAAATATCCCTGAATTTAAATATTCTTTCAGAGATTTTCCACTCATATCCTCTATATTTGCTTCCTTCATTTTTTTGAAAAAATCAAACATTTTTCTGCACAGAGGAGTCTCAGCATTTTTATCTTTAAAGTACTCATAATAATCTATATTTGCTAGTATGAGTTCTATTGTTATATCTTCAAGAGTATTGGCCGCTACATTTTTATCTTTTTGTTCTCTTTCTTCGTAATATGTAGAAGACTTCATCTCTCTGTAATTATTATTGTCTATAAGTATATTTTGAAGTATTGATTTATCTATATTAACAGCTTTTGATAATTTATCAAGATAGAGAGTTTTTTCAAGATCTGATTCTACATTCTGAAAAAATTCCTTAAATCTTTCTATGAATTTTTGCTTTGACATTATATTTGATAAATCATATTCTTTTGAATACATTTCATAAAGAAAGTCAAAAATTTCAAGAGAGTTTTTTACTGCTTTCAGAAACTCTTCTTTACCATATTTCTTTAAAAATTCGTCAGGATCTTTTGCATTTTGAAAGTTCAGCACTCTTATATTAAAGCCTAAATTTTTAAGAATAAAGGCTGTTTTTTCTGTAGCACTTTGTCCTGCTTTATCCATATCAAGAGACAATATGACATTATTAGTATAACGCTTTAAAAGCTGTCCCTGTTCTAAAGTAAAAGCCGTTCCTAAGGATGCAAGAGCAACATCAAAACCATAGAGATGAGCTGATAATACATCCATATATCCTTCCATAAGAAGCGAGTAATTCTTTTTTCTAAGAATATTCCCTTTTTCCTTTATTCCATAAAGATTTTTTCCTTTTTTAAATATTGGAGTATCTGGAGAGTTTATATATTTAGGAATTTCTTTGTTATTTTCTAAAGTTCTTCCACCAAAAGCAATGATGCTTCCCTGAGGGGAATAAATAGGAAACATTATTCTGTTTCTAAAAGCATCATATATTCCTTTATCCCCTTCTTTTGCTAGTCCTAAAGAAAGAATATCCTCTTTATTAAATCCTTTCACTACAAGATAATCATAAAGTTCATTCCAACTATTTGGAGCAAAACCAAGTTCATTTTCTCTTATAAATTTAGGATTAACTCCTCTTCCTGCAAGATATTCCAAGGCTCCTCTTCCTTCATTTTCAAAAATTTTATCTTGAAAAAATCTGTGAGCCTCATTCATTATTCTATAATATTTATCATTTTCCTTTTCTTGCCTGGTATTTATTCTATATGCTCTTAAAGGAATATTATATTTTTTAGCAAGCTGTTCAGCTGCTTCTTCAAAAGGTATTTTATAATATTCTGAATAAAATTTCACAGGATTCCCACCTGCTCCGCAAGAAAAACATTTACATATGTTTTTGCTCGGACTAACCGAAAAAGAAGGAGTAGTATCCTGATGAAAAGGACAAAGACCTTTGTAGTTTGCTCCAGATTTTTTCAGCTCAACTACTTCTCCAACCACTTCTTCTATTTTTAACTGGTTTATTAAATTGTCAATATCTTCCGATCTATATTTCATCAGGTTCTCCAATACATAAAGTGAAAAACTTATATGATATTTTTCCACTATTAAGTATAGTACATTTTTTTTCAATAAGCAAATTTTATTATATCTCTGGCAAAAAAAAGGATAGAAAATCTATCCTTTTTCTTTTTAAATATTTTTAATAAAAAGAATTTAATTTTTTAAAATCCCCTTATTTATTAACATATTTCTTGAAAAATCATCAGCAGGATACCATCCATTTTCTAAAAGCCTGCTTGTATAAAATTTATTATATAGAAAGGCTAGTATAATATTTGCTATTCCACAGCTTGCAAATCCTAAAAGTAGCATTATAACAAGCCATAACCAGTCTCCTCTAAATAATGGAACGAAGAATCCAAAGAAAAATGTAGTCCAACTGAATCCTACAAATCCTTTTTTAATTAAATCTCCTTTTTGTAAATTTATTTCTACTGCCATCTTTCCCTCCAAGTTGACAAACTATATTTTTACTTTATTTTTCAAATACAGAATTTAGTTTTTCAAGAGATTTTTGATTTACATATTCATTTATTACTCTGTCTTTCACTTGAGAAAATTCAGCTGATTGATATTTGTTTTCTCTTGTTTTTTGGAATAAGAATATGTTGTCACCAGATTTTAAAACTTCTACCTTTTGAAGAGGAGCTTTATAAATAGCTTTTGCAAGCTCTTCATTGAATCCTATTCCAGGAATATAACCTGTTTCACTTATATTTTCAAATAAACTTCCTCCTGTATATTTATCTCTAGGAAGATATTTAAAACTTATTTCTCCTGAAGAAATTTTTTCTCCTGCACTCTGAACTTCTTTCAATGTTTCATTCATAGTAGTATCAGATACTTTATAAGCTACAAGAATATGACTTGCTTTTACTTTATCCTCTGCTTCATTTTTATCTGTTACATATATTATATGTTGACCAAAATCTGTTCCTACTATTTCAGGATAGATTTCTCCTTTTTTTCCACTGAAAGCTGCTTTTTCAAATTCAGGAACCATTTGACCTTTACCAAACCAATCAAGATCTCCTCCTCTTGAAGCACTAGGACAATCTGATTCAGATTTTGCTTTAGCTGCAAAGTTTTCTGTTGTTACAGTTTTCATAATTTTTTCTGCTTTAGCTTTAGCTGCATCTTTATCTGCCTGAGAAGGTTCAGGTTTTAAAACTGCTATATAAGCATCTGCTGAAGGATATACATCATATTTAGCTTTATTTTCTTTAAAATATTTCATTAAGTCTTCGTTTGTATATTTTACTTGTGATTTAAATTTCTCAGCAAGCCCTTCATAAGCATCTTCAACTCTTATTAAAACAGGAAGTTCTTCATCTGTCTCTACATTATATTCCTTAGCTTTATTAAGTATTTTAGCCTGATATGATAGTGCTTGATCTATTTGAGCTGCTGCATCTTCAGGTTTTACTCCTCCTGCAAGGAATTGTACATACACTTTACTGTAATCTACATTTGTGAAATCCACACCATCTTTTGTAGTCTGAACTTTTTCTTCAAATCCCACAAACTGATCTCTTATATCATCAAGTTTCATATTTTTTTTCATTCTTTGAAGTTCTTTATAAAACTCTCTGTTTCCTTCTGTCTGCATTAAAGATTTTTTTAATCCATCTTTTATAGTTTCAAAATCTGCTCCTGAAAACATAGTATACTTATTTTCATTATACATTTTTAAAACATCTTCATCACTTACTTTAGCATTCTCTGCAAACATTTCTAAAACTTTCATTCTTTTTAGTGATCTTTCAATCTCTTTTTTGAAAGAAGCTTTAGTATATCCTTGAGCCTGAAGCATTCTTTTAAACTGTTCCTTATCTTTTACTCTGTTTTCTATAGCTTCATATTCTTTATTTACATCTGAACCTGATACTTTAATTTTCAAGTTATCAGCCATTTGTTGAACAAGCTCATCTTCTACTGCCTGATCCACTGCTAAAGTTTCTATGATTTTATCATCTCCTCTGTTTTGAAGATTTGCTGAAATCATATTTTTTGCTCTTGCTATATTAACTGCATCAACTTTTTCTCCATTTACTTTAAAAGCATAATTTTTCATTGAAAGCTGAGATGACATTGAGTAGTATGCAGCTATTAATGATGATAAAGCAAATGCTAATGTAATAACTATTACAATAGGTTTCATTTTACTTCTGAATTTTCTGATTGCCATGGAAGTTTCTCTCCTTAATTATTTTTATTTGTCATCTAATTTGTATTTTCTTATTTTTTCGTATAATGTTGTTCTTCCTATTCCAAGTATTTTAGCTGTTTCTTGTTTATTCCATCTAGTTCTTTGAAGAGCCATAGCAATAACAACTCTTTCAACATCATCAAGACTAAATATTTCTTTTTCAAGAATATCTTTTAAAGGTCCTAATCCTATAACAGTTTTATTTTCAACTGTATCTGATTTCATTTTTATTTCAAGAGGAAGATTTTCCACTCCAATAATTTTTTCATCAGATAAAATTATCATTCTTTCAAGCATATTTCTTAATTCTCTTATATTTCCAGGGAATGAATATTCCATTAAATATTTCATAACTTCACCTGAAAGAACTGGAATAGGTCTGTTAAGATCTTTTGCTATTCCATTTATAAAATAGTTAGAAAGTAAAGGAATATCTTCTTTTCTTTCTCTTAAAGGTGGAACTTCTACTTTAAATCCAGTTAATCTATGGTATAAATCTTTTCTGAATTTTCCTTTTTCTATTTCATCTCTTAAGTCTTTGTCAGTAGAAACAATAAATCTTACATCTACTCTTTTTGCTCTTGTTCCTCCAACTCTTTTGTACTCACCATACTCTATAACTCTTAAAATTTTAGTTTGAATTTTAATATCTATTCCAGCAATTTCATCTAAGAATAGAGTTCCTCCATCTATTTCCTCAAGAATACCTTTTTTACTTGAAATTGCTCCTGGGAAAGCTCCTCTTTCATAACCAAAAAGTTCTCTTTCAAGAGTTTCACTTGTCATTGTTCCACAGTTCATAGTAACATAATCTTTCTTTCTTCTGTCACTTTTTCTGTAAATCTCTCTTGCTACAAGAGTTTTTCCAACTCCTCCCTCACCTGTAATTAATATAGGAAGATCTGTTGAAGCAATTTTATCTATTTTAGATTTAACTTCTTTTATTTTTATAGACTGTCCTACAATTTCCTTTTGTTCTTCAAGTTCAGTTACTTTTTCTTTTAATTTTTTATATTTTTTTATAGTTTCAACATTTACAAGAGCAGGCTTAATTAATTTTACAATAGCCTCTCCGTTTATTGGTTTTACAGCATAGCTATAAATTCCTGCTTTATCAAGTTCTTCAAGAACTTCATCTGTTTCTTCATCAATTAATCCAATAGTAACAAATTCTTTCCCCACACCATTTAATTTTTTCTTAGCATCTGAGAAATTAAACCATGTTAAATACTGATCTAATATTACAACATCAAAGTCACTTTCTCTAAGCATATCAAGTCCATCTAAAAGATTATTGAAAGTTATAACTTCATAATACTTTAACAGTTCTTTTCTAAGTTCTTTTAATACCTCTTTTCTTTCTGAAATAGCCAAAATCGATTTTTTCATCTCGACCTCCTATATTAAATTTAATTTTTATACACATTTTTACTTTCTATACTATTTGTATTATAATAGATATTCTGTATTTTTTCAATACTTTTTTCATTTTTCTGTACTATTTTTATAAGTTTTTGATTTTTTAGTGAACTCTCATTCTGCTAAAATAAGACACCTATAAGAGTTCTATCTTCCAGCAAAGTTAAAAAAATCATTTGTAGTAATAAAAATAATCAAAATGAATAATATAAGTATTCCTACCTTGTGAACTGTTTCTTCAACCTTTTTATTAACTTTTATACCAAACATTTCAAGTATAACAAAAATTATTCTTCCTCCATCTAAAGCAGGAAAAGGTAGAAGATTAAATATCCCAACATTTATTGATAAAACAGCCATTATCCATATTATAGAAAAAACTCCCTGCTCACTGGCTTCTCCTACAATATTTACTATTCCTATAGGCCCACTTATATCATTTCTGCTTACTTTTCCTGAGACAATCATTTTAAAACTATTAAGTATTTCTTTAAAAATATTTACAAATCCTCTTGCACTTAGCTTAAGACTTTCTCCTATACCTAATTTTTCTATTTTATAGTCTGGTAAAATTCCAAGATAATAATTCCCATCTGACCCTTGATTAAGTTTTGCCTCAAGAGTTTCTTCTTTATTATCTCTTTCTACTATAACTATTTTTGGTTTTTCTTTATCTTCTAATTTTGAAATTATTCCTCTTATTTCTGACCATTTCTCAACTTTATAGTCTTCTATTTTAAGGATTTTATCCCCTTTTTTAAATGTATTTTGAGAAGCTTCTGAAACAGCACCTATTACAGGATTTGGATTAAGAACTACCTCTCCCTGACTTATTGTTATTCCAAAAACAATCATATAAGCTAAAAGAAAGTTCATAAAAACTCCTGCAAATAAGACAACAAATCTTACAAAAGGATTTCTTTTGTTAAATCCTCCTTCAATATCGTCATCAGGTTCCATTCCTTCTATATTAACAAATCCTCCTATTGGAATAGATCTAAATGCATACTTAGTTTCTTTTCCTTCATAAGTATAAACTTCTGGCCCCATTCCTACAGCAAATTCTGAAACAGGTATTTTAAAAAATTTGGCACTTAAAAAATGCCCAAGTTCATGAATCATTATTATTATTCCCAGCACAAGCAGGGAAATCAGTATCTTCATTTATCCTCCAAAAACTTCATTTTTTACAATATTAAAAATATCATCTGATATTTCTTCTATAGTTTTAAGTTTTCCATCTTTTACACATAAAATTTCTGTCCAGCCTTCAGACTTTGCAATTTCACATGCATTAATATATGACTTCTTCATATATTCTTTATCTTTTTCATGTATGTCTTTCTTCATTTCTCCTGTAATTTTATTTTCCCTATTTTTCATAAGTTCTTGAGCAAACTCAAAAGGCATATTAATAAAAAGAATCATATCTGGTTTTGGAATTTCCATTTTATTAAATTCTAAATCTACAAGCCATTTCATGTAATTTTCTTTTTCTTCTTGACTATCTATTTTAGAACCTTGATGAATCATATTTGACTGAGTATATCTATCTGTTATAACTATTCCTCCAGATTTATAAAAATTTTCCCAATCTTTTTTATATGATGCATATCTGTCTATAGCATACATTGCAGAAGCAGGATATGGATTTACACTTAATGCAGATGATCCAAATTCTCCTGCAAGATACATTTTTACAGGAGCACATGCTGGACTTTCATAGTTTGGAAAAGTTATTTTCATAACATTCATTCCCTCTGCAGCCAGTCTTTCATATAATTTTTTAGTCTGCGTTTCCTTTCCACTGGAATCCGTTCCTTCTATAACGATTAGTTTTCCCATTCTTTTTACCTCTCTGTTACTTTCCATATTTTTCATAAACCCAGTTTCTCGTATTTTGATCTGCTTTTAAAATTGTTTCTAGATTTTTTACTTCTTCAGGAATATGATTCTCCATAGCTTTTTCAATAATATCATATATCTCTAAGAATTTTATCTTTTCCTTCATAAAAAGCTCTACTGCAACTTCATTGGCAGCATTAAAAACAGCTGTCATTGTCCCTCCAATTTTTCCTGCTTTATAAGCAAGAGGAAGTCCTTTAAAAGTTTCCATATCAGGTTCTTCAAAAGTAAGTGCTCCTACTCTCATTAAATCAAGAACATCAAGAGCTTTACTTTCTTCTCTTTCTGGGTAAGTAAATGCAAGCTGTATAGGAAGTTTCATGTCTGTAGCTCCAAGTTGTGCTATCATTGCATTATCATTATATTCTACAAGAGAATGAACAATACTCTGAGGATGAACTGCTACTTTTATTCTGTCATAATCTATTCCAAAAAGTTCATGGGCTTCTATAACTTCAAGACCTTTGTTTACAAGAGTTGATGAATCTATTGTTATTTTTTTACCCATTGACCATTTAGGATGTTTTAATGCATCAGCCACTGTTATATCTTTAAGTTCTTCTCTCTTTTTACCTCTAAAAGAACCACCACTGGCTGTTATAATAAGATTTTTTATATCTTTTCTCTTTCCAGCAGAAAGAGATTGGAAAAGTGCTGAATGCTCACTGTCCACAGGAATAATTTCTGCTTTTGGATATTCTTTAAGAAGTTTTCTTATATAAACTCCTCCTGCAACCATCGTCTCTTTATTAGCAAGAGCTATACGCTTTCCTTTTTTTATAGCTTCAACTGTAGCTTCTATTCCTATAACTCCACTTACTGCTGTAAGAATTATATCTGTTTCTTCCAGCTGGCCTAATTGTTTAAGACCTTCTCTTCCCAAAAATAACTTTATTTCAGGAAATTTTTCTTTTATTGCTTTAAATCCTTCTTCTGTTCCTATTGATACATATTTCGGATTAAATTCTTCTATCTGCTCAATTATAAGCTTATAATTTGTATGACCACTCAGTGCAACTACATTAAATTCATCTCTTTTTTGTCTTATGACTTCAAGAGCATTTGTTCCTATGCTCCCTGTTGACCCTAATATAGTTATATTTTTCATATTTAAAACTACTTCCCTTCAAAAAACTATTAATAAACAAATATTTTTAAAATATAATAAACTGTAGGAACGACAAATATCATACTATCAAATCTGTCTAAAATTCCCCCGTGTTCTCCTAGTATTCTTCCTGAATCTTTTATTTTAAACTCTCTTTTAAACATAGATTCTGCAAGATCCCCAATTTGTGCAACAATACTTACAAGAAAACCTAAAACAGCAACAATAAAATAATTTTCAGGCAGAAGTTTAAACTTCATATTTATAAGACATATTGCTGCTATTGTAAAAACTATAGCTCCTATTGCGCCTTCTTTTGATTTTTTAGGGCTTATTATACTAAATCCCTCTTTAAAGAATTTTCTTCCTATATTTATTCCTACAAAATACGCAGCACTGTCACATACCCATACCATTACCTGAACAGCTATAAGCCATTTTCCTCCATCAGGAAGATAAGTCAGTAATATAATATGACTGAATAATACAGATATATAAGCAACACCTAAAGCTGTTACTCCTATATCAATACTTGCATTTTCTACTTTATTTTCAAAAATTCTTATCCCCATAGTGCATATGATAAGGGCTGTAAGAGGTAAAAGTATAAAAACATCCATTTTTAAAGGATCTGAAAAATAAATAAGATTTGGTATTACAAGACCTGCACATATTCCTAATTTTGAAAAAGGTTTTTGTCCTGCAAGTTCTGACATCTTATAAAATTCATACAATCCTATACCTATCACTGCATTAGTAAAAACAAGAAGAGGAATTCCTCCGCTGTAATACACATACATCAAAACTGGTATTCCTACCAATGCTACTAGTATTCTATTTAACATCTAATCTTCCTCCAAATCTTCTTTCTCTTTTACTATAACTTAAAAGAGCTTTATCCATCTCTTCTTCATCAAAATCAGGCCAATATTTATCTGTGATATATATTTCAGAATATGCTATCTGCCAAAGCAGGAAATTTGAAATTCTAAATTCTCCACTTGTTCTTATTACCAAGTCAGGATCAGGAATATCATTATAAAGATATTTTGAAAACTCTTCTTCTGTTACAGAAGCTTTTCCATCTTTTAAAATTTTATTTACTGCATCTATTATCTCTGCCCTTCCACCATAATTAAAAGCTATGTTAAGAGTCATTTCATAGTCTTTTGAAGTCACTTCTTCAAGTTCCTTTATAGCTTCCATTAAAGATGGGTTTACTCCTTCTTCTCTTCCTGAAACCATAAATCTTATTTTATTTTTTAAAAGATTTTCTCTTTCTGATTTTATATAACTTTTAAAAAGAAACATAAGAGCATCCACTTCTTCCTGTGATCTTTTCCAATTTTCAGTAGAAAAAGCATAGACAGTTAAATAAGTCACACCTATTTTATTACAATATTCCATTAATTTTCTTAAAGTATTTGCTCCTGCCTTATGTCCAAAAACTCTTGGCTTATTTTGATTTTTTGCCCATCTTCCATTACCATCCATTATAATGGCAATATGATTGGGAACATTTAGTATTTTTTCCAAGCTATCACCTCACTTAATCTACTAAATTCTATCATAATATGCTCTTTTTTTCCATAACTAAAAAAAGTGTACTGATATTTTATATTTATTAAAAAATTTTTTAGTTTTTATAATTTTATAACATTTCTTATAAATATAAAAAGGCGGCTGTTTCGCCGCCCGTTTATTCTAACTTAAATTTTTCAACTATTTAGAAAGGTTGTAGAATACATCCATTCCTTTGTATTGAGCCATATCTCCTAATTCTTCTTCAATTCTTAATAATTGGTTATATTTAGCCATTCTGTCAGTTCTTGAAGTTGAACCAGTTTTGATTTGTCCTGCATTTGTTGCAACAGCTATGTCAGCTATTGTAGCATCTTCAGTTTCTCCAGATCTATGAGAAACAACTGCAGTCATTCCAGCTCTCTTAGCCATTTCAATAGCATCCAAAGTTTCAGTTAAAGATCCTATTTGGTTAAGTTTGATTAAGATTGAGTTAGCTGCTTTTAATTCAATTCCTTTTTTAAGTCTTTCAGTATTAGTTACGAATAAGTCGTCTCCAACTAATTGAACTTTATCTCCAAGTCTAGCTGTTAATAATTGCCAACCAGCCCAGTCGTCTTCTCCTAATCCATCTTCTATTGATTTGATTGGATATTTTTCTACAAGTCCTGCATACCATTCAACCATTTCTTCAG
>ERZ773142.1279-NODE-1279-length-14869-cov-18.0346_pt1 | contig 14869 bp, 14 predicted proteins | sample MGYA00580853_ERZ773142 | MGnify/ENA primary metagenome ERZ773142 (study PRJEB29015, sample SAMEA2737862) | human gut metagenome | biome: human gut; feature: human-associated habitat; material: faeces | place: China | collected 2012 ... | reverse complement strand
CGACTTGAATTTTATAGCAACAAATAGAAAAAATGAAAATAATAAATAAAAAATATATTATATTAAAAATTTTTCTAAAAAAATGTTGAAATTATTTTAATTAGTATAGGATAAAATGCTATTACTGATACAAGTCTACAAAATTGCATAACAGCAACTTTTGGTGTATCTGCTCCAAGCTCTCCTGCAATAATTGACATATCAGAAATTCCTCCAGGAGCAGCAGAAAAAAGAGAAGTTTGTACAGAAAAATCTGTAATTTTATAAATAAACATTCCAAGTATAAAGTTCATAAGAGAAAAACCAATAATAACAACTAAAACAGGAATAGCAATACTTTTTAAACTTATAACATCAGCCATTGTCATTTTTGCTCCAATAAGAGCACCAGCAAAAGTTTGAATAAATTGTCTTAATTTTAAAGGCATATAAGCATTATTTGAAAAAATATTGTAAAGGGCAGTTCCCGTCATAGCAATACTCATAGCACCAGCAGGAATTTTTAAAAAGAATCCTAAAAGTCCTGTTATTACTCCAATAAAAACAGTAATAAGAGATTTTTTTAACATAATAGAAAAAGGAAGCTTTTTCTTTGTATTTACATTGATACTATTATAAGAAGAAAGTTTATTTTGCCCAGCTTTGTCAAATTTTTTAACTAAAAATTTTATGAAAAAAGGAAAAAATCCTAATACTGAAATAACACGAATAAGCTGAAGAATTGCAACCTTTGAAGAGTCAGCTCCAAAATCGTAGGATAATATACTCATATCTGTAATCCCTCCAGGGGCAGTTGCAAAAAGAGCAGTTACTATGTCAATATTAGTTGTATAATAAATAAAAAATCCCATTATAAAGTTAAAAATGGCCATAGAAATTACAAGGAAAATAGCAGGAAAAAAAATATCTTTAAGTCCTTTAATATCTGTAGAAGTTATTTTTGCTCCAATAAAAGTTCCTGTACTTATTTGAGTTATAATTTTAATATTTTGTGGAATATAAGCATCTCCTGTGATAATATTAAATATAGCTACTGCAAAAAGAGAACCAGTCATAGCTCCTGCAGGAAATTTTAATTTGAGAGCAATGTGTGACCCTATAAATCCAACTAAAATAGTAATAAAAAATGGCAAAGTAATTCCTCCTAATTATATAACTTCATTGTTTTTTATAAAATAAAAAACAATGAAAATATTTTACCATATATTTTAAAATGAAAAAAGACCTAAATTCAAAAATAATTTAGGTCTTTATTTCGTTTGTTTTTAAATATTAAAATATTTTTTGTTATTTAAAAATTTATTTTATTATAAGTTCATTTTTAAGATAATTAATTAATTCTTCTCTAGTCTCTTCATTTCTAAGACCAAATTCAATATTAGCTTTAAGAAGTCCTATTTTATTACCTATATCATATCTTTTTCCTATAAAGTTATGAGCAAGAACTTTTTCTCCATCTTTCATCATTTTTAAAATACCATCTGTAAGCTGAATTTCTCCACCTTTTCCAGCTTCTGTTTTTTCAAGATATTCAAATATTTTTCCACTTAAAAGATATCTTCCAAGGCAGGCAAGTCTTGAAGGAGCTTCATCTTTTGAAGGCTTTTCAATAAAATCTTCTATTTCTGTTGTCCTTTCATCAAGATCTTTTATAGGTTTTACTATTCCATATTTTGAAACATCATCTTCAGGCACTTCTTGACATCCAAGAATACTTCCACCATATTTCTCATAAGTTTCTATAAGTTGTTTTGTAGCAGTTTTATCATTATAAACAATATCGTCTCCAAGAGCTATTACAAAAGGTTCATCTCCAATAAAAGGTTTTGCTTTTAAGATAGCATGTCCAAGTCCAAGAGGATGGTTTTGTCTTACATAAAATATATTTGCCATTGAAGAAAGATGAGTTACTTTTTCAAGAAGTTCTTCTTTTCCTTTTTCCTTTAAAGTTTCCTCAAGCTCAAAAGAATAATCAAAATGATCTTCAATGGAATTTTTATTTCTTCCTGTAATAATTATAATATCTTCAATTCCTGATTGAACAAGCTCTTCTACAATATATTGAAGAGAAGGTTTATCTACTATTACAAGCATTTCTTTAGGCTGTGCTTTTGTAGCCGGAAGAACTCTTGTACCAAGTCCTGCTGCTGGAATTATTGCTTTAGTTACTTTTTTCATAGTCCCCTCCTAATTAAAATCTTATTTTATTTTTGATCCAACTTTTACTGAACTGTCTATTTCAACAAGTTTTATTCTTTTCTTTTCTTCAGAACTTAAAAGCATTCCCTGTGATAGTTCTCCCATTAAAGTTACAGGATTTAAGTTTACTACAGCTAAAACTTTTTTCCCAACAAGTTCTTCAGGATTTGGATAGTATTTTGCAATTCCTGATACTATTTGTCTTATATTTTTTCCATCATTAACTTTAAATTTTAAAAGTTTATCAGAACCTTTAACTCTATCAGCTTCTAAAAGTTCAACTACTCTTATATCAACTTTTCCAAATTCATCTATTGAAATAGGATTTTCAATTTTTAAATCTTTATTTACAGGATTTTTTTCTTTTACTTCTTTTTGGACTTCTATTCTTGGGAAAATAGGTGTTGCTTCTCCAAGCTTATGTCCAGCAGGAATTATATCCCAGTTTCTTACATTTTCAATAAGAGCTTTTTCAATATCTTCATTAAATCCTAATTGATTCCATATTTTTTGAGCTGATTCAGGCATATATGGAGATACAAGCACAGCTATTTTATATAGAGATTCAACTAACATATTCATTACAGTAGCAAGTCTTTCTTTTTTACTTTCATCTTTTACTAAAATCCAAGGCATAGTTTCATCAATATATTTATTCATTCTTGAAATAAATTTCCAAATAAATTCTAATGCTCTTGAAAATTCAAGTCTTGACATTGCATCATCAACAGAAGCAAGAGTTTCTGTAAATAGTGTTTTTATTTCATTGTCAATTTCTTCGTATACTCCACCTTTTACAATTTCGTCTCCAAAATATTTTTTATACATTCCAAGAGTTCTGTTTAAAAGGTTTCCAAGATCGTTTGCAAGATCAGAATTGATTCTTGTTATAACCCCTTTTGTAGAATAGTCTCCGTCGTTTCCAAAAGTAACTTCTCTTAGAAGATAATATCTGAAAGCATCAAGTCCATATTTTGCAACTTCTTCAAGAGGTGCAACAACATTTCCTTTAGATTTTGACATTTTTTCTCCTTCAGAAGTCCACCATCCGTGTGCAACTATTTTATCAGGAAGTTTTACTCCTGCAGATAGAAGCATACAAGGCCAAATTATAGCATGGAATCTTACAATATCTTTTCCTAACAGATGAACTACTTCACCATTTGTCCATCTTTTTGCAAATTCTTCAGCATTATTTTCATACCCAACAGCTGTAATATAGTTTGTAAGAGCATCAAACCATACATAAGTAATATGACCAGGAGCGAATTCAATAGGAATTCCCCATTCAAATGTATTTCTTGAAATAGATAAGTCTTGAAGTCCTTGTTTAATAAATGAGATTACTTCATTTCTTCTTGAACGAGGAAGAATAAAATCAGGATGTTCATCTATGTGTTTTAAAAGAGCATCTTGGTATTTAGACATTCTAAAGAAATAAGATTCTTCTTTAACCATTCTTAATTCTTTTCCACAGTCAGGACAGCAGTTTCCATTTACAACTTGGTTTTCAGGAACAAAAGTTTCACAAGAAACACAATATTTTCCTTCGTATTCTCCTTTATATATATCTCCTTTTTCCCAAACAGTTTTTAAGATTTTTGCTACAGCTTTTTTATGTCTTTCTTCTGTTGTTCTTATAAAGTCATCATTTTTTATATTTAATTTTTTCCACATTTCCATGAATCTTGGAGCCATAGAATCTGTCCATTGTTGAGGAGTCATTCCTTTTGCTTTAGCAGTTTCCTCTACTTTTTGACCATGTTCATCTGTTCCTGTAAGAAAATAAACATCATATCCCATAGTTTTTTTGTATCTTGCAATTACATCTGCAGCTATTGTAGTGTATGCACTTCCTACATGTGGATCTCCATTAACATAATATATCGGTGTTGTTACATAAAAGTTTTTTGTCATATATTTCCCCCTCGGTAATTTTTAAACTTATTATTTTAATTTTAATATTTCTTCTTCTGCTTGTCTTTCAAGTTCCATAAGTTTTTCTTTTATTATTTTACTGTATTCTTTAGGATCTGCATCATTTGGAACATCAATAGGTTCACCTACAACACATATAACTTTTGAAAAAGGTTTAGGAAGTTGGAATTTATCCCATGTTTTAGAAAAAATCCATTTTTTGCTGTATGCTCCTCCAACAAGAACTAATTGTTTCCCTGATTTTTGAGCAGCATATATCATTCCTGGTTTTACTTCATAAACAGGACCTTTTGGCCCATCAAGAGGAGTTCCCAGGCTATATCCTTCATTTTTCACAAGTTTTATAATTTGTACAAGGCTTTTTACTGATTCTTTTCCAGAAGAACCTCTTACCATTTTGTATCCCATTTTTTCAAGAGGAACAGATATAAGTTCTCCATCTTTTGAAGGGCTTGCAAGTCCAGCTCTTTTTTTCAGAGATTTAAGACATAGAAGAATTACAAGAAGTTTATTATGCCACATTCCACAGACATAACTTTTTTTCCCGTCAATTTTATTTTCTGCTCCTAGTATTTTCACATCTAAAGTAAGAAAAATAAATTTAAGTAAATAATATAAAATATTTCCATATATTCTGTATTTTGCATTCTTCATTTTCATACTCTCCCGTATAAGTCTATACGAAGAATTATATCACAAATTGGGATTTTATTAAATAATATTAGATATAAATTTATAATTCTTTCTGATATTTAAATGAGAATATTTATAAAATTATTAAAAATCTAATATTTATTAAAAAAGAAAAACAGAGAAATTTATTATCTCTGTTTTTCTTTTGAAATGATTAGGAATAGATTTTACTAAAAATTGATGTTTGTTATCTTGAAACTCTGCTAATTTTATATCACATTTTAATTTGCTTGTCAAAATATTTTTTATTTTAATTTTTTGCTATTGACATATTTTTAATTTTAGAGTATCATACCTCTGAAATGCTACACAGGAGGTCTTTGTGCTGAAAAAAAATATTTTAATATTATTTGGTTTTATTTTTTTAACTTTTGGAATTATAGGGATAATAACACCAATTCTTCCAACAACACCTTTTATTTTATTAAGTGCTTATTTATTTAGTAAATCATCTCAGAAATGGCATTATTTTATTTTAAATAATAAATTATTTGGGAAATATATAAAAGATTATCAAGAAAGAAGAGGAATAACACTGAAAAATAAATGCTTTTATTTTTCTTACAGTTAGTTTGAGCATATCAGCATTGAAAACTGAAAATTTATATTTAAGAATATTTTTTGTAGTTATTTTTATCAGTGTGTCTTTTCATATTATGAAACTTCGCACATTAAAATAAAAATTTAATTTTTAAAAAACGGGGGTTAATAAAAAATGATGTATTATTTAAAAGTAGGTGGACCATTAATGTGGATTTTATTTGGTCTTTCAATAGCTTCTACGGCTATTATTATAGAAAGGGTTGTTTTCTTCTTTAAAAGAGAAAGAGGTCTTAGTAAAGACTTTAAATCTAATATTATTATGTCAGTTTCTTCTAACGATATGGGAAGAGCAGTTGAAATTTGCATGAGGGAAAAAAATACAGTAGGGGATACTGTAAAATGTTTTCTTACAAGATGTGATAAAAATGGAGATTTTCATCATTTTGATCAGCTTGTAAAAGAAATAGGAATGGAGGAGATAGGGCCTTTAGAAAAAAGACTTCATCTTCTTGCCATTATAGGTTATATAGCTCCAATGATTGGACTTCTTGGAACAGTAACTGGAATGATTGATGCTTTTAGAAATCTTTCAACTTTTGGTGCAGGAGATCCTTCTCTTGTTGCTGATGGAATTTCAAAAGCACTTCTTACAACAGCAGCAGGACTTTCAATAGCTATTCCAGCTATAGTAGTATATAATCTTTTAAATAAAAAGATAGAAGAAATAGAAGAAAATATAGATAAAGTAACTACTAACATAATAAATATCATAAGGCAAAAATAGGAGAAAAAAATGGGAAGATACAGAAAAAAAAGAAATATAATGTCATTGGACTTAACTCCTCTTATAGATGTAGTCTTTCTTCTTCTAATATTTTTTATGGTATCAACAACCTTTAATAAATATGGAAAAATAGAAATAGATGTTCCTACTTCCAATGTTACAGCTGAAAGTAAAGAATCTAAAATAGAAATTGTAGTAGATAAAAATCAAAACTATTTTATTATAAAAGATGAAAAGACATATCCTATAAAAATAGAAGATTTGGGAAATCATTTAGCAGGAATAAAAGAAGTTTCAATAACAGGAGATAAAAACTTAAAATACCAAATAATTATGGATACAATAACTAAAGTAAAAGAACAAGGTGTAGAAAATTTAGGAATAAATTTTTATGAATAGGGGCTGAGGGAAATGATGAAATATTTTATAATAGCCTTTATTCTACATGGAATTTTTTTCTTCAATATGGATAGAACTAAAACATTGGGAGCACCAGATAATTTAAAAAAAAGTAAAATTCCTATTTCTTATAATACTGTAAGTGTTCACGAAAGAATAGATGGTATGAAAATGAAAAAGGAATCTTCTGAAAAAGCTTATACAGAATCTGCTCCAAAAGAAATAGAAAAGAAAAAAGAGAAAATTTCTGAGCCAGAAATTAAAAGTAAGATAAGTCAAAATAAGAAAAATGAGGTTAAAAAGCAAAATGATAAATCTGATTTTCAAGAGAAAAAAGATATAAAAACGAAAAAAGATGAAAAGGTTAAAGAAAATAATCTTGCAGAAAATGGAAATTTTACTCTTAATTCTGATGGAACTTATACAGCTGTATCATCAAAAGGTATAAATTTTGAAATTATACATCAAATAGATCCTTCTTATCCAAGACAAGCAGAAATTGCAAGATATAATCAAATTGTAAAAGTTGAAGTTAAATTTCTAGTGAATCTTGAAGGAGATGTAGAAGATATAAAAATTTTAAAATCTCATAATAAATTTGGATTTGATAAAGAGGTAATTTCTGCATTGAAAAAATGGAAATTTAAACCTATTAAATATAATGGTAAAGGAATAAAAGTTTATTTTAATAAGGAGTTTGTATTTACTCCAAAATAAAAAATCAATATAGAAGGGAAAGAAAATGTTTAAAATAAGATATAAATCACACCATGATGTGAAAAATGTCATTGAAAAAATGATGAAAAGAAAAATTGTAACACCTTTTACTTTTAATAAAGTTTTAAAAGGAAAGCCAGAATCAGAAGAGGGAGGAATATATGTTCATACTCCTTACTGTGATAAAATTTGTTCTTTTTGCAATATGAACAGAAAACAGATAGATAATGATCTTGATGATTACACAGAGTTTTTATGTAAAGAATTTAAAAAATATGGAGAGAAAAAATATATAAAAGAAAAAAAGATAACAACTATATTTTTTGGTGGAGGAACACCAACTATATATAAAGCTCATCAGCTTGAAAAAATTCTTTTGTCTCTAAAAGAAAATTTTAATATTAGTGAAGATTGTGAATTTACTTTTGAAACAACTCTCCATAATCTTACATGGGAAAAATTAGAGATTATGGAAAAATATGGAGTTAATAGAATAAGCATAGGAATACAAACTTTTTCTGATAGAGGAAGAAAACTTTTGAACAGAACATATGATAAAGAATATATTGTATCTAAAATAAAAGATATAAGAAAAAAGTTCAAAGGTCTTATATGTATAGATATAATATATAATTATCCTGATCAGACAGATGAAGAAATTATAAATGATGCAGAAACAGCATGTGAACTTGGAGTAGACAGTATAAGTTTTTATTCACTTATGATTCAAGAAGGATCACAGATTTCAAAAGACAGAGAAGAGAATAAAGTTGTATTTAAATATAATCTTGTAAGAGATAAAGAGCTTCATGATAAATTTCTTGAAATAGCTCTTTCAAGAGGATATTCTGTTCTTGAGCATACAAAAATTACAAATGGAAAAGATAAATATAAATATATAAGAAATGTAAATTCTTTTTCAGATCTTATAGCTATAGGTATAGGAGCAGGAGGAAGAATAGAAAACTATGAATTTTTCCATTTGAATAAACTTATATCTTTTTATGCTTATGATAATGAACTAAAAATGAGAGTAAAAAAATTATCAGGAATTTTACAGTATAAGACTGTAAAACTAGATGAAATAAAAGAATTATCAGGTAATTCTTATGAAAATATTTTAAATTTACTTAAGAGATTTGAAAAAGAAGGGTTAATAAAGTTAAATGATAAAATGATGGAATATACATTAGATGGAGTATTTTGGGGAAATAGTATTACAGCATGTATTACAGAACAAATGATTAATGATAATAAATAAATTTAAACAGGAGGTAAAATGTTACAAAAAACATTAGTTACTTATTCTTCTTTAACAGGAAATACAAAAAAGGTAGCAGAAAAAATTTATGAAATAGTAGACGGAGAAAAAGCAATAATTTCTCTGAATGAAATTAATAGTGTAAACTATAATGAATATGATAGAATAATCATTGGTTTTTGGGTTGATAAAGGAACTGCTGACAAGAGAACAAGAGAATTTATTAAAAAGTTATCAGGAAAAAAAGTTGCATATTTTGGAACTCTTGGGGCAGATCCAGCTTCAGATCACGGTAGAACCGTAAGAGAAAGAGTCTCAGCATTATGTAATGAAAATAATACTCTTTTTGGAGAATTTCTATGTAGAGGGAAAATAGATCCTAAACTTGTTGAAAAAATGGGAAAATTTCCTTTAAAACTAATTCATCCTTTAACTCCTGAAAGACTTCAAAGAATAGAAGATGCAAAGCCTCATCCAAATGAAAAAGATTTTCAGGAAGCACAAAATTATTTTATGAAAATTTTAAAACTAAATTGAAAAAATAAAAAGCAGAGATTTTTCTCTGCTTTTTCTATTTATACATTTTAGAAAATAGCTTCTAAAATAATATTTTCAAATGGTGCCTAGAGCCGGAATCGAACCGGCACGGTACTAAGTACCACGGGATTTTAAGTCCCGTGCGTCTACCTGTTCCGCCATCCAGGCAATTTGCTTTATGCTCAATTATAATATAACAATTTTTTTATTTTGTCAATAAATTTTTATATTATTTTGAGAAAGCTTTTGCTCTTACTTTTTCAATTTCATCAGCGTATTTAGGCATAGAATCTCCAAGTCTTCTGTTTCCATCTTCAGTTACAAGATAATCTCCTTCGTATCTCATTCCACCAAAGTCAAGATAACTTTCAAGAATATCATAGTTAATAAATTCAGTAAATTTATTTTCAGATTTCCATTTAGAAATAAGTTCAGGAATAAAATATATTCCAGGTTCAACAGTAAAAACAAATCCAGGTTCTAAAATTCTTCCTAATCTCAAAGAACTTAAACCAAATTGTGTGCTTTTTTCTTTTCCATTATAACCAACAATAGGCTCTCCTATATTTTCCATATCATGAACATCAAGTCCCATCATATGTCCAAGTCCATGAGGCATGAAAAGAGCATGAACACCTTCCCTAACAATTTCATCGGCATTTCCTTTTAATATTCCTCTTGAAATCATTCCTTCAGCAAGTACTTTGCAGACAGCAAGATGTACATCCATATAAGTTATTCCTGGTTTTATTAATTCTTCAGCCTTATCAAACATGGCAATTAAAAGATTATAAATATCTCTTTGTTTTTCAGAGAATTTTCCTGAAACAGGATGAGTTGTTGTCATATCTCCACAATATCCATTTTCAAGTCTTGCACCAGCATCAATAAGTAAAAGATCTCCTTCTTTTATTTTATTTCCATGATAATGATTGTGAAGTGTTTGTCCATTTATACTGCAGATAGTTGGAAAAGATAGACCACAATTTTGACTTTTTGCTACATTTTCAAGAAGAGCAGCTATTTCGTATTCCATCATTCCTGGTTTAATATATTCCATAGCAGTAAGATGCATTTTTCTAGTAACATTTACAGCTTTTTCAATTTCCTTTATTTCTTCATCAGATTTTATATTTCTTTGATCAGCAACAGCAAAACATAAATCTTGAGAAACATATTTATTAATATCGTTAGGAGAAATATTTAACCAATCAGCCATTTTTATCATAATGCTATGTCTATATTGAGGAATATAATGTATTGTTTTTTTATTTTTCTGTGCATTTGAAATAAATTCAGGAAGCTCTTTTAAGCATTTTAGTTCTGTTATTCCAACAGTTTTACACTGTTCCTTAAGAGTGATTTGAGGTCCCATCCATATAATTTCATCCATAGTAAGTTCGTTTCCAAAAATATATTCTTTGTTATTATCAATGTCAATTAGACCAAAAAGATTTTCTCTATTAAGGCCAAAGTAATAAAGGAATGTAGAATCTTGCATAAAAGGATAAGTATTGTCTTCACAATTCATAGGAGAAAGATCATTTCCACATATTAGAATAATTCCACTTTTAACTTTTTCTTTTAATATTTTTCTTCTTTCAATGTATATATCTTTTGTAAACATGTCTGTCACCTCTTAAATGATATAATTTATGATTTAAGAGTATTACAAAATAAAATGAAAGTCAAATTTATTTAATATATTTTTAAAATAAATTTTTATTTTTCTGACTGGACTTGGAAAATAGATAAAATGATGATATTATAAAAGATAAGCAGTAAAAAAGAAGTATAATTAGGGGGCATAATGAGAAATTTAAATCTTTTAATAAAGCCAGCGTCAAGTACTTGTAATCTTCGTTGCAGATATTGTTTTTATTATGATGTAGCTGATAACAGAGAAGTAAAAAATTATGGAATTATGAATGATAGAACTTTAGAAAATATGGTCAAAAAAGTTTTTGAAGATGTAGAATATTCAGCAAATTTTGCTTTTCAAGGGGGAGAACCTACAGCAGCAGAATTGGAATATTTTGAAAAATTTCATAAATTAGTTGAGAAGTATAATACCAAAAATATTATTGTAAACTTTTCACTTCAGACAAATGGAACACTTCTTAATAAAAAGTGGCTGGAATTATTTAAAAAATATAATTATTTGATAGGTCTTTCTTTAGATGGAAATAAAAATATACATGACACATTCAGAATAGACAGCAAGGGAGAAGGAACTTTTTCAAAAGTATTAAAAGCTACTAAAATGCTTAAGAAAGCAGATGTAGATTTTAACATTTTATGTGTAGTAAATAAGCTTACTGCTCAAAATGGAAAACTTGTATATAATTTTTTAAGAAATAATGGATTCAGGTATTATCAATTTATACCATGTCTTGACAGTTTAAGCTGCTCAGAAGAAAAAGACTATACTCTTACAGCTTCAGATTATGGAAAATTTTTAGATGAAACTTTTAATCTTTGGTATGAGGATATTATGTCAGGAAAAAGGATAAGTGTAAGACATTTTGATAACTATATAAAAATCCTTTTAGGTGAAGAACCAGAAGCTTGTGATATGGTTGGACACTGCAATATGAATGCTGTTCTTGAGTCTGATGGAAGTATGTATCCTTGTGATTTCTATGTTCTTGATGAATATAAGGTAGGAAATATAAATGACAGTAGTTTCATAGAACTATTTAAAAGTGATAAGGAAATGGCTTTCTTAAATTCATCACTTGCTGTGGATAAAAAATGCAGAGTGTGCAGATATTTCAGAATATGTCGTGGTGGATGTAGAAGACATAAAGAGATAGTAGAAGATGGATTACTTGAAAATAGATTTTGTGAAAGTTATAAATATTTTTTTGAAAGAAATATAGAAAAAATGATGCAGGTGGCAGAATATATTATAAAAATAAGAAAAGAAAATTTTTTAAAAAATAAGTAATTAATAAAGGGCTATGAAAGATAAGTTTCATAAGCCCTTTTGTATATTATATTTTATAAGTTTTCAGGAAAATCATTTTCATCAAGATCATTTATTTTTATATTTTCATTTCTTTCATAACTTCCGTCTCCTCCATAACCATATTTTTTCTTAATATTATTTTTACTATTTTTTAAATACATTTTTTTATGCTCTGTATAAAAAAGTTTTATATCTTTAATTTCATTTCCGCTTTTATCATAAAATTTTCCATTTTCAAAATAAGAGCCATATCCATAGTTTTTTTTAGTCATAAAATCACTACCTTTTATTTTTAATATATGTTCTATTTTATTATAGTGGTTTTAAGGAAAAAGTCAAAAATTTTTAAACAGAAAAAGCCGTCCTTTCACTCTGCAAAGAAAGCCGGCTTTTTCTGTTATCTTTTAAAGTTTAGGGTAGGAATCAAGGCTGTTCATCACCACTTGCCTTGAAATAGAAATTAATCTTGAATTAATAATATCATAAAATATTTTGAATGTCAAACATATTTTTAAAAATATTTTATTAATAGTCTTTTTATAGATAAATTCAGTCTAAATATTAAGAATAAAAAAATTTAAAAATCATTGTATAAAATAGTGTTTTAGTATATAATTAAAGTATAAAGAAATAGGAGGTAAAGAAAGTTATGAGTAAAATAGTAGTTGTAGGGGCAAATCACGCAGGAACAGCTGCAATTAACACAATTCTTGACAATTATAAAGGGAATGAAGTAGTTGTTTTTGATAGAAATTCTAATATTAGTTTTTTAGGGTGTGGAATGGCATTATGGATAGGAAATCAAATAGATGGACCAGAGGGACTTTTTTATTCTTCAAAGGAAAAATTAGAAGCTAAAGGTGCAGTAATCCATATGGAAACTGACATTGAGAAAATAGATTTTGATAATAAAATAGTGTATGCAGTAACAAAAGAAGGAAAGCATATAGAGGAAACTTATGATAAAATTATTTTAGCTACAGGTTCTCTTCCAATAGTTCCAAATATTCCAGGTAAAAATTTAGAAAATGTTCAATTTGTAAAGTTATATCAAGATGCAGCTTCAGTAATTGAAAAATTAAAGCATAAAGAAATAGAAAATATAACAGTAGTAGGAGCAGGATATATAGGAGTAGAACTTGCAGAAGCTTTTGAGCGTCATGGAAAAAAAGTAACTCTTATAGATTCAGCTGAAACTTGTCTACCAAATTATTATGATGAAGAATTTACAGAAATGATGAAGGATAATTTAAAATCTCATAATATAAATCTTCAATTTGGACAGCTAGTAAAGGAAATAAAAGGAAATGGAAAAGTAGAAGAAGTTGTTACAGATAAAGGAACATATAAGTCAGATATGGTAATTCTTGCAATAGGATTTAAACCTAATAATGCTCTTGGAAAAGATAAACTTGAACTATATAAAAATGGAGCATATAAAGTTGACTTGAAACAAGAAACAAGTATTAAAGATGTTTATGCAATAGGAGATTGTGCAACAGTATTTGACAATTCTATTCATGAGACAAACTATATAGCTCTTGCAACAAATGCAGTTCGTTCAGGGGTTGTAGCAGCTCATAATATTTGTGGTACAGAAATAGAATCAGAAGGTGTACAGGGATCTAATGGGATTTCTATCTATGGTCTTAATATGGTTTCAACAGGTTTAACTTTGAAAAAAGCAAAATTATTAGGTATGAATGCTGTTGCAACAGATTATGAAGACCTTCAGAAGCCTGCATTTATTAAGAAAAATAATCCTGTAAAAATAAGAATAGTTTATGATTTTGATACTAGAAAAATATTAGGAGCTCAAATGGCTTCAAAAGAAGATATTTCTATGGGAATTCATATGTTCTCACTAGCTATTCAAGAAGGAGTGACAATTGATAAATTAAAACTTTTAGATATTTTATTCCTTCCACATTTTAATCAACCATATAATTATATAACAATGGCTGCATTAACAGCGAAATAAAAATTAGAAAATATTTTATAATAAGAACTGGCATGAAATAAATAAAGTTAGTTGATTTTAAAAAATGATATTTAATTATAAAAAGACTAACTATTAAATGTCAAGTCAAAAATAAAAAAATTTAAATGAATTTGTTAATTTAAAAATTTGCATCACAAAATAAGGTTTGGTTAGAACCTTTAAATAGTATTAATTTTAGAAAAATTAAGTTAAAGCAACATAATGTTCACCTGTTTTTTCCAAGTGAAAAATAAGCCTGACAAGTTTTTTAACTACATGAGAAATAGCTACATATTGGTGTTTTCCTTCGGCTTTTTTCTTAGCAAGATACAAAGCAAAGTTTGGTTCAAAACGACATACACATACAGCAGCATTAAAAAATGCTGACCTTAAATATTTTGAACCTCGTTTTTCCATTTTTGCATTGGAAGAATACAATTTACCTGATTGATAAGTTGAGGGTGACATTCCTGCGAAAGCTAAAATTTTATCAGGAGAATCAAAATTTTTAAAATCTCCAATTTCAGCGATAATTTGAGCTCCCATAGAATAACCTATTCCAGGAATTGTTAGTATTGGAGAATTGATTTTATCCATAATAAATTTAATCTCTTTTTCAATCTCATCAATTTCTAAGGTTAATTCTTCAAGTAGTTTAATAGTATGCTTAAGCTCTAAAGATTTTGCAAACATATATGAGCCAATAGAGTTAATTGCAGCTTCACGAATTGAAACAGCTTTCTCTTTTCCATAATGTCCTTTAGAACTCGCGTAAAGTAAATTTGTTAGTTTTGTTAAATGTGCTTTGGATATTGCTTTAGCACTTGGAAATTCATAAAGAAGTGA
>ERZ773142.1276-NODE-1276-length-14886-cov-4.51136_pt1 | contig 14886 bp, 9 predicted proteins | sample MGYA00580853_ERZ773142 | MGnify/ENA primary metagenome ERZ773142 (study PRJEB29015, sample SAMEA2737862) | human gut metagenome | biome: human gut; feature: human-associated habitat; material: faeces | place: China | collected 2012 ... | reverse complement strand
TTTTGTTAACCTTAAATCTAATACTATGAAAAACACATTGCAAAGATACGGACTTTCAGCATATCTCCAAATTTTCGGAGTAAAGCAACGCATCTTATAACATGGTTTAATAAAAGTAATAGTCTCGTTAACATTTAACATAAATCAAATTGGATATTAACGAATATCCTATTGAGTGATTCAGAGATTATTCATATCGTAAAGAGCGGGCAGGTTTGCTCATTATTATCTTTATGGTCTGGAAAGCTACTGTTATAAATGAGATAAACAACATTAGCAATACAGGCATAATAAAGAACCATGCTTTCAAATCTGTGCGGAAAGCATAATGGCTCAACCAGGCATTCATACTAAACCAAGCTAGTGGCAAAGCAATAACAACTGCTATCAGAATTAACAGAAAGAATCCCTTAACCAACTGATAGAAGAGTGTCCAACGGGAAGCCCCGAGAACTTTACGTATCCCCATTTCTTTGGTACGTGTGGAACATGAAAACATGACCAGTATCCAAAGTCCCAAACAGGAAATGAAAATAGCCAAACCGGTAAAAGCGCCAATCATTACACCAAACACCTCATCCTGACGATACTGGTGGTCGAAGAATTGGTCGAGGAAAAAGTAATCGAAACTGGAATCCGCAAAATATTGATTCCAAATCTCATGCACCTGTGATACCAATTCACGAGGATCGCCGGAAGTCATTACGATAGAGATATAACGTTGTGGTAACCAGGCAATCTTATCTTTATGAATCAACATGATAGGTGTATAATTCTTGCTCAATGCCTGTTGGTGATAATCTTTCACTACTCCAATAATCTGCATCGGGGCATCAGTACATTCAACGTTCACCAACTCCCCTATAGCCTCATCATTAGATGTAAAGCCCAGGTTACGCACAGCCGTTTCGTTAATCACCAGTTTGTCTACATCATCTCCATAGTCTTCCGAGAAATTTCTTCCGGCCACAACTTGCAATCCATAGGCATCCACATAATCGGGGTCGCAGGCAAGCATCTCATACAGGCGATTCTGCTTCAGAGCATCATTGGTACGGCGGTTGGAAAGGAAAGTCGCTACTTCCTCGCCCGGCACAGCGCCGGAGAAAGTGACTTGATATACCAACGGAAGACGTGCTATCGTTTTTTTCATAGCTTCCAGTTTCGTATTCAGTCCCTCGGTATGCCCAGGAAACTTGACCACCAATGTCTGATTGGTCTTAACTCCCAAAGACTGGCTGCGCATAAAGCTCAACTGTGCAAAGACAATCAATGTGCCGCACAACAATATCATTGAAGCCATATATTGAATGATAACCAAAACTTTCCGTGTCCGTTCTCCGGATTTACTATGCAAGAATTTCCCCTTCAACAACATAATTGGTTTCCGATTCAGCAAAGCCAATGCCGGATAATATCCAGAAAGGAATATCCCGACGATGAAAACAAGAATCAATAAAATCCACCAATAATCTATCAGCCAAACGGAGAAGGTAACGGTACGGCCTACCAATTGATTAAAGTACGGAAGAACCAATTCTATCAAGCCAACGGCGAGTACAAAAGCTATCAGGTTCATCACTAATGCTTCAAACAAAAATTGATGAATCAACTGCTTGCGGAAAGCTCCCACTACCCGCCTAACTCCTACTTCTTTGGCACGCTCCATTGAACGGGCTACGGTGAGGTTTATATAATTTATCCAGGCAATAGCCAAAATAGCAATAGCAGCAAAAATCAAGGCAATCATAGAAGAACGGTTTCCTTTCGTCTCCGCTTCGTATCCTACCTGCGGAGTGAGGTGTATATCTGCCAGAGGGATTAAAGAGACTCCCCATGTCTTGTTTTTCAAGGCTTCATCCGTCTTGTACTTTTCCGCCATTACAGGAAATTCTCTCTCTATTTCCGCTTTCCTTTCGGGAGAGTCAAGCAGGACGTAGGTATAAGCCTCGTGTTTGTACCAATATTCCTGCATATATTTAGGCAGAGATTTATACGAAATCAGAAAACTATAATGTATATGCGAGTTGGAAGGCATTTCTTTCATCACTCCGGTCACTTCACACGATATCTTGTCGTATGCGCCGGTAAAGATGAATATCTTCCCGATAGGGTCTTCGTCCTTGAAATATTTACTGGCAATGCGTTCGGTGATTACCACTTGCCCCGGCATGGAGAGACAGGTTTTCTTATCGCCTTTCAAAAGTTCGAAATCAAAAAGGCGAAAAAAGCTGGGTTCGGCATACGCTATCTGATTCTCCCGCAAGGTCAGTTCACCGTATTTCACTATTTGTTCCGGCTGGAGTAGGGAGCCGATTCGGGTATAATCCTCTATTCCGGCAAGGTTCTCTTTCATTGCCGAACCATATCCGAAGGAGCTGCTTGCCCAGTAGTCGGTCAGCACTTCCCCTTCGTGAAACGTACTTTGCACACGGTAGATATGGTCATACTTTGTGTGCATTTTATCAAAGCTGAATTCAAAAGTCACGTAGGTAAGAATCAGCAGTGCCGATGCCATACCAATCGCCAGTCCGAATATATTAATGAAACTGAACTTTTTCCGTTTCATCAGATTCCGCCAAGCACTATTCCAGTAATTTCCTATCATACAGTTTCATTTTTAGCTGACATATTTTTTCCCAGCGGGCGGTTGACGTTTTCGGCTACGATTTGTCCGTCTAATAATTGAATGACGCGGTGTGCGTACATTGCATCCCGTTGAGAGTGGGTAACGATGATGATAGTAGTTCCCTGAGCATTCAGTTCACTCAATAGTTCCATTACTTCTATACCGTTCACCGAATCCAAATTTCCGGTAGGTTCGTCAGCGAGAAGCAATTTACAGTCCGTCACTACGGCACGAGCAATAGCTACGCGCTGTTGCTGTCCACCGGACAATTGCTGTGGATAATGGTTGGCACGATGCAGCAGGTTTACTTTCTCGAGTACTTTCTTTACTCTTTCTTTACGTTCATTGGCTTTGACGCCTATATAGATAAGGGGTAATTCTACATTCTCACATACGGTCAGCTCGTCAATCAAGTTGAAACTCTGAAAGATAAAGCCGAGATTACCTTTCCTGAGGGCAGTCAATTGGTTCTCATTCATTTTATCCACCTGTTTTCCTTCAAAGAAATAAGAGCCGGAAGTTGGAGAATCGAGTGTACCCAAAATATTCAGCAGTGTTGACTTACCGCATCCCGAAGGACCCATTATAGCAACAAACTCCCCTTGTTCCACTTGTAAAGTGACTTCGTTCAATGCCTTTGTCTGCACTTCTTCGGTTGCGAAGAGTTTTGTCAGTTTTTCAGTCTTAATCATAATCAGTTCAATATTTATTAGTTATTCATATTTTAAAATACTCATCGGTTTCAAGCAGATAATGCGCCACACTTGTTGAAAAACAGTAAGGAACGCAATCAGCATCAACAGCGCAAAAACGACTGCATATATCCACCAAGGTAGCGAAATATGGAAAGCATACGTCTCCAACCAGCCATTCATTAACACTGCTGATACGGGTATACCGATTGCAGATGCCAATATAGTGAGCAACATCAGCTCCTTGGTCAAGATAAAAAACAGGCTGCTTTTATTTGCACCGAGCACCTTGCGGATACCCACTTCTTTCAAGCGCGATAAGGTTGAAAACAATGTTACAATCCACAAACCGAGACATGCCACAAATATGGCAATTAAAGAAGCACTGGCAAATATCCAACCGAAATTACGGTCTGATTTATAAAGGAAAGTATTCAAATCACTCAAAAAGAAATAAGAAAATAAAGAAGTCGGAAAATATTCATGATACATCTGCTCGATCTCCGTCAAAGCACTATCTTCTCCTTCGCCTGTCAAGCGGACTGAAATATAAGGTGTTGCAATAAATGGTACTCGCTCTTTCATAAAGAAGATAATAGGTTTGTAAGCCACGGAAAGCGATTGCTGGTGATAGTTTTTCACCACTCCGATAATTTCGAGCGGTTCGCCTACCACCTCCATTTTAACCTGCTGTCCCAATGCGGCTTCGGGCGACTCATAACCTAATAACCTGACTGCTTCCTCGTTGAGCACTATCCGGTTGAGGTCACCGCCAAAGTCCTCAGAGAAGTACCGCCCACAAATCATAGCGGGCATATAGGCAGATAGATAATCATAATCTACGGCAAACATCTGCATCAGTTTCACTTGCGAAGGGTCACTTCCATAAGGACGATTGGTAAAATAATTGGCTACCTCCACCCCGGGAACAGCTCCTGAAACGGTTACGTGGCTTACATCTGCCCGTTGCTTCAGACGCTTGGTGAAACTTTCCAGACGTAGTGCCAATCCCTCGGTGAAAGAGGGGTACTTAATGACTAACATACGTGAATGAGAATCGACGGAAGCCTCACTTTGCATATAACACACTTGCCGAATCACTGTGAACGTGCCAGTAATCAGAACAAAAGAAGCGAGAAACTGAACCACAATCAGCACTTTCCTTATCCGGTTACCACGTTTACCGTGTAACAGTTTCCCCCTCATAATTTCCGACGGACGTATAGTAACCATCAGCCAAGAAGGATAGAAGCCTACAACAAACGTTCCAATAACAACCACTCCGGTTACAATTCCCCAAAAAGCAGGCAACATAAGTATATCCGCCCCAAAGCTTTGCCCTGCCCAGCGATAAACAAGGGGTAAAAGGAGTTCCAGCCAACCAAGAGCTATCAGCGTAGCCAACAGATTCATGAAACCTGATTCAAGAAGTCCCTGGATAATAATCTGACGGCGCGAAGCACCAAAAGCCTTACGCAACCCGAACTCACGTCCGCGTTCCAAGAAACGCGCCACGGTCAGATTCAAGGCATTAGCCCAACCTATCAGTAGCAGGGCAACGGACATCACCAATAGTATAAAAACCGCAGTCCGACTCCCTTTCACTTCTTTCTCATAAGCTTTTTGTGGAGTGAGATGAATGTCTTTCAGCGGTATCAGTTCTACCGCCCAAGTCTTATGTCTCAAGGCATCAGTTTTGTACTTATCGGATATATTGAGAAAAGCCTCTTCAATCTCTTCCGGACATTTTCCGGACATCAGGCGGACATAGGTATAAACTCCGTGAATGTACCAAATGTCCTGTCGCTCTTTGGGAATCGTACTATATGAAAGTAGAAAATCATATTGCAGATGGGAACGAACAGGCATATCTGCTATCACGCCGGTAACTTCAAAGTTTTGCTGCGATGAAGGCGTACTGAAAGTCAGCACCTTCCCTATCGGGTCTTCTTCATCAAAATAACGATTTGCCGCACTTTCGGTCAGTACCACCGTATTAGGACGCACCAGTTGCCCAGTCTTATCTCCTCTAATTATCGGGAAATTAAATATCTCAAAAAAAGCAGGTTCGGTGTAGCAATAATGTGCTTCGGCAAATCTCCTGTCGAAGTAATTCACCACTTGTTCGCGGTCTTGTGCTGTTACACGGACATACTTCTCAATGCCTGCAATTTCACGAGCCATTGCAGGTGCATGGCCGTAAGCTGTAGTCGCCCAGTTATCTGTCAGCGTCTTGCCTTCATACAACCGGCTTTCAACACGATATACACGTTCGGTATTGTGGAATGAATCGTAGCTTAACTCCGACCATACGTAAAGTATGATAAGCAATGCTGTTGCAATACAAACAGACAATCCCGTTATATTTATCAGTGTCAGAGATTTTTTAACCCGCTGACTACGTATCACTTGTGAAAAGTAATTTATCATATCATAGACTTATTTCAGTATCAGTTTCTCGTTATCGCCAAACAGTTCATATCCGGATACAATCACCCGATCACCAGGTTTTAATCCTTCGGTAACCTCATAGTACTGCGGATTTTGTCGTCCGATGCGGATAGGCTGACGAATAGCAAATTTACCACTTTCATCCACAACATACATCCATCGTCCACCGCTTATTTGGAAAAATCCGCCACGCGGCACCAAAATAGCCTGTGCAGGGTCACCCAATTGTAGATTGATATGATAGGTCTGCCCTGCACGTATATTCTCCGGTCGTCCGGCTGTAAACTGCAAATCGGTACGAAACTGCCCTTCTTTTACTTCCGGATACGGCTTCGTCACCTCCAGTTTATAACTGACACCGTCACGGGTAAAGTCAGCCGGCAATCCGGGTACAACACGCTCCACGTAATGTTCGTCAATCTGCGCTTGTACTTTCAGGTCAGAAGTGATGATCTGACCAATGTGCTCGCCCGCAGCTATTGATTGTCCTATCTGTGCATCAAGATTACCTACCTGCCCGTCAATAGGAGCTTTCACCTTCAGGTTCTCAATTCGTTCGCGTACCAGCGCGAGACTCTGTTTCATATTACGTATGTTCTCGTCCAAGCTGTTTACCTGACTTTCACGGAAAATATTATCCTGACGAATACGCTCGTCAATGACATCCAACTGTTCTTTAGCCGCATCATACTCCTCTTTGGCAAGTCGATAATCTTCTTCTGCAATAAGTTGCTCTTTTATCAGGCGACTGTATTGCTCATAACGGCGCTGTTTCACCAGCCGATCTTTATTTAGCCCGATACGCTCTTGTTTTAAACGCAAGCGTTCCTGCTCCATGCTAATACGGGTATTACGAAGTTCATTCTCCTGATAAGCCAGATCCGCTTCGCTCTGCATAATACCAATATTTAGTAACGGATTACTGAGACGCAAAATCACGTCGCCTGCCTTCACCATAGCACCTTCTTCTTTTAGACGTTCTTCCACACGTCCACCTTCCACGGCATCCATATAAATAATACGATTAGGCATTACCTGACCAATGACACGAATATAGTCATTAAACTCACCACGGTTAACGGTAGCAATCGTCAGACGTTCTTTCTCCACAGTCATGGAAGAGGTAGTGTCTCTGAATATGAAATATAAAACAACGGCAATAACAAAGGCTATACCACCTATTACATATAGATGTTTACGGGTAATGCCGGGTTTACGTTCAATAGGTGTATCCATAAGGAATCAATCAAAAATAGGGTTATTATAAATTAGTTATTAAAGATGTATCAACTTTGTTATTCAAAATATATAAACTCTGCCTTTATAAGAAAGTTCCCTCCCGGTAATATTTCTCCAGTTTCATCATCATTTCTACCTGCAAGCGCACACGAACCAGTTCTGCTTTGGCGGAAATAAAACGATTACGGGCTTCCATTAACTGAAAGACAGAGATAAGCCCTTCTTCCCACTTTCGTTCGGATTCTTTCAAGACCAGAGTTTCCGCGCTCAATTGCTGCAATACCTGTTGATGTTCCGTATAGCCGGCACGTAGGGAAAGAAGAGTTTGCTCAATTTCAGTATATAGCTGTTGCTTCTCCAATTCCTCTTCATTCTTCAGGCGATACAAGTTCAATTTCAACTTCCTTTGATTCGTAAAACGTTCAAAACCGCTCAACAAAGGGAAAGAGATACCGATACCGATATATTTTCCTATATTATCCCGCAATTGCCTGGCGGAAAATGCAGTGTTGTAGAAATTAGAACCTACCGTAAAGCGGCCATAAACAGAAGGAGAAAAAGCTCCGCCCGCCATTGCATATTCTTTGCGGGCAGCTTTCTGCTTTAAGCTAATCATACGCATGGCAGGGAGTACTTCCAACGATTGTCTATACAATGTTTCCGTAGAGGGGAGTGAAAGTAACGGGAGTTTATTCAATTCGACAATCGTATCCTGAATGACAAGTGTATCACCCGACTGAAAGTTCATCAACTGTTCCAGATGCAGTAATGACAACCGACAGCTATTAGCACGGGATTGGTAACGATATATATCCCCTTCCCTGCGGGCTTTTACCTCTTGCAAGTCGGAAACGGATTTCAAGCCCAGTTCCACAAATGTCTCGGTTTGTTTCAGGTATCGTTCGCTCAACCGGCTTTGCTCCAAAGCCAAATTCAAGAGTTTTCTTTCCAAAACCAGTTTGTAGTAAGCATCCGTCACTTGATAGGCGAGTTCATTCTGCCTGTCTTTCAGTTCCCACTTGCTGCGTTCCCGATTTATTTTCCGAAAACGAACCTGATTGATACGTGAAAAACCTTCAAACAAAGACAAAGTCATATCAAGACCTATCGTTCCTTCTTCAAAAGTCTTTTCTGTATAACCATTAGTATCCGGGTCTATCGAACGCCCGAAACGCTTTCCTGTTTCTGCGTTGGCTACTATGCGGGGAAGAAATGTACCGATAGCGGAAGCATAATCCGTTCGTACTTCCTTTATGTTAATGGCACTATTCCGTATAGAAGGATTCTGTTTCCATGCCAAACGGATACATTCATCCAAACTCATTGCAGATTGAGCATACGTAATCACGGGCAATAAAAACAATAAAAAGAAAATGTTCCTCATTCTTCAGTATATATGCAATTGTATTCTATATGAATTAAAAAAGCAAACATAATGCCACAACACTTAAACCACTGATTACAAGATAGATGACATACATTATTTTATCGTTCCCGTCCAATTATTACACACTATAACGTCTAAAAATTGGACGTTATCAATAAAAAGCCACCATGACCTGCGTGCAAACAGCCATTATTCAACGTTCAGGCTATAAATATTACTTAAACAAAACATAGAATAAAGTCATGTTTCAGGAAATGTATCATAAAACGTCTAATTATTGGACACTCTCTTGCAGGGAAAAGTAAAAACGAATATCTTTACCCAAAAACTTAAAGAATCGTTCAACCCAGGCAGATCCCCCCAATCTTACATATATGGAAACCGGAACTATTTTAATAGTAGATGATAATAAAAGTGTGTTGGCTTCGCTGGAACTTTTACTCGAAAATGAATTCAGTACAGTCCGCACAGCTGCCAATCCTAATCAAATAACAACACTGCTCACTACCACTTCCATTGATATCGTAATTCTCGATATGAATTTTTCGGCCGGTATCAATAACGGCAACGAAGGACTATACTGGCTGAAACATATTCACGAAATCCGCCCCGCACTCCCTGTGGTAATGTTAACTGCTTACGGAGATGTGGAACTAGCCGTAAAAGCTTTGAAGAACGGAGCTACCGACTTTCTTCTCAAACCTTGGGATAACCGGACACTGGTTCAGAAAATAAAGGAAGCATACAATAATAAATCGAACAGGAAAAGTTCCTCAAAATCAAAAAACTCAATCGTAGGATCCGGCAATCCGAACAAACCTGAAATGCTGATAGGGCATTCTCCCGCCATGCTACAATTAATAAAGGTAGTCAATAAAGTAGCCAGGACCGACGCCAATATTCTGATAACCGGAGAAAACGGGACCGGAAAGGAAATGCTGGCCAGAGAAATACACCGCCTGTCTCCACGCAATACTCGTCCCATGTCAAGTATCGACATGGGAGCTATCAGTGAATCCCTTTTTGAGAGCGAGCTTTTCGGTCACGAGCGCGGAGCTTTTACGGACGCTTACGAAAGCCGTCCGGGAAAATTCGAAGCTGCCAGCGGCAGTTCGCTTTTTATGGATGAGATTGGAAATCTTCCCCTTGCACTACAAGCCAAATTACTGACTGTACTACAAAACAGGAATATCACCCGAATCGGAAGTAATAAAGTCGTCCCCGTTGATATACGACTCATTTCCGCCACCAATAAAGACATCCCGGAAATGGTGAAACAAGGATTATTCCGCGAAGATTTATTCTACCGTATCAACACTATCCACCTTGAAATTCCTCCATTACGAGAACGAGGAGACGACATACTCCTGTTCGTCGAAACCTTTCTCCACCGTTTCGCTTCGAAATACCAACGCCCGGAAATGCGAATGCATGAGCAAACAATAGAGAAACTACGCTCTTACCACTGGCCGGGCAATATCCGGGAACTGCAGCACGCTATCGAGAAAGCCGTTATCTTGTGTGAAGGCAACGTGATACGCCCCAAAGACATTTTGGTAAAACAAACCTGGAAGCCGCAAACCACCAGCACTGTCCCCAATTTGGAAGAAGTGGAAAGGCAAGCCATTGAAACAGCCATTCTGCAAAATAATGGCAACCTGACTGCCGCCGCCGAACAATTGGGAATCAGCCGTCAGACACTCTATAACAAACTAAAACGTTTCAAACCCTGAACAGCATGATATTCAGCCGACACATCTATTGGATTATACTACTACACGTCATGCTTATCCTCGTCACCTCGGGAACAGGCGCCTGGCTTATCATCTCACAACGCGGATTTGTAATAGGCACATTACTAATTACCTGTTCCCTCTTCCAAATCAGCAGGCTGGTAAATAAACTAAATTCATTCAACCAAAAGTTGCGTGTCTTTTTCGATGCCATAGAAGACAAGGATAATATGCTTTACTTTCCCGAACAAAACGTTAGTAAAGAACAAGAAAAACTGAACCGCTCTCTCAACCGCATCAATTTCCTGCTCGCCAAAACTCAATCAGAATATTCCAAACAGGAACACTTCTACCGCTCACTCTTGGAAGAAGTGCCCAGCGGTGTATTAGCATGGGATTCTACCGGAAAAATAATCATAGCAAACAGCACTGCCCTTTCCTTATTAGACTGCCAGCAATTAACCCGATACCGACAACTGGAATCCTTACTGCAAGAAAAAGGCAAAAAGGAGCATCTCAGTCTTTCACAAAGCCGGATGAAACTACAAGATGAAACAATAACTCTCTTGTCTATCAAGGATATCGGTGACGAACTTAGCGACAAAGAAAGTGAATCGTGGAACAAACTAAGCCACGTGCTCACTCATGAAATAATGAACACCATTGCTCCTATTATCTCCCTGTCACAAACACTGTCCACTTATCCGGACATCAACGAAAAAGCAGTTCGCGGACTTCGCATCATTCAAGCACAAAGCGAACGTTTATTGCAATTTACCGAATCCTTCCGTCACCTCTCCTACCTGCCAAAACCCGAAAAGAAACTTTTCTCACTTACGGCAACCCTGCAAAATCTCCGGGAACTTTTATCCGGCGACTTCAAAGAAAGCAATATCATCTTCACACTGACCTGCGAACCTAAAACGATTTATATGAAAGGTGACGAGAACCAACTCTCCCAAGTCCTGCTCAACCTTCTGAAAAACTCCATGCAAGCACTGGAAGGAAAAGAAAAAGGCAGAATCAGCATCCATGCACAACAAGACGAACACATATCTATTGACATTGCGGACAACGGCCCGGGTATTCCGCCTGAATTACAGGAAAAGATATTTATTCCTTTTTTTACCACCAAATCAGAAGGCAGCGGTATCGGATTAAGCCTATGCAAACAAATTATCCGCCTTCACGACGGGCATCTCACCATTCAGGAAAGCAATCCCGGCAAAACAATTTTTCATATTGATATGCCATTATAAAACAAACCTTTCCGGTGCTTTTCGTGTTTATTATTATATAAACGAACGAATCGCACGATATGAGCATCAAAGAACAATACTGGAAATATTCCCTCATTGTCATTATTCTATTTATGGGAGTTATCATCTTCCGGCAAATCACTCCTTTTTTGGGAGGATTACTGGGAGCATTAACTATGTATATACTTGTACGCACACACATGAATTATCTGACAGAAAAGCGGAAAATGAAACGCAGCATCAGTGCATTACTGATTACGGCAGAAACCATTATGGTGTTTCTTGTTCCGCTGGGATTAATAATCTGGCTAGTGGTAAACAAACTTCAGGATATAAATCTGGCTCCGCAAACCTTTATCGAACCCATTCAGCAAGTAGCAGAATTTATTAAAGAAAAGACCGGTTATGATGTATTGGGAAAAGATACGCTATCATTCATCGTATCTATCCTCCCTCGTATCGGACAGATAATTATGGAAGGCGCCAGCAGCCTTGCAGTCAATCTATTCGTCATGATATTCGTGCTTTACTTTATGCTGATAGGAGGAAAAAAAATGGAAGCATACGTCAACGACATTCTTCCTTTTAATGAGGCAAATACGCAGGAAGTCATTCGTGAGATTAACATGATTGTACGTTCCAATGCTATCGGCATTCCTCTGCTGGCTATCATTCAGGGAGGCGTCGCCATGATAGGCTATCTTATTTTCGGAGCACCCAATATACTATTATTAGGTTTCCTCACCTGCTTCGCAACTATTATTCCAATGGTAGGTACAGCATTGGTATGGTTTCCCGTAGCCGCTTATCTGGCTATTAGCGGAGACTGGTTCCATGCAATCGGGCTCGCTGCATACGGAGCCATCGTCGTGTCACAATCCGACAACCTGATCCGATTTATCCTTCAAAAGAAAATGGCGGACACACATCCGCTCATCACTATTTTCGGAGTTGTCATCGGTTTGCCGTTATTCGGATTTATGGGAGTCATCTTCGGGCCGTTATTACTCTCGCTATTCTTCCTTTTCGTGAATATGTTCAAGAAAGAATATCTGGATTTGCGAAATAACCTTCCTTCAAGATGAGGGAACTATCGAAAAAATGCGTACTTTTGCGGGCGTAAAAACGACACTTAAATTCAATGGAAGCATTTACATTCAATACTGCCGAACTGATTCTTTTATCGGCGGCAGGTATTCTTTTTATCATTCAGCTTATTTACTATTTCGGTTTGTACAATCGGATACACGTTCGCAATAAGACTGTACGCAAAGAGGAAACCCACTTCTCACGGGAATTGCCTCCACTTTCCGTCATTCTTTGTGCACGCAATGAAGCTGATAACCTGCGTAAAATTCTGCCTGCTATTCTGGAACAAGATTACCCGCAGTTCGAAGTCATTGTTATCAATGACGCTTCCACTGATGAAACAGAAGATGTGCTGGGATACATGGAAGAAAAATATCCTCATCTCTACCATAGTTTTACACCGGACAGCGCCCGCTATATCAGCCACAAGAAACTGGCTCTGACATTAGGTATCAAAGCCAGCAAGCACGACTGGCTTGTATTTACGGAAACCAACTGTATGCCTGCAAGTAACCAATGGCTGAAACTTATGGCGCGCAACTTCACTTCGCAAACGCAAATCGTATTGGGGTACAGCGGATACGACCGTATCAAAGGCTGGTTACACAAACGTATCGCATTCGATACATTATTTCAGTCTTTACGTTATCTGGGGTTCGCCTTGGCCGGAAACCCCTATATGGGTATCGGTCGTAACATGGCTTACCGTAAAGAATTATTCTTCAAACAAAAAGGATATTCCAAATATCTGAACCTGCAACGCGGAGAAGATGACTTGTTCATTAATCAAATAGTAACCAAAACGAATACGCGCGTAGAAACTGACTTCAACGCTACGATGCGTATACAGCCCGTCTATCGCTACAAAGACTGGAAGGAAGAAAAAATTAGTTATATGGCTACCGCACGCTTCTACCGTGGAGCACAACGTTACCTGTCGGGATTCGAAACATTTTCCCGCCTGTTATTCTATGTCGCCTGTATGGCAGGTATCGTATTCGGCATACTCAACTTTCATTGGCTGGTAGCAGGTATTGCATTATTGATATGGCTGCTTCGTTACATAACGCAAGCTATTGTGATTAACCGGACAGCCAAAGAAATGGGGGGAGGTAGAAAATATTATTTCTCATTGCCCATATTCGATATTCTCCAACCGATACAATCTCTTAATTTCAAGCTATGCCGCCTTTTCCGAGGGAAAGGTGATTTTATGAGAAGATAATAAACCTGTTTATTTATATCCGGAAGGAAGACTTACTCATATCGCATAGAGTTTGCCGGATTGATTTTCGTTATCAGGAAAGAAGGACCGATCAACATCAGCACCGACGACAACAATGTACCGATATTAATCAAAAGAAAAAGCCAGATATTGAAAGAGACCGATACTGTATCGACATAATAACTTTCCGGGTCGAGTTTGAGAATTCCGAATTGAGATTGAATAAAGTAGAATGCCAGACCGATCACGTTTCCCCAAAGCATTCCTTTTCCGATAAGAAAAACAGAGAACCAAAGAAACGTCTTACGAATAGTGAAATTGTCAGCTCCCAACGCTTTCAGGATTCCTATCATATTAGTACGTTCAATGATAATAATCAATAGACCGGAAATCATGGTAAATCCGGCAACCCCTATCATTAAGAACAAAATCACCCATACATTCATATCCAATAAGCCAAGCCATTCAAATATCTGGGGATTCAGTTGTTCAATATTCCGTACATAATATATGCCTCCAAACTTATCCCGCTGACTATCGGTATCAATAGCGATTTCATAAGTTACGTCTTCCAACTTATCATAATCACGAACCTGCAATTCCACTCCGCTCACCTGCTCCCGCTGCCAACCGTTCAAGCGGTTCACCAGATTGAGATCAGTCAATAAAAAAAGATTATCATACTCGGAGAAGTTAGTCTGATAGATTCCGGCAATCGTCAAACGACGGGCACGAACCTCATCTTGTATATAATAGGTATAAATTTTATCTCCTAGCTTCAACTTCATCTTAGTAGCCAAAGCCTTGGAAATAAGCACCTGATTGGAAGATACAGAATCACTGAAAACGGGAATTTCTCCTTCGACCAGATATTCCTTCATAAAGCGGGAATCAAATTCCGGTCCAACACCCTTCAGCACCATTCCCTGAAAGGCGTCGTCTGTTTTTATCATTCCCGGTTTGGTGGAATAACGTTGTACATGACTCACTTCAGGATAATCGGAAAGGGCGGCAATCAAACTGTCGCCAGCAACAATCGGATGTGTCTCATAAGAATTGACCGCATCCAGATTCGTTATCTGGATATGCGAGCCAAATCCAATGACCTTATTTCTCACTTCACTTTTAAACCCGATCACTACCGCTACCGCTATAATCATTACAGCCAGTCCGATAGCAATA